>Ga0233437_1004988_pt1 | contig 14959 bp, 12 predicted proteins | sample SI_122_August201_FD_182714 | JGI IMG/M metagenome (GOLD analysis project Ga0233437, IMG submission 182714) | Seawater microbial communities from Saanich Inlet, British Columbia, Canada - SI_122_August2016_200_MG | ecosystem: Environmental > Aquatic > Marine > Inlet | place: Canada: British... | reverse complement strand
ATTGGTTAATGGATCTGTATAATGGTTATCCTGTCCGGCAGAGTTGACAATAAGATCGGGTTTGAATTCTTCTATAACAGGCAAAACGCAATTTCTAATAACATAAAGATAGCCTTCCGTGGATGTACCGGGTGGTAGCGGTATGTTCAGGTTTGAGCCTTTGGCATTAGGGCCGCCTAATTCTTCTGGAAAACCTGTACCGGGATACATGGTTCTTCCATCCTGGTGAAGGGAAATGAACAAAATATCAGGATCATGCCAGAAAATATCATTGGTACCATCCCCATGATGACAATCCGTATCAATAATCGCAATTTTTTTAATACCATACTGGGATCTGATATGTTCCACCATGATGGCTTCAATATTAATGTGACAAAAGCCACGGCCGCCATGGGAAACCCTCATGGAATGATGCCCGGGAGGACGAACCAGTGCGAATCCATTTTTTACCTCTTTATTTAAAACAGCATCTGCAATGGCTTTGGCACCGCCGGCACTGATTAGATGGGACTGGGTGGTAATATTTTTTTCATTGGGCACACAAAAATGGGCCCGCTGGATATCCTGGTAGGTAACAATATCTGGTTTGTACTCAATTATCCCATTGATATCAAAAATGCCTTCCTCTGTAACCTGGTCCTGAGTATACAGGAGTCGTTCTTCTCTTTCAGGATGAGTCGGATCAATGGCCCAGTCAAACGCAGGGAAAAATACAAGACCTGTTTTATGGTGTGCCTTTAACATTTATACCTCTTTAATTTATTGCAAAATCTTTTCAAAACCTTTGATCATACCAGGTTTTAGCTGCATTTTTGTCCTGAATATCTTACCCCTGGGCGAAAAATTTCGTACAATATTAAATTTTTGAAATTCAACCACTTCCACCTCACCTATATTGTCCGGATCTGCACCAAAATTAATTGCTTTTTCTTTTAAAAGCGTGTGTGCGGTCTCAATTAAATCATCTTCGGAAAATGTTTTGGAAATGGGTTCTGCAAATCCTTCTTCATGGGCAGTTACAATACCCTGTTCTGTATCGGCATTTAAAGAAACTTCACATGTGGTTCTTGCAAGAGCCGCTCCAATGGCATTAGCAACCGAAGATTCAGGCACTGCAATGGTTTTGATATGATAAAGTTCTTCAATCTTTTTGGCAAAATATGGAGCAGGTCCCCCGAGCACCAGTATTTTTCTCGGGCTGATTTTATATCCTTCAAGAAATTCATGGACAGTATAAACAGGTTTGGAATTAAGTTTGTCAATCATTTCAAAGGTTTTTTTCAAAATTATAGAGATGCATTTTTTGAATATTTGATCAGCTGTCTCACTATCCGTCAGGCCAAGTTCCATGGCAATTTTGTGAATTCCTTTTTGGGCATTTTCTTGATCTCCATCCGTAATCAGTCCAAGTACAAACAGGGCATCTGTCGGCGTTGGTTCAGATCCTCCAAAAGCCATAGCAGGCCCCAAACGTTCAGGGCCGATGATCAGTTCATTCTCTTTGATCCTGACTATGCTGTCTCCGCCAATTCCTTTTGAATCAGTTTGCAAAGATCGGATCAAGCTTTTATACCGACCCCTTTGGATGCCCAAGGGCTCCAATAATGGTGCTTTGTCCACCAGAAAGGCAATATCCGTTGTTGTACCGCCGATATCCAGCACAATGGTATCCTGTTTTTCAGTGGCATAGGGAATGGCTCCCATAATACTGGCAGCAGGCCCGGACAAAACGGTTTGACCTGGAAAAGCCATGGAAGACTCAAGGGACATGGTACCCCCGTCTGCTTTAAGGATTTGAATGGGAACCATAAGGCCCTTTTGTTCAAGGGAAAGTTTTACCGCCTCAAAAAATGATTTATGAAGGGAAAATACAGCAGCATTTAAATGGGTTGTGGCAATTCTTCTGGGGAAATTAAGATTCCCTGACACATGATGGCCCAAAAATACTTTTTTAAAATATTTATTTAAAATACGTCTAATAAGAATTTCATGGCTGGGATTTCGAACACAGAATTTACTGACAACGCCAACATATTCAATGCCAGCCTTTTTCATTTTTTTAGCAATATCTTCAATCTCCATTTTGTTAACTGGAGCCTTTTCTCTTCCCCTGTGATTGATTGAGCCGGCTACACAATAATAGTGTTCCCCCGTGTTAAAAGCACTGGGATCAATCCCAGGCCCTGCTGAGATAATCATTCCAACCGGATTCATGTTTTGCTGAACAATAGCATTAGTTGTCAATGTTGTTGAGATGACAATCCGTTTAATATTTTTTGGATCGATATTATCCAAAAGTTGGGTAAAGCCTGAGAGAATCGTATTGAAAAGATCTGCAGAGTCTGTGGGTACTTTAACCTTTTTCTTAATGCCGTCGCTGCTTAAAAGAACAGCATCCGTGTGTGTGCCGCCTACATCAATTCCTATAATCATTGGGTGTTTCCGATCCTTAATATATTACAGCCCAAAATTTGCTATTTTTACCGCAACAAAGCTTGTCAGAAAACGAAAGGCTTGTCAATCAGATTCTCTTTTGAAATCCGTCTTGAAAATTGGTTTTAACTTGAATTATTCGCATATTTAATTTACTAATAACCCTGTTTACTTAAAAGAATGGATACTATTTTGTAAGGAGTGGTGTATGGCAATTATTGAATGGGAAAAAAATGAATCAGTGGCAATCATCAATATGTGCAATGGTCCAAACAAGCAGAATCTTGAGTTTGTGAGACAAATGAATAAGTGCTTTGATGAAATACTTGAAAATAAAGAGATTTATTCAATTGTTTTAACCTCCACAGATGAAAAAAATTTTTCCCAGGGGATTGATGTTGAATGGCTGGGCCGAAAAATGAATGAACAGGATTTTGACAGCATAAAAGCATTTATGTATGGCATGAACACAATTTTTAAAAGAATTCTATTTATGCCTGTCCCGGTAATCGCCGCTATTAACGGCCACGCCTTTGGAAATGGTGCCATGCTTGCCTGTACCTGTGATTTTAGATTTATGAAAAAAGATAAGGGGTTCTTTTGTTTCCCGGAAGTGGATATCAGCATACCATTTCTTCCCGGTATGATTGCCTTTGTCAGAAAAGCCATTCCTGAATATAAATTTAATGAAATGATTCTTTCTGGAAAGCGTCTGGGTGCCCAGGAACTTGCTGACAGCCATGTGATAGTTAAAGCAAGCGTTAACAAGGAAGAACTTATCGAGGATGCCTTAGCATTTGCCAAAACATTTATGAAAAAAAGAGGGATTTTTGGCGAACTGAAAAAAAGGATGCACAAGGATATAATCACGGTTATGGAGATTGATGATAAAAAGCAGATTGAGTCCTTGAACCTTTTTATTGAAGGATAGAACTTGGACTTTTGTTAAAGAAAATCCTAATGGTTGCATGATGGGAAAATCAAAACAGATGAGGGTATGGATCTCTTTGTCAAATGAATCAATGACTGCCGATATTTCAGTGTTAATTTGAAACGGCTAGGGCCTTATCTTGTTTGTGTCTTCCAATAGACAGCACCATTACCAAAGTAGTCAAACTAAGAAAGGTGATGGTCATAAAAGCTGTATTATAGTTGCCGGTTGTGTCAAAAAGCCATCCGGCTGCAACCGGCCCTATGGCACATCCGATACAGGCACAAAAGTTGACAATTCCCAAAAGAATCCCGTGGAAACTAAGTCCGAACATCTCTGCAACAATGTTTGGCATAATCACAGAACCGCTTCCGTAACCAAAGGCAAAAAGAACAGCAAACAAATAAAACACCCAAAGCTCATTTATTGTCAGAATCAGGACAAGGCCTATTGTCATCATTCCTAGGCCAATTGCCAGAACAGGTCTACTGCCCAATCGATCCGTTGAAATACCGGCAATGATTTTAGCAAAAAATACGCTTCCCCCAAATATTGTCAGAATATTGATTGCCTCTATCCTTGAAAATTCAGCCTCAATGGCAAAGGGAATAATGTGAACAAGGATAGCAAAGGTGACCATTCCCCAGCATAAGAAAACAGTGCAGACCAACCAGAAAGAAATCGTTTTCATGGCCGCATAGAGATCAACCGGCAGGTTATTTTGAATCGTTTGAGTCTTTGCAGGGCTTATGGCAGACATAAGTTGTTTGTCCGCATACTCACCTCTGGGCATTCGCATAAAACGAGCTGATCCGAACATAATAATCAATGCTGACATACCGACCACCATATAGGAAAAGCGCCACCCTTTAAAGGAAATCAACCAGCCGGCAAGGGGAGTCATAAGCAGTGTGCCAGCCCCCATACCACTTGAAACGATTCCGGTCATAAGGCCTCTTCTTTTGTTAAACCATTTCGAGACCGTGGAAATAATCGGAACATAAGTACCACTGAGTCCAATACCGACCACTACGCCGTAAAAAAGATAAAGATGCCAGACTAACGAAACTTGAGACATCAACATATATCCTGCACCCAGCATTATTCCGCAAATGGATACAACCAACCTGGGGCCTAATCTATCACAGATACGGCCCATAAATATTCCGCAAAAACCTTCAAGAAAAATGCCAAGAGAAAACGCCCCGGATGTCATTGCCCTGGTCCATCCGAATTCGTCCAAAAGCGGGGTAAAAAAAACACCGAAGCTGTAGTTAACTCCCCAGGCAATCATCATCACGAAGAATGCAAGGCCCACAATAATATAGCGGTAAAAAGAGTTGGGTTCGAGCTTGTGAGGACGATTGTCCTTATAATTCAAAATTTTTCCATGCTTTTAACTCAAACCTTTTTAAATACGGTTGATGGATCTTGTCGGCATTTCCAGTGAATAGAAGTATTCGTATTCCTTATTGTTTAGGAAATTTTTCCAGCATTTTTACCAAGACGGGTTTTGGAACCATATCACTGATATCTCCGCCAAACTGTGCTGCTTCCTTGATAATGGATGAACTGGTAAATATCCATCTAAATCCGGTCATCAAAAAAACAGACTGCACATCTTTATTTAGTTTTCTGTTCATCAATGCCATCTGGAATTCACTTTCAAAATCTGAAAGGGCTCTCATTCCTCTGATAATGGCTACTGCATCTTTCATTTTTGCATAATCCACAAGAAGTCCGCCAAATGAATCTACCAGAATGCTGTTCTTACCGTTAAAGCTCTGTTTGATCATTTGTACTCTTTCTTCCATGGTAAATAATGCGTTTTTGGAAGGATTATTCAACACTGCAACAATAACTTTGTCAAAAATTTCCAAAGCTCTTTCAATAATGTCAATATGGCCGTTTGTTAAGGGATCAAAAGAACCAGGGTAAATTGCTATTCTGTTTTTCTGCGACATTGCTGATCCATCCTTTTTAATTTTTTTTTATAAAGTTAACATTTGTTTTTGAGTATTTTTTTTGTCTGTAAATGTCAAGGGCGGAAATTTTGATTTGAAGATTTTCTTTACAGGATTGTTCGGCAATAATGATACAATCTTTATTCAAAAGATCAGTAAATGATTTTTTTTGAAGGGCAACTTCAATATATCCCCTACCATATGGAGGATCAATGAACACAAGGTCAAACCGATGTTCATTGAGGATTTCAGAAAGGCATTTTTTAACAATATCATAATTAATAACCCTAGCCTTTTTTTCAAAATGGCAAAGTTCTATATTCTGATGAATTATATCACAGGATAGATCGATAAAGGTTGCATGGCATGCTCCCCGGCTTAATGCTTCTATGCCCAAGGCACCGGTCCCGGCAAAAAGGTCAAGCACTTTTGCCTTTTTTACCTTTTGGCCCAGTATGTTAAAAATAGCCTCCCGGGTTCGATCAGATGTGGGGCGGATTTGTCGACCCTGGAGTTTGACGAGTTTTCTGCCTTTGCAAAGGCCGCTAATTACTCTCATGAAAATTACGAATTATTTTTTTTATATATTTTACAGATGTCCCAAGTTTTTTAGCCGCAGATACCAAATCGCCGCCTTCAAGATTTAGTTTATTCTTTATAAATTCTTTTTCAAACCTTTTTTTTGCCTGATTGAGATCCTCTTCACAAAGAAAGAGTTCTTTTTCAATCAATTCAACGGGTGTGCATACCGGGTTATAGGGTAAAGGAATATCCCCCATATCAATATGATCCTTTTCAACCATTATTGAAAGCCGTTCCAAAAGGTTTCTCAATTCTCTGACATTACCCTGCCATTCGTAATCAACAAGAAGGTTTAAGGCGTTTTCAGATATGGATTTTTTCTTTTCTGAAGACTGTTTGGATAATTTTTCGAGAAATGTATCAACGAGCAAAGGGATGTCTTCTTTTCTATCCCTTAAAGGAGGAACCAGAATAGGTATCACATTAAGCCTGAAATAAAGGTCTTTCCGAAAATTACCGGCTTCGATTTCTTTTTCAAGATTTTTATTTGATGAAGAGATAAGGCGGAAATCCATGTGAAGGGTTCTTCCCCCACCGATTCTCTGAAATGTCTTTGATTCGAGAGCTCTTAAGATTTTTGCCTGGGTATTTATATTCATATCCCCGATTTCATCAAGGAAAAGTGTTCCCCCCGCGGCAAGTTCAAATTTACCTTTGTTTTTGGATGTCGCCTCTTCAAAGGCCCCCTTTTCATGGCCAAAGAGTTCACTGTCGAGATTTTCATCCGGAATGGCTGCACAATTGATAATGATAAATGGCTGTTCAGGCCTTAAACTCAATTGATGAAGGGTCCTTGCAACCATTTCTTTTCCAGTGCCATTTTCCCCGGTAATCAGTATAGAAGCAATAGAGGGTGCAGCGCTCATTATTTCTCCATACAGCTTCCGGACGGCAGGACTGTTTCCCGTAATAGAGTTTTTTTCGATACTTTTTTTCCGTAGATAAATATTTTCTTCTTCAATTTTTCTAAAGTTCAGAGCATTATTGATCGTGACCATGACCTTATCAATGGACAATGGCTTCTCAAGGAAATCATAAGCACCTGATTTTGTGGCATCTACCGCAGATTCGATGGTCCCGTGGCCTGTAATCATAACAACAGGAAGACTTGGGGCTATTTTTTTAATTTCTTTTAAGGTTTCAATACCGTCCATTCCCGGCATCCATATATCAAGCAATACAATATCCGGGGATTGGGTTTCAATTTTTTTTAATGCCTCATACCCATTAAAGGCATGGATTACTTCAAATCCATCGTCGGAAAGAATTCCTTCAAGGGACTCTATTATAGTTGTCTCATCATCAACAATCAAAACAGCAGGATACATCCTTTTTCTCCTGTAATATGTTAATTATCAAGCCGGAAGTTCAATAATAAATTTTGCGCCTTTGGGCTTATTATCCTGAACCCTTATTACACCATTATGATCAGAAATAATAGAGTTGACAATAGCAAGCCCCAGTCCCATACCTGATTTTTTTGTAGAGAAATAAGGTTCAAACAACCTGGTTTTTTCCTTATCTGAGATTCCTTTACCATTATCAGCAATTTCGATCCTTACAATTTTTAAAATTTCATCAAAAGAAACATCAATCAGAATTATCCCCTCTTTATTTACCGCATAGACAGCATTGTCCACCAGGTTGATAAATGCCTGTTTCATATGCTGATGATCAAGTTTAAGTACAGGAATATTTTGGGCAAACTGGGATCTGATATCCACTTTTTCAAGACCTTCCCTATAAAGTGCAATTGTTTCAAGAACCACATTTTCAATCCTGCATTTGGCAACGTTTGCATCCGGGAATTTTGCAAAAGCGGCAAACTGGTTAACAAGATTTCTGATCAAGTCCACATGTTCCACTATGGTGTCGGCACAATTTGTGAAAATTTCATCGTTTATTTGTGTACCATATTTGCGCTTTAGCCTTTGAGCCGACAATTTTATCGGTGTTAAGGGATTTTTCACCTCATGGGCAATTCTCCTGGCAACTTCTCTCCATGCAGCCACTCGCTGGGCCTTTTCAAGTTCGGTAACATCATCAAAAACAAGCACAGCACCTACATCTTGATCCTTGTCATCTTTTAATGTGTTAAGGTTTAAAGAAAAGTGCTTGGGTACTCCTGAAATAGTTGCGGCAAGAGGTATCTCAATCGTCCCCTGTCCCTGGATCACCTGGTCATAAATTTTATTGGCAATCTGTAAATAATCATTTTTCAAAACAGTTTTGAAATTTTGGTTTAAAATATCACGGCCGTCAATACCCAGCATGGATTCAACGGCTTTATTAATGGTTGTAATGGTTCCATTATTATCAATGGAAATCACCCCGGCAGAAATATTTTTTAAAACAATTTCAATGTATTGACGGCTTTTTCTAAGTTCGGCATTCTGGTTTTTTAGCATATTACCGGAAAGAGCAATCTGTTCCCTTCCTGTGGCAAGTTCTCTGGTCATTAAATTAAAGGATTTAATAAGGGTCCCGATTTCATCATCCGTCTCAAAATCGATCTGATAATTTAAATCTCCATCAGTAACCCTTTGTGTTCCCTCAGCAAATTTCATTATGGGGATGGTGATTGATTTTGCAAGCTGAAACCCGAACCAGATAGCACAGAAAACAACCAGAAGTGCAACAATTGAAAGAGCAATATAATAGGATATCTGAGCTGGTTTTTTAGCCAGCTTGAGTTGGTGATATTCTTCAATACCTTTTAAAATAGCTTGCAGGTTTTGAGACAGTTCCGGTGATATCAAAGTGGTGATAACAATGAATGCCTTCGCTTTTTTCGGATCAGTACCAAAAGGTATGGCAGCAATGGTTCTTATAAATTCTCCTTCTTTGATATTCTGGGAGATAGTGTGGGTGTACCGGCCTTCAGGGATACCGGTCAACTCATTACTGGTTAAAAGACCGAAATGAAGGTTTCCCAGTTCATTTGCCAGAGACAGGCTGACACGTTTGCCATCAGAAGTGTAAATTTCAACAGCATGCCGGTTAAATGCGCGTTGAATGACCTGGGAATGACGGGTCAGTTTTTTTTCATTGTTTTTGTCTAAAAGTTTTCTGGAGTCTATTTGAAATGTGGCTCTTTTGGCATAGAATTCATTTGTTTCTTCAATATATTCATAAAGTTTTTGGCCAACAGCCAATGAGCTGTCCAGGGTTTGCTCAACCGGTGCATTAAACCAAAAGGCAACACTGGTTGAAATAAACTGAATGGAAAAAAAGAAGAGAACAGTTGTCGGCAAAAGAGCAAGTACAATAAAGGCCGCAACCAATCTGGTTTTGAGTTTAGATCCTAAAATATTATTCTTTTTTTCATAGTAGAGTTTTGCAAGATTTCTAAATACTAATAAAAGCAAAGCCAGCAGCAGCAATAAATTCGTGTTTATCAGGATAAACATTACAACCGTGCTGGATAAGGGGAAATCACTGCCAAAATTGGTGATGCGGGTTTCAATAAATGTCAGGGCACCCACCGCGATCAGGATAAGGAGGATTAAAATGCCTTCTTTTTTTTTTCTGGCCTGTTCGTCTATTATTTGTTTTGATTCAGCCATATTTTTTAATTTAAGGCAAGATTAAGACATTTTGAGTACTAATAGGTAAAGTTGATTAAATACCAATTTGTTTCAAAATCCCAAAAAGAGACAAAAAAGAAAACAGTGTGGAGTGATAAGGGTAATGTGACTTTATCAAGCTTAGCCTTGATCCTAAGCTGGTATTTGTCCCCTTTTACAAGTTGGTTCAAAGGTATAATTTTTAAATTGTCAATTTCAGTCATCAAAGACTTTGCTTCCTCAAAGGACTGTGTGACAATTGCTTTTTCATCCTTCCATGTTTTTAAAACAGAGAATTCTTTTTTTAATGAGTTATACTTTAAAGTGGATTTAATTTGAATATCAGATATTTTTTTGTCAAACCAGGAACCATCGGTTTTATATAAAGTAATGTAAAATGAAAAAGTAGTTGAAACACCATTAAGTACAGCCTGGTTTATTTTTTCAGTAAATGCCTGCTTTATATCAAAATATGTTAAAAGATCATCTCGTGTGTTCGCAAGTTTGATATTTTCTATTGAAGCAGTTTCTTCAGCAAAGGCCATTAAAGGATAAAAAAAGCAGAAAAGTAAAATAGCTGCCAAAACAAGTGTAATCATCTTTTTATGTAAAAAAGAAGGTATCATTATATAAAAATATTATTCCATTTTTGCCGGCCCGGTTTCCCAGGCATCTTTGTTATTTAAAAAAGTTTCAATGAATAAATGATTCAGGGTGTGTCCTGATTTGTGGGTAATGATATGTCCCTGAATCGGCATGCCAAGGAGGGAAAAATCTCCAAGACTGTCTAACAGTTTATGCCGTACAAATTCATCAGGATATCTTAACCCTTCCTCATTTAAAATCTTATCTTTATCAATAATGATGGCATTGTCAAGGCTTCCACCCTTACCAAGGCTGAATTTTTTTAAAAGTTCCAGATCCTTGATAAATCCGAATGTCCTGGCACGACTGATTTCTTTTTCAAAATTGTTTTTTGCCCTGTCAAAGGAGATTTCCTGCTTTCCTATTAAAGGATGTTGAAAATCAATTTGGCAGGTTATTTTGAAACTTGGTTCTGGATAGGCAATAACCGATTTGTCATTATCTATAACTTTAATCGGTTTTTTAATAATCAAAAAATGTTTTGGAGCAGCTTGTTTGACAATACCGATATTCTCAAAAAGTTGTGTGAAAACTTTGGCACTGCCATCCATAATGGGGATTTCATGATCATCAACCTCCACTAAGGCATTATCAATTCCAAGGCCGGCAAAACTTGCCATTAGATGTTCAATAGTTGAAACAATGGCTCCATTGTTCCCCAGAACCGTTGCAAGGCTAGTGTCTACAACCAGCTTGAAAAGTGCTTGGATATCCTGTGTGCCGGGCAGATCAACCCGTCGAAATTTTATACCATGATTTTCCGGAGCAGGTTTTATTGTCAAATGCGTCTCTTTACCGGAATGAACCCCGGTCCCTGAAACAGAAACGGTTTGTGAGAGTGTTCTTTGTAAAAAATATTTGGTCATAAACTTTATATATTATAATTCATTATATGCTTATTAATTTAGTTTGCTATATATATCTGATTTTAAAAGACAAAGCAAAGCAAATGAAAAATTTCTTTGAGTCTGATTGTTTTGATAGAGAAAAATAAGATAAAATAGTATAAAGTATTATAATACCATCAGAATTAAACAATTTAAAAAGGAGCTGACTTGCTTGCAAAAGTAAACTCTTGTTCAGTGGCAGGAATTGATGGATTTATCATTGCTGTTGAGGTTGATATTTCCTATGGATTACCTGTTTTTAACATTGTAGGGTTGCCCGAAGTCTCAGTAAAAGAAAGCAAAGACCGGGTTAAAATTGCCATAAAAAATTCCGGGTATACCTTCCCCATGGAAAGAATTGTGGTCAATCTTGCTCCTGCCGATGTTAAAAAGGAAGGGACAGGTTTTGATTTGCCTGTTGCCATAGGTATTTTAGCCGCATCTGGAGTCATTCCCACCGATAAGATAAATACCTATCTTATTTTTGGGGAGCTTTCCCTTGATGGAAAGATAAAGCCTGTTAGAGCAGCCCTTCCCTATGCTTTAGCTGCAAAAGAAAAGGGATACAAAGGAATTATCCTCCCTTTTGAAAATGCAGATGAAGCAGCAATGGTTGAGGGAATTGATGTCTTGCCTGTAAAAAGTCTTTCACAAATTGTAGATTTTTTTTCAGGTTTTGTTGAAATTAAAAAGGTTCAGAAGGATCAAAAATCTCGAACACGGTTTAAGGATAAAATATATGAAATGGATTTTTCCGAGGTGGGTGGCCAGCACCATGCTAAAAGAGCTCTGGAAATATCTGCGGCAGGGTTTCACAGCGTTCTAATGACAGGCCCGCCGGGATCTGGGAAAAGCATGCTGGCAAAACGGCTTCCAACCATCCTGCCGGAGCTGACCTTTGAAGAAACGATTGAAGTCATGAGGATTTATTCAGTTCTGGGATTAACTGAAGATAAAATGGTAAATAGTTCAATAAGACCATTCCGATCTCCCCATCATACTATTTCAGCGGCAGGTCTTGTGGGGGGTGGATCAAAACCTGCTCCCGGAGAAATCAGTTTGGCCCACAATGGAGTTCTTTTTCTGGATGAGTTACCGGAATTTAAAAAAAATGTATTGGAGGTATTAAGGCAACCCCTTGAAGATGGGAAAATTTATATTGCAAGGGCCAGCATGAAAACCGTTTTTCCGGCACAATTTATGCTGGTGGCGGCCATGAACCCGTGCTCCTGCGGATATTTGTCTGATCCCATGGGAAAGTGCAGTTGCACTCACAACCAGATTCAAAAATACAGATCAAAGATTTCAGGGCCGCTTTTGGACAGAATTGATATTCAGATCGAAGTCCCCAGGGTTGAATATAAAGACCTCGCACTTAAAAAAAGAGGTGAGGTTTCTTTGCAAATAAGAAAAAGAGTAAAAAAGGCGAGAAAGATTCAGGAAAAAAGGCTCAAGGAAAAAGATATATTCAATAATGCCGGAATGCACAGCCGACAGTTAAAAGAGTTTTGTAAACTGAATGTTGAATGTGAAAAAATCCTTAAACAGGCAGTTGACGTTTTAGGATTTTCTGCTCGGGCCTGCCATTCTGCCATAAGAGTGGGAAGAACCATCGCAGATCTTGAAAATGCGCCCCAAATTGAACGGCATCATCTTGCCGAGGCCATCCAGCTTCGGAGTTTTGACAGGAGAATCACACAATAATGAAAGAAGATGAAATATGATTAAAAAAGATATTTTTAATAAGAATGTAAAAGAACAATTCAAAGCGTCTGCAAAAGACAGGGTTTTTAGGTTTATTATGGCAGATAAGACGATACGCGGGGCAATTGTTCATTCCACCCGGATGGTTAATGAAATGAGAGCAAACCATGTTTTAGGTCCTTTGGAAACTCTGATCCTGGGACAGGGATATATTGCAGCATGCCTTCTTTGTTCAACGCTTAAAGATAAAAATGACAGGATTAGTATGAATATTCAATGTTCAGGACCTGTCAAAGGACTGGATGTTGAATCAAATGTGTTTGGAGAAGTCAGAGGATGCCTTAAAACCAGAAAGATTAAAGTAAATAATTTAGAAAAAATTAAATATTTGTCATCACTTTATGGTGCCGGTTTTCTTACTGTGACAAAACATCTTGAAAATGTGCTCACACCCTATTCCGGACAGGTGGCCCTTGAACATGGATCCATTGCAGAAGATCTGGCTAATTATTATTTAATATCAGAACAGATACCAACAGGCTTTAAATTAAGTATTTTTTTTGATGACAATGAGGCAGTTAAAGGGGCAGGGGGGATTTTTCTCCAGGCACTTCCCGGTGCAGACCCTAAAAGGGTTATTGAAGCTGAAAAAATGATTAAACAAATTGATTCTCTGGGTGAATTATTTGCCAAAGGCCAAACACCTGAAGCGGTTATCCATGATGCCTTTTCAGACCTTAATCCGCATTTTTTGAACAGCAACAGGGTGGAATTTTTTTGTCGCTGTTCAAAAGATAGAATGGAAAGGTATTTAAAAAATCTGCCTGTAAAAGACAAAAAGGATATGATAAAAAACGGTCCTTTCCCTGTAGAATTACGATGTCACCATTGCAATTCAGTTTACAAATTCAGTGAAGATGATTTAAAGGTGCTTGGCAAATAATTTACCATAATGTTGCAAAAGCCATGAAGGGTAAAATTTTTATGCAATGTTAGGGTTTGATTTGAGCCCATCAATATAGGCGATTAGCGATATGATCTAAAGGGGCATAAAAAGAAAATAGCATAAAATTAATAGTTTTTCTTGCAAAAATCAGAAGATATATTATAAATACCCATAGTGCAGGACAGCCATAAGATGGCTATAATAAAGCTAGACATGCCGGCTAAGATATAATCCAATACCTTAAGATTTTATGTTAAATCCCGGGATTCTTGTGGTGCTGTAAAAAAATGGGTATGCTTAAACAGTTTTTAGCTCTGTTTATAGCATAAATGTTTGAAAAATAACCCAAAGGATATAATGAAAGGTATTAATTATGTGTAATAATTGCAGTGAACATACCCATGTTCACAATTATCCTGAGATTGTTCAGCTGATGCCCGTGCAAAAAGATTTATATGCTGTTTACAATACAAAGGAGCCCTATGATTTTGCCGTCAAAAAAGGAAAAGGCAATATTAGTCTTGTACCTATACTTTTTATGGGTCTGATAAAGCATGGCGAAAAAACAATGGTGGAAGGATTTTTTGCATCCGGCTCAATCCTTTCATGCGAGGACGTTGACGGATTTAAAGGATATGCAGCATCCCTTGAGGATGCAGAAAAACTATATTCATAATGATAGTAAATTGCCCTTAAAATAAGGAGACCATATGCACAAGTTATTAAATGATAGTCCGGGTGAAAAAATTATGCTTCTAGGAAATGAAGCCATTGCAAGGGGTGCGATTGAGGCAGGTGTAGCATTTGCCACAACCTATCCTGGCACCCCTTCTTCTGAAATATCACTGAATCTTTTCCAGATGTCCCAGGAATCAGACCTTTATTTTGAATACAGCACCAATGAAAAAGTGGCGCTGGAAGTGGCGGCAGCTGCTGCAAACTCAGGACTTCGTACATTCTGCATGATGAAACATGTGGGATTAAATGTAGCAGCAGATCCTCTCATGACCTTGGCCTATGTCGGTGTGACAGGCGGCATGGTCATTCTGAGTGCGGATGACCCGGCCATGTTTTCAAGCCAGAATGAGCAGGATAACAGATATTATGCCAAGTTTGGTAATTTGCCCATGTTGGAACCTTCTTCTGTGCCTGAAGCCAAAGAAATGATGAGGTATGCCTTTGATCTTTCAGAAGAACTGCATCAGCCTGTTCTGTTAAGAACCACCACAAGGATCAACCATTCCAATGCCTTTGTGACCTTTGGCGACATGAAACCAAGACAAACCAAAGGGGAATTT
>Ga0233437_1004987_pt1 | contig 14960 bp, 6 predicted proteins | sample SI_122_August201_FD_182714 | JGI IMG/M metagenome (GOLD analysis project Ga0233437, IMG submission 182714) | Seawater microbial communities from Saanich Inlet, British Columbia, Canada - SI_122_August2016_200_MG | ecosystem: Environmental > Aquatic > Marine > Inlet | place: Canada: British... | reverse complement strand
CTGGTCCGTAACCATCCAAACCTCCATTTCCATTCGATTTGGATGTTCTTACCATATTTTTTTAAGGTCTTACATTTCGGGAATTATAATTGTCGTTCGGTGGGTATTATAGCTGACGCTGATCAGATCATGTAGTTCATGTTTGAAGACTAGGAAAAACAAAGAGCTTGTGTATTTACTGAACTTCATGAACTTGAATATGGAAGGTTTCTTATGTGAAACGCGTTTTAATGATCAACGACAATTATTTTTTTCCTGCGTAGGAAAAAAATATTTGTCGTTGATCATTCGCTGGGAAGCTAACTGTTGTTATTAGTGGGTTTATAGGAGGCTTATCAAAAACAATAAAGGTACACTTTTCTGTTGAAAAGTGTACCTTTATTTTGGATATTTCCAGAAAATTCGGGGGTTGTCAATGAAAATTAATCTCAATATACCACGATCACTTTATTCCATAGATAATAGTACCCCAATGATTATCAAAGTTATTAAAGAATTATTATTTATTTGTAAAGCTGGTAATGATGCTTCGAGAATCTATTCTCAGGAGTTTTTTGTAAATTATTTTTCCGAATGTCATCTATCAGCTTGTTAAGCAGTTCGTCTTCAATTCCATTCATGTCATCGGTTGTGATAACAAAATCGGAAAGGCCATGATCTTCATAATCATTTTTTCGTCTCATCCAGTCATTGAAATATTTCCGAGTGTCAAGCATACCCAAATGTTCCCAATAGATTTTAGTCTCATCTTCTAGTTTAATCACAAAGTCAGGATGGATTGGAAAACTGAGTTTTTCAAGACGCAATTCCTGTTCATATTCAAATTCCAAACCACTCCTTTGTAAAGCTTTATGAATGATATACTCTCCTTTTGATTTGACAGGTTTTTCATCTTTTCTCGGATAATATCGAAGCCGCTTATCTTCAGGTTTTTCAAAAATCGATGACTGTCGGGTCAATAATGCAGAGATACCCTTGGATTTTACAAGTAAATTCTCTTTTTCGTCATAGATATAGATAAGAATTCTTTGTTTAGACCTTGTTAATGCGGTATATATTAGCTCTTTATTGAGCAGGTTTAATTTGTTCGGAATAATCAAAAATACGTTTTCAAAATCGCTTCCTTGTGATTTATGTATTGTAATCGAATAAGCAAGATCGAACTGTTCATCATCATCAACCCAATTAAGGATGAAATCAGAATCCTTAAAAAAATACTTTTTGTCTCGCCCCCGGTTATGAATTGTCATTATTCCGATAGAACCATTTGAAAGAATCAACTTCTTTTTTCTACCATAACCAGAATAATAATTTGAAAGTCTAATGAGTTTATCACTATGATAAAAAACTGTTTTCGAGTCGTTCTTATAATTCATATCCTTAAATTTTTCCTGTACCATCTTGTTCAATCCCATTACACCGTAAAAACCTGGACGATAGGGACTTAGTATCTGTATCGCTTCAAGGTTTAGGTGGTCGCGAAATTTCCCTTCAGTATTTGGAACATGACCATTATCATATAGTCCATGCATCAGATTGAACTTTGCAATATCATTGTCAGCTTTGATACCCTTTAGTTTAAGTTCTTCATTCACGAGATCTAAAATTCTGCTTTCAATGTTTTGGAATAATTCATCTTTGGTTTTCCAGTAGTAGACTTCCAATCCTTTCGAAACTTTTCCCTTTTTGTATAGCAGGTTCAATGATTCTTCAAAATATCTGGTTTTGTCCGAAAAAGCTTCAGCAAGCTTAATTATATTAATATCATTTTTCTGGCGGCAATTGGTTGAAAGGTGAATATAATTTTTATCAAATAGGGATTCTTCAGATACCACGTGGTTTATAATGTCATGGAAAGGTTTTCCAAAACCTATCGGAGGCAGTTGGTTTTCATCACCAACAAAAATTAACCGTTTTGGGTATTCATCTGTGAATTGGATAATAGAGAATAAAATGTAGAGTTTCTGGATATCAATCATTGAGCTTTCATCAATGATTAGGTTAGTCACAGTTAGTTTTTTATTTTCTGGAAGATCGTGAAGACGATCCCAATCCTCATATGCCCACCAAAAGCCATTTTCAAAAATAAATCTGTCAATTGTATTAGCCTTTAGTTCTAACCCAGTGTTAGCCTTTATGTTTTCTGATATTCTTAGGGCGGCCTTGCCTGTTGGAGCAAGAATTGTTAATCCTTCATTCAAGGATTTCAAATGTTTAATAACAAAACTGGTTTCGTAGGTTTTTCCTGATCCAGGTTTGCCGGTAAGGAGAAATAGGGAACTGGAAAATATATTGGTGTAAAGTTTGAATCTCTCCTCTTTGAATTGACTTTCATCAAAATCATCAAAATCTTTTTTAAGGGATTCGACACTGGTTTGGATATGTTCTTTATAATCAAGTCCTTTCTCTAAATGTGGTGGGCAATTAATAAGAGATAGAATCTTTTCCTTTATTCTTATTTCAGCTCGATACAATTCCTTAATATAGAAGTACTTTTCTTGCTCGATAGTCTCAATATGTAGGCGTTCCTGAAAATGAGACCTGTATTCTTCCTCCATATCTAAAATACCATTTTCATCTAAATTGGATTCTGTATGGAAGATCAATGGATATTCTTTGATATTTTTGATGATATTTCGAAGGTTATCGTATGTATGCCCTGCACCTTCAAGATTCCATAGATACTCAATCATTAGGCTTCTTATACGTTCGGGTGCAGATTCACGAATGTTTTGAATTTTGCGATGCCTCTTCAGGAATCGGCTATCCGGTATCATTCCTATATCTACTTTATAAACATCAATTGGTTCTTCGATCAGATCAGGAATGTCCAACTCGTCTGCTGGTGGTTTCGGCTCATAATATTCATAGATCAGGTAAGGATTGGCTTCTATTCCTGCAATTATACTATCGTGATAGTCAGTGACGATTCTATTGATCTGGAATTCAGTGAGGTTGAAAAGGGACAGTTTTAAATATGCTTTAAATCTTCGTTTGAATTGAGGAACACCCATAAGGTCATCGAGATCATCCTCGAAATCCTCTAATTCATCCGGGATATCTTCATTTGCAATATCCTCAAAACATCTTAGGAGATCATATTTTTTACTGAGCAAGCTCCGGATTGTATTAGACAGGCTGATGCAATCTCGTTTTAAAAAATGTTGTAATACTTTTTCCAAGGAGGGGTATATCCCTCTATCTCCCCAAACCATTTGAATTAGATTATCAATCCGTTTTTCTTCTTCATCAAGATCATGATGGATTACCTGGCGGTTATGTTCTCTGATTTTGAAAATGGCTTTTCTTATTTTATATAGAAGGTACAGACATTTATCATCATCAATATCCATGGTCACATACTTGAAACTACGCACCAAAGATGGTTCATCGATTAACACTTTAATATCGTCTAACTTTCCATACTCTTCAGGAAATTCTTCTACATGTTTTAGATATTCATGGTAAGGCAACAATACAGATTTTTCATACTGATGTGTAAATTGAATAGCCCAATTAATGGTTGGAAAATTCTTCATTGGACTTCCAGATTTCCCTTTACCAGTACGGTTTAATTCCATGGTCGTAAACGGGAAGTGTCCCGGCATCTGAAGTTCATCTACAACAGAACAACCAAGTAGTAGATATTTCATATCATCTGCAGATACAGGATTATCGTAATTTGCATAGAAGAACATGATAGAATTGTTTTTTTTGAATTTGTTAGCAAACTCCTTTACACGCTGCTCTAAGTCAGGCCAGTAGTTGCCGTGAATACTCTTATTTTGCTCTGTATGAACAAATGAAAGCTTGAATGGCCAAGTGAATACGGAATAGGGTTTGACTGTATCTTTGATTTTGTGCTTTACCCCTCGGAATGCGTGGGAGTGTTTAAGGTCAAAAGAGTTATGACCAAAAGCGTTAATACTCCAAAAGCATGGTGGTACTTCGTCAGGTGCAAAGTTTCCCTGTATATCTTTACCCCGAAGCGTCTGTTCGATTTCACTGCTTTTATTTTTTTCTATTCGGCCTGATAGCAACGAATGCGCACCAGTACAGTACGTGTTCCCTTCGGGATTCATACATACCTTACCGTTCCAGTTGTTATCGTGCCAAGCCATTCTTATTGTCAGATGATTTCCCAAAATAACCTTCCTATAGGTATCTCTCTGTAAGATACTGAATATATTCCTGGTGGTCTGAACGACAATGCTTCGCTAATTTGACAATCAACTCCTGATAAGTGAGTGAATGAAACTTGATCTTATCTTTTTTTGCTATTCTTGCAAATTTAGCAATTTCATCCTGGTGACGCTTGTCTTGTTCACCAAAAACATCATACCACAAATACAATAACCGGAATCCGTCCCGTCCGAATGATCGTTTCATTGCAAGAATATGTTTTACCAATTGTGCTGGGTGGAGATGCTCGAACTCTTTGTCATCTGGAGAGATTTTCTGTGCAAATGTTTTCAACGTGGGGATGTCATCCCAAATTTCATCAAGCTGCAGGTAGTCAGTTTTAAGCCCATCATGCCCATGATCACCATATGCTTCTGAAAATTTGCACTCGATAGCAAACCGTTTGATTTTTGCGTTAGGTTTGTTATGGATAACAACATCAATGTTCGGATGCCGCTTGAAGCTATTGCTGATAGAGTATTTTTCCTCAAAACGGACATCATAGGAAACGTCAGATCCTTTTCTGCAAAAACCACACAAAGTAGCAATGGTTGGAACTTTAGAGATAGATTTCCAATATTGGAATACATTGATCCCTAACGCTGATGAAGAGTGTACCGCTTGCATCTTTCCAGGCAAATCAGAAGTACCAAGTTCCTTCCCATCACCGGTTTCTACAGACTTACGGACATCTGGTAGCAAGGATTGAAACAGGTTGTCATCAAGTTGAGTAGTATATGCCCTTCGACCACGGGTCACCTTACTTCCAATAAGGCAAATACCATTATTTTTAGCCCATTCGGTTTGCTTTGCTACAATATATTGGTATCCTTTCATACTACCAACTCATCTTCATAATTAAGTATGTTTTTTAGGTCTTGCAGATGTGTTTCTACAAAATGCACATTATGGAGGCCGTTTATTCCTAAATCGACTGGAATTTCCAGATTTTCTTCCACATTTTTGATACTTGTCAAAAAATCATTTAACAAGGTTGTATTTTTTTTAACAAGAATACGATACTTAGCTGCACAGATAGGGCAGAAGGCAAGATATAATTCATGCCCTTCTTTCGTTAAATTGTCACTTATTTGTACTGCTTCAAAATGATAGAAACCATTTTTTAATTTGAACGGCATCTCGTTAGCACACATTTGACAGACCAGTACCTGATCCTCATTAGTATAGTGATCTCTTAGCCATGTTTTTGGATCATGGTTCGGTCTTGATTCTTTAACTGATCTTTCTTTAATGATATACGACTTGTCTTCTCCCTTATCATGTTTTGTTCGGATTTTCCCTTCTCTATATTCCGGGTTTTTAGATTTTTGAGTTGGAAATGTTGGTTTAGATTTAGCTTGTCTTTCTTTAGAAATAGTGAGTGCTTCCTCAAGAAAGTCGAGGCTTAAAGAAGTTTTATTATTAATGATAAAATCCGCGATGTCTTTGGAGATACCTTGATTAGAAAAAACACTGTGAAACTCTTCGTCAGCCTTTGATTTAAGGGAGCTTGGGCTGGGATATATTTCTAATTTTTTTAAAAGTTGGTCATCCTTTTTAAGGTCATAATGTAAATCTTCAATATAACAATCTGAGGGCTTCTTAAAATCTCCATCAATGGTTGGAACCCAGCAACTTTTAACGACCAATGACCCAAACGCAGAGTAATATTTCTTTATTTTTGCATATTTAAAATCTTGTCGTGTAGCAGTTTTAATTTCACCCATAATAAAATTGCTTAAGCGGGTAGCAAAAGTGTTCCAGATATAAATTGCTTTATCAACGTTAATTGTTTCAATTGCCTTTTCGAGCCCATCAACAGATGTTCTATGGTCAAAACACCGTAGACCAATTCCGTGGTTCCCATGGAGTGACCAAAGAGCAATTTCGTCAAATGGTTTTTTTGAGTACCTCTTAAGTCCTTTACAGTGTATTTTTATTTGATTTGAGGCCCCAACCTGTAAAAGTAGCTCTTCTCTTATTTGTATTTCATTAGAAACAAACCATATATCTTCGTTATCTTCGAAGTACATATAGAGTTCTTCAGAAGGGATATACACTTCTGATACCATTTTTAACTGGTTTTCACCAGATAGGTTTTCTGCAAAGATCCATGGTACAGTCATTAACTGTTTTATTAATTTTGTATAGAGGGGTGAGTCATTGAGCAGAGTAGCATCATCGATTAGATCTACAGATTCTTGGTAACCCTCCAACTTGAAATCTTCTAATAGCTCATTTTGTCTAAAGGATGGTAATATTTTATTTAAAACTGTTGCGCAGATATCAGGTTTTACAAGACCAAAATTGTCTAAAAAAAACTTGGCCTTTTCATTTGCATAAATATTTGGTGCGACCGTTAAAAAGTTCATTTCAGATGATACTGGTAAAAAAACTAGAGGTCTTCCTTTTGGGCTATAGGCAGGATAATTTTCCCCATCTTGGCATCTAATTATTGGTTTTTTACGCAGCGTACCATCATAAATGTGATAATGCCCTTTGCGCCATAACGCCTCTTGACCTCTTAGGAAATCATAAAACTTAATATGCCAATCATCACTTCGTTTTTTTAAGAAGTTGTAAGTAATTTTTCTTGCAAAACTCTCAGGATCGATTTCCTCTATATCAAGCTCATAAATTAGGTATTGCCGTAGGATAGGAGTACGATCCTGTGTGATCTTTCCAGATAACCATTTTAGTGAAGAGTTACTCTCAAACATATCTGAGAGCTTATCGTTATCTATTAGAGCCCTTAATCCTTTGCCTCTAGCTAATTTAGCATTCGCAGCGGAAACAAAATTATTATCTGTAGTGGGCAACAAGGCGTTATCGATAAATGCCTTTTTAGCCGCTTCGTAAATAGGCCAGAACATCCAACTTTCTGAGTATTCATCTGTTTTTAATGGTAAGGTTTCAAGAAGATTAACATTTAATAACCCTTCCTTTTTTAATATCTCAAGAGAATTTTGAAGAAGTTCTGCTGTCTCTTTAACTAACTTTCTATTCCAATCATCATCTTGGGGGATATTATCACGAGCTGGAGTTGTCCTATAAGGACCTTGGACAAGGAAACCCAGGTGAGTTTCTTTTTCTGTCGGGAAAAAAACATTAAGGCAGGATTGCTTGAGTCTTGAAACAGTTACTTCATTATCCTTATTTTGTTCTATCTTAAATGCTACTTCAACATTAAGAGTACTTTTAATTTCTGAAATGGGTTTTGAAAAAACTATCCATTGTTCATCAATTACCATATTTTCTTGTTGGCCGATGACCGTGATATATCTAAAGGCTTTTTTAGATTTGTTTTCACGTAAATAGATTCCTGTGATTCCTTCATCGATTTCATATTCAATTTCTTCAAGATTACGTAGGAATAAAAGGGTTCTCACACTTAATTTTTGTAATCGATTAGAAATTTGGTCAAATGATTTTTGTTGGAAACGGCTAATGTCTTTTTCTTCAGTTGAGGTAAAAGGAAATGCAAATAATGTGGTAAAGTTGGATTCAATATATCGACTTTCAATTTTATAGGGCCGTACATAGTGTTCAATTTTGAAATGAATACCTTTGCAATGAACTTCAGGTACTTGAGAAAAAGCGTAAACTGATTTGAAACCTATCCCGAATTTTCCGATCTGTGTTAAATCATCAGACTTGGTGCTTTCATCAATACCGCAAATTCCCCTGACATCATCTTTGTTTTTATCAGCGTTAAAAATTTTTCCATCATGTAGAACTTCTAATCTATCATGGTAAAGTACAAACTTTATTTTTTTTGCGTTTGCATCTTCAGCGTTCTGTAATAGTTCAAAAATGAAATGTGTTTTATCTGCATATAGACGACCTAAAAACGAAAGATGTTTAACACCTGCACCATATTCTATAATGTTTTCTTCTCTTATTTTGTCAAAATCGATATCCATTATTTACCTTCCACTTTGACGACTCCGAATACCACAGGGCGTGCGTAAATATCTGAAACGGTTTCAGCTTTTTGTAATTCCCCTATTTTTCGATTAAAATCAACTTGAGTGTTATTAAGCTGTGCTTGTTTCATCTTGCGAATTTTGTCATTGGTTGCATTTTCAATTTGCTCCGAGATAATGTTTATTCGTCCTCGATGGCTAGTCTCCAGACTTTCTCGGCGGTATGCACAAATTTCTTTTGTTTTTTGGTCATGAGTAATTTTTTCATTTTTCCATAAGTTATGGTGAAGTTTATCTAAATTTTCGAAAGTATCATCTGGGGGTAAGATTTTGTGTGGGTCAACTTCAACACCGGTTTCCAGATAATCAAAAAAGTTTTGTTGTATTGACTCATTATCACAAACAGGAATCAATTTAAGATCAGGTCGAATTCCTTTATACTCCCAAGCATATATTGCAAATATATATTGACCTTTGTTTATGCTGGCATCGGTAACTCTAAAGGCTGTATAAACGGGCTCTGCAGCATCAAAGAATAGAGCTGCTTGCAAAACGAGCGGGTGGATAGGCATGATGAAATGAGCGTCACGTTGATCCGCCGCACATGCTGAATCAAATGTGATTGTGCAATGGCGATCAGAACCTTTCAACCATTTTTCCCATGTACGATACATTGGTGTTCTACTGATTGGCAGTTTTCTAAAATCAGACAGTATCTTATCCCTGGCATCTTGCGACAACCTTAATGTTTTTAAAGTTTTTTCACCTAAAATGTAATCACCTCTACCAAGGCGTTTGTTAAAGTATTGAAGGACAAAGCGTTGTATAGATGTCAATGTTAACCAAAAACTTTCAGATTCTCTTATCTCATTATCAGCACTTAAATTAGGTAGCCTTATCCCGAATAATTCATGCTCCCGGTCTTCAAGAATTCTTTGTTCCTGTGTATGGCGAACTTCATTGTCTGCTAACTGTTCAAGCTTTTCTCTACGCTCTTCTTCAGAAAGGCGATGGTCGCCGACAATATTTTGTATTTCTCGATGAATATCCCCTAATATTTCTTCACAATCTCCGATACTTTGTTCGAATATACCAATCCTGAGGAGGCATCTGTTATAAATATCAGCATCAACAGTATTTGGAGTGATGAGATTATAAATCATGACTACTTCGCTTTCCTGTCCTCTCCTGTCAATACGCCCTATTCTTTGTTCTATTCTCATTGGATTCCAGGGTAGGTCATAATTAACCATCACATCGCAAAATTGATAATCAAGACCTTCACAGCCTACTTCAGAAAAAAGCATTACATCTATTGCATCAGGATTCTCTTTAGGAAGCTCAAAACGACTTCTTAGAATCAATCTTTCATCATCTTTTATGCCGCCGTGAATGAGACCGATACGGAAATCTTTTTTTAACAACTTCTCTTCAAGATAAAATAAGGTATGTCTAAATGTACTAAACACCATTATTTTATTTTTTTGTAATTTTTGTTTTTCTTCTATGATTTGGTTAAAAGCCTCAAATTTTGGATCTTCTGATGAAAGTGTATTTGCCAAATTGACAATATTCAGTGCTGAATCTCTTAAAGAATCGATAATTTCAGGTTCCGGGATAGTGTCATTATCGGTAGTCAGACCTTCAAGATCAGTAAGCCGACGATTCAAAATTTCGTTTAAAAGAGGAGCTAAACCAAAGATACAGCTTGCAGCTTGTCTCCTTATGGTTGACATCATGAAGTTGACATTGCTGGTATTATGGATCGTTGATAATGCATTCGCCTCAAAGATTAAAAGCTGATTATGTAATTCTTGCTGTGCATCAGTAAAGTTTATCTCTAAAGTTTCATTCCTCCGAATACAAAAATCATCTATATCTCTTCGTATAGTCCTGTTGATTAACCTTGAAAAACTGTGGAAACTTTCAATTTGTCGAATAAGCAGTACTCTGTCTTCCCTTAATAGTGTGTCTTGAGTCAATTTATCACAAACTTCTTTAAAAATAGGATTGCTTTGCAACATAGCACTCCCCCATGCCGTATTACCGGCATTGTTGAGAGAATCTAAAATTATTTGATTGTCGGCTTCATCTCCAATCCTTGCTTCGCTTAGTGCTCGATTAATAAATGGATTTGGTTCGGTCATGTGATTATAAGTTTCCGGATCAATAACAAGGTCAGGTCGAAGTAAATTAAGCAAGGTAAACAGATCTTGATTCCCAAGTTGGATTGGTGTCGCTGTTAAAAACAGAATGGCTTCAGCATTTTCACAGAAAAATTTTACCACCTGGTGTGTAAAAGTTGAAGAATTTCTAATATGATGAGCTTCATCTACTATGACCAGATCAAAATGAGGTGGTGGGTCCAAGTCAAATAATCCAAGTTGGCGTCTTCTCCCACGTGTTTTCCCATGAAGGAGTGCTTCATCAAAAAGTGAATATGGTATAATTGTTTTGCTGTGTTGGTCCGGCCATTCACCTTCATTATCTGCTTCTTCAATGCATAGTCTAAGAGCATTACCGTCCAGATGCGTAAATTGCTCATCAAACCGTTTCATCTCAAGTTCCCATTTCCGCTCTGCTACCAAAGGCTTCGGGCAAATAATAAGTACAGATGAAATATTGTTTCTGGCCTGTAGCTCACGTAGAATTAGACCGGCCTCAATGGTTTTTCCAACACCAACACCATCTGCAATCAATAGGCGAGGTTGATCTGATCGAATTATTTTTAATGCCGGTCGGAATTGATAAGGAACGAAATCAATTCTCGCAGCATTAAGGGAATATAGGGTAGAAAGTGATGGATGTCTTATTTGAAGGCAAGTCAGTAGACTATGAAGTTCTAATAATGAAACAATATTTTTTAATTTTTCCGAAATAACAATATGAATTTGTGAAACGTAGAACGGTTGTAGCTTGCCATCAATAAAAATTTTACAACGAGAATCCTGCGATTGTCCCTCAATTTCAACAACGGCCCCTCGTTTAGATGGGTCGCTGTTTAATGCAACAATACATCCAACATAGATATCTTCATCAGGTGTTTCGACCAGTACAGAATCGTCTTTTTCGATTTTTGTTGGGTGAGGTTGCAATTTCTCTGATTTTTCGGGAGTTGGTGCAGGCCTCCGTAGAATAAAATTTTTAAATTGTTTGATTTCGGCTAAGGCATCATCATCGACTGAAAGAATTTGAAGGAATCGATAAATTGTATCAATATCGCGATAAGTATCATCGAAATTGAAGTCTTGATTATCAATATGTGCCCATCTATTTCTGATAGTCTGCATTTCTTTGACATAATGTCGGTCTTGGGTTGAGAAATTAAATTTCTGTGTAAACTGATACCAATTCCGATCAAGTATCCTCAATAAGGCTGCTAAATCAAGTTCTTCCAGGTTGGCGATTTGTTTTCTGTCAACCCACTGTCTCTGTTGATATGATAAGGCAGGGAGTACTAAAGAATCCCACCAGTTGTCATCTAAGGTTGAGAAATTTGTTTTGAGCCATTTTGAAAGATGTTTTGACGAGGTGAGTAATGCTTGAGCAAATTTTCCTGGGAGTAACTCACTATCTATTTCCATAACGCTTTTTATCCTTAAAAAGATGGATTCGAGTAAGTGAATATTGTTTTAATGTTTAGTAACAACCTCCAGAAAGCTTGTAAAGGGGTTAAATGGAAACCATACTAATTTTATAGGTTATTAGAAATTAAACTGGTTATCATGAGTATGGGCAAACACGGTTAAAAAATTCAATAAAATTCGTTTACTTTCACCCAAAAGTTAAGAAATTTTTTAGGTACAGTCGAGTGAACAATCTGTCTATGATTGTGGGATTTGGATTTCTCTACATTAATACCAAAGCTTTCGATCCCTTCATTTATCCCTACAAAAAATTGATTATGCCAAGCTGCAACCATGTTGACGTTATGTTTGTAGGCAAACTTTGTTAGAGCTTGTCTTCGCTCTGCCGGATCAGATTGATTTTTCATTTTTGATTTCTCCTACTATGCGGCTGCATTTTTGAGTGCCTTATGCTCTTTCTTGATTTCATTAAATTCTATAATTTCCTTGTTTAATAGTTCAGGAGTCGGTTTGATGGGGACATATTCATCACTGTGAAGATGCGCTTCAATATATTTTGAAAGGGATTCGTGTTTATCGATTATTTTTTGAAAGAATTCTTTTTCCCAAACAATATCTTTTAATCTGCCTGGACTTATTCTTTCATTCCAACGGGCAACAACGCCTCCAAGAAGAGTGAAAATTATGAATGCTTCATAAGTTGTTCGAAGAGCACCAAAACCTTGTTTGAGCTCACTTTCCTGTCCAGTCGGTGGTAATTTTTTGGCTTTTTGGAAATGTTGATTCGCCTTATGTGTTGTTTTATAATCAGACTCCAAAACCGGACTGTTGTTGGCATATACGTATCCGGGAAGATCATCAATATCTCCCCTTTTGATCCAATGCATTTGAACATCAATACCGTGATCATTGGAGTAATTTTTAAGAGAATGAATAAACGTTAAATTATGTGTAAGCACAATAACTTGTCTGTTTTTGGCTTCATTAACCAGAAGAGAAGCTATGACAGAAATCCATTCTATATCAAGTGAGGTTACCGGATCATCCAGTACTATACCTCCACTACCAGTATCCAAATCAACCTCTGTCAAAAAGTCTGCAAGAGCAACAGCTCTTTTTTCACCTTCACTCAATACTGAGTCAGGAGTAGCTCCAGGTGGTAAGGCTTTAGAATCAGTTTCAAGCATTAATTGTCTGAATGTTTCACCTTTCCTTGGTTTCGTCTCAACCTGAACACGAATAGGCCTTCCAAGACTATCGAGAATGGTTTGGAATAATTTTACATAACCACCAGTGACAATCTCTTTGAAAAGGGTATTGTACTTGGTCGTAATAGGTCTTGTTGATCCACCAGCATTAGATGCAGCTTTCAACCAGATTAATTTATTGATATATTTTTCAATATCAGTGTACTTGGTACCCAAAATCTTTTTGTGATTAAGGTTCCTCAATTCATTTTCAAGAGTCTCAATCTCTTCAGCAGGGTTAGATTTTTGCAATGCTTCAAGTTCTGTATCTAATGCACTGATAACAGATTTTATTTGCTTTACACCTGTCTTCGGAAGATCTGCAAGAGTGGTTTTGGAATCTTTGTCATTGATCATTTTTGTCAAAGCCTCAAGGCGCTTGTTACCTCCATTTAAGAAGGCTTTTATGGTTGAAGTGAGTTTGGTCTTTTTCTTTTTGTCATATGCAGTGAGATACCTGTTCGAGACAGATTGATCATTGAAAAAATCAAGTGTTGTTTTTTCAAGTGCCTGTTTGAATGTGTTCAGGCTTTGTGTGGCTTTTCTTACAGCAATCTGTGCTTCACCGTCCAGAAACCCCCATAATTTATGGATCAACTCACGTGATTCAACTGTTAACGGTTGATGGCATAATAAACACCTGTCACCATCTTGAGGATAGGGTATCCCTTCGGCCTGTTCTTTTGTTGCCAAAAGTTTTGCGGCTTTTGTAAAGTCATACCAGGGCTTTGTCCCAGTTTGAGTGAAATATTCAGTCTTGAATTGATCAATACCAAGTTGCTTGGCAAGTGTATCTGCTGCGTTGAATTCATTGATTCCAGTTTGAATTTTTTTGGCTACATCGTCAGCTAAATTTTTTGAAAGATCATTCAATTTATCTTTAAGGCTGTTGAGATCCGTTTTAGTTGTCTCAAGATCTGTAATCTGTTTTGGAATGTTTTTTGTTTTTAAAACAGCAATCTTTTTATCGAGTGTTGGTATTTGTTTTTTATCTGCATCAGTGAGGACAGACGCTGCCTTCAGGTTTTTAAGATTAGTTTTGCTGTTGAGATCCTTTACCATATCTTTGATAGAAGAATCACCACCCTGAAAAAATGTTGTGTAATCTTCGGGTTTATTATGTGTTGCAATGAGATTTGTAAGGCGATCTCTTATCCTATCGGTTACCTCAGCCAGTGTTGTCAGGTATGATAATCCTGCCGGAGAAAAAGTGAATTTATTTTTTTTAATAAGGTGTTCTTGAACGCTTTTGACATCAAAAATATGAAAAGAATTTAGTTCAGTACATTCCTGACCAGGTATATAACTGATACATCTTTTGCCGGAATCATCTTCAATTTCAATTTCAACAAGAGGTGTCTGATTCGAGCAATTAGGATCATTAACGTTTGCTAAAACTTCAACATCTCCTCTCATAAAACCAGCACACCCAAGAACTCTTGAATAACCTGATTTGCCAGCACCATTCGCTCCATATACAACAGTAAGAGCAGGACCTATTGGAAGACACTGCTCTGAAACCAATGCGTTTACATTTTGGAAATTTTTTATTTCACAAAGTTGAATGTCTGAAGAAACGGTCGTACCAGCATTTTTCTTGAATGCATCAAAATTGATTGTAGGTCTTTTGCCTGGATCTGATGCTAACTTGAAATCTATGTATAAATTTTGAAGTAAGTCTTTGTCAGTCTGCTCATCAAAAGTCGCACCTGACATGATCTTGTATAGAGCTAATTGTTCCCAGTATTTTAGCTTTGAACCTGCCCAATCGATAATTTCGGAGATAACACCTGCCATGACTCCCCCTTTTGTTCAAGAAATATATGATAAAGATCAAGATTTGAGCTGCGAAAAATAAATTCATGCCATAATAGCAAATAAGCGATTAGTTATAAAGGCAATATTTTTGCCTATGTACATGTCAATAAGACCTGATATTATGTTACCAAACACAGCTAACATTTCTTGACATAAAAGGGCTATAAGGATAATCAATGCATAAGCTTAGAGTGTATAAT
>Ga0233437_1004980_pt1 | contig 14984 bp, 15 predicted proteins | sample SI_122_August201_FD_182714 | JGI IMG/M metagenome (GOLD analysis project Ga0233437, IMG submission 182714) | Seawater microbial communities from Saanich Inlet, British Columbia, Canada - SI_122_August2016_200_MG | ecosystem: Environmental > Aquatic > Marine > Inlet | place: Canada: British... | reverse complement strand
CCCGAGTCGGGTTGAACAATTTACTTGTGTTTTACCTTGCATATGATTAACAACCTCTGCAATGGTATTATACTATTCACCATTGCGAAGATCTAAATCATTGGTTACACAAAAGAATTTCAGCATCGTTTACCGCACGCATCATTCGCAAGGTTTCATGCTGATTTATTCTAATACGAGCTTCCACCAAATATTGGTTTAATCCCTTTCTCCATAAAGCTTTTTCCATCTTTACTGGCTCTAAGAGATTTATAATAGATCACATCACCTATCTTCTCAGAATTTTCATCACGTTCGTCTTCCGAGAGAAAATAAGCCATCATTGTATCAAGTTCACGAGCAGTTCCATCACTCTCATATTTGAATGTCATATTAGTTCCGTTTTCTAGAACTTTAAAAGCATTTTCAGTCCAATTAAATCCTTCAATACCAAGATCGGGATTAATGTAAATATGAGCAGCAAGACTCACACCTTTAATTCCACTTGCATCAAGCTCTTTTGAACACTGAATAAATGTATCGGATGTAGCACCATTACCAATATTGATCTCATAAAGTGGAGAGGTGTAATCATCACGAAGGTAGGATTTCATAATATTTAAAAGCATTCGAAATTGCATAACAGTTTGAGTTGAAAGCAACATAGAAATTTTGAAATGTAAGTTTGGAATATCTCTACCATAATAACAAGCAGCGATAATAGAACTCCAGCTAGGGTTGAGGAAAAAATCCCCACCGGTTGCAAGAGCAGTTCTGGTTACTCCATCAAGATACACAAGATGATTATCATTTGCACATTCTATCCCGCCAAAATTTCCAAAGAAAGTTCCCTGATTTTTTAAAATTATGGCAGCATTTTCTGTATCAGCTTCTGCTACTTCAAATTTTTTACCTGTAACCTCTTCCAATTTCTTAAATCTAGCTTTAGGTTGTGGAATTCCAATGAGATTTGTACTACAAAATTTTGAACATTTCATAATATTCTCACTCATCATCAATGTTGCCATTAAGTCACCATTATAAATATAGTTATCAGTAAGTGCAACTACAGAAATAAATTCAGATGGGACAAAACACTCATCACCATTTTCAGCACTTTCAGCAATGCGTTTCATGGCATTATGTGTAACCTTAGCACCTTGCCAACCAGAAACCTGAGCTGTTCCAATTCCAAGTGAATTATCATAAGAAATATTATGTTTCTTCTCATAATCTTGCACTTTAGGGAATTTCTTCACAAGCTCTTCAGCATCAGCTATCATATCACCAAAACCTTTGTCATTTAATATTCTCTTTCGGGTTTCATATTTCCTCATTTCAGTAATAGTTTCACTAATCTTCTTTGCGCCACCGTGATACTGTTTTAGCGCATCTATAGCCTTTTTGTCATCTGCAGATAAGAATTCGAAATACATTTGTCCTCCTGTTAAGAGTTGGTTTCCGTTTTTTACCGAAAACTATCTCAATTTAGTTTTTTTTATTTTACCATTATTACTTTTTTCGTATAAATATTATAAATTGTTTCCAGAGTATAGAAATAGATCCCACTAGAGATCTTCTTTCCATTTTCATCTGTTCCATCCCAACTAATACTATGATTTCCCTGAACTAACACTTCACTTAGGAGTGTTCTAATTTTGTGCCCCTTAACGTTATAAATACACAATTTAACATCTGTAGTTTTAGGAAGCGTAAACGATAATTTTGTTGATTCATAAAATGGATTTGGTGATACAGATAAAAACGAATCTTCCTGATAATATTGTGGATTTGCACTTGTACTATATGTAAAAAGTTCTTCCGTATCAAAAACAGTAGGCTCAATTTGATAAGCGGGTGTACCAACTTTTGCAGTTGACCATTTAATTAGATTTAAGGTTGGAACATATTGTATTGTATGAATGTTACTATAAACTCCAGCAGCTCCATTAAGCAGGTTCCAGCTGCGTTCAATGCTCATTTCCGTATTGTTAGAAAGTGAATCTGCAATGTTGTCATAACGATAGCATCCTGCAGGTGGATACAACTCTCTAAAATGGTTTGTTGATGCCAAATGCTCAGAAGGAATTACAGTATTATCGTTATCATCTCGTGTAGCAACTCCATTCTGATTATTGCATTCTATAATCAATCCGCTTTGGCTATTTGCTGTATGAATAATTGAACCACTTAATTGATAGTTCTCTTCTATTGCTGCTTGAACATCTTCTGGATCTATATCATAATTACCATCATAATCATAAACTTCAATTCCATTTCTAACAGATAGCAGAATTGGGTGAAATGAAAAAGTGTTTGGATGTTCATTATGATTTCCCATATTCATGAATGCACAAAGTCCGTTTTCGTTTAGGCTGGAAAGACCTCCAATAAAGCCTGGGAAGGTGAATGAAAGCCAGTTAACTTCATCAGATTCCGATGGAAAATGAACAACAAGCAGATGGTTTTCTAATAAAGTTGGATGCGGTGTCCAATCCATGTTGCGAGTTATTACCAAATCACCAGCAAGCTCTGGATCAAGCGATGTGTTCCCACCCCAACTAGATAAACTGGAACACCCGAAATCATAATCAAGGTCTACCATAGATGCGATATCCACAACTGCATTGGAAAACAGTATATCATTCGCATCAATATCCCTTCCCAAAATGTCGCTGAAAAGTAAAATATCAGCCTCTATCATTCCGTCAATAATCCCTTCAGTTTCAGAAATATACTTCTCCTCGATTTGGAAATTAGCAATAAAATATATTCTTGTACTTTCATAAAGATATGAACTCCCACCAAAGAGAGCACTTATAAAATAATCTTCAGATATATCTTTGATCTTATCTCCAAATAAATAACCGGTAGCATAACCTCGCTCGTAATGAGTTCCCCAAACTTTAAGGATCTTCTTACCATCAACACTTAGAGTGTCTCCATTAACAATTTGTGCATTTATAATTGTAAAAATGAATAAAAACGAGAATAATATAGTTCTTTTCATAAAACCTTCTTAAATAATTATATCCTTTAGTTTTCTTTTGGGAACGTGATGCATTCCCTGTTTATCACGCCAATATTTGATATTGTTATTTTCAACGTTTTCTAGTTTGATGTTTTCTTTTGGCTTACCAAGTGCAATTACATAACATATTGAATACTTTTTGGGAATGTTAAGTGTCTTTTGGAGTTTGTCTTTTTTTATACTGGCAAAAATACAACCACGCAACTCTTCTTCTACAGCTCCAAGTAGTATCGATTGACAAGCAATTCCTGCATCACAAGCTACTTGATCAGGGTTCTCTGTTGTTGATAATATAGTAATATATGCAGATGGACGCTCTCCAATTTCAGGACCTTCCCAATCTTTCAAATATCCAGCCCAACCCAAAACAGAGAAGACTTTTTCATTATCTTCTTCGCTGTTAGTTACCTTGAATCGTAAACGTTGTAGATTCGCTGCTGAGGGTGATAAGCGAGCCAGATCTACTAGATCTTCCAATATAGATGTTTCAATAGTATGATTTTGATGAAATCTTCGGTAACTGCGATTCTTCGTGATCAAATCTCTAATCATTGCACCCTCCTGATAATTTGTGCATTAATTCACTTTTCTGCTGACCTTAATCAGAGGAAAAATTAATAGTGTCAAGGAACTTAAAATAATGAATGCTGCTCCAATATTTATAGAATCTGCTATGAAGCCCATTAAAGGTGACATTATAGCTACAAATATTGTTTTTAATTGTGATTCAACTGAAAGCCCCGAAGCCATAACATCATGTGAAATGTTATCACTTATAAAACCTATATTGATAGGTCTTCGCAGGTTTTGTAGAATAAAAAATATAATGAATAATATTATGATAATAATATTTAATTCAACAATATAAAATACTCCGGCACATAGAACTAATAAGATCCCAGCAATATATGTATGATTAACAGCCACAGATAAAGATGGAAATCTATCTTTTAGTTTACCGGAATTGCGTGAAGCATAAGAAGTTAGAATATAAAGAAAACAATATACAATTGAGATTATTATAGATTCTCGCTTGTTAATTCCTAATAAGAAAGGGACAGAGAGAACTACCATTTTCAGAATTGGCTGCATGTAATCTTTCACCGTTTTAAAAAGTCCATCAAATATTGCAGAATTCACAAGAGCTCTTCGCAGTAGAGGTTCTTTAAAACTCAATTTTAAACTTGTAAATGTAATTTGGAAGTTATGTGTTATATTGTTTAAGAAACCCTCTTTACTCTCTCTTTCTCCATCAAGTTCTTTTGGGTATGTGAACATTAATATTAAAGCAAGAATATATGGAATTATCGAACACAAGAAAATATATTTATACTCGCCAGAATACAGCACAATTCCACCTGCAATTAGCGCAGCTAAAGCAGATCCCATCTGAGACCAGCTTCTGGTATAACCATAATATTCAACCTTTAAATGCAGAAGATCATTCATCTTTAGATAATGCAAAATCATGGCTTTATGTGTACCGGTACGAAAAGCATCTCCCAAAGCAAAAAAGATCATTGCAATAATGTATAAGAAGAATCCAGGGAAAAAGAAGAAGAAAATGAAAGATAGAATATATGATAGGAATGCAAATATCATCGATTTGCGTCTGCCTAAACTATCAGCCACAAAACCGGTTGGAATCTCAAGTAGCAAAAGGGCTATCTCTCGGATGGCAATCAATGTTCCAATTTGCAAAAAAGAAATGCCTTGCTCAAGAAAAAATAGAAAAATAAATACATCAAAAAAGCGTTGATTTTTTAAGAAACCATAAGCTGAGAATTTGAATAATTGCAAATTTTTAGGGATCACGTCACACTTCCAAAGCTTGCTTGATTAATTGTTTTGGCATTTCATAAAGTAGAAAATCGTTGTTCTGTTCCCAGCTTGTGAAACCTGCATAATCTATCAAATTCATTAGTTTTAAAACATCAGGAATTAATACTTGGATTCTATCACAGTTTTCTTTGATAGCAGCATTTATTGTAAAATTTATTAATTCCTTAAATATAAATTCATTATCAGCCTCAATAATATTGATCCAGAGTATCTTTCTATAAACATCTTTTGTGTATAAAACAGTACCATTTATTTTGGTGTTATCTAAATAAGCAGTATAATCACCTTTTTCCATTATCGCTTTAATTCTTTGTTGAGAATATTCTTGTACAACCCATCCATTTGCAATAAAATTTTCTGTTCCCCTTAAGTAAGATGAATTGCTAATATAATTTTCTATTTCATTAAATTTTATATTGTTAGTTAATTTGCTACTGAGTTGATTATTAGTATTATTTAATAATTTTAGCTCTTTTAATGATAACGTTAATACTTTATTAAACCCTAAGTTTTCGTTAAGTTTTATAGATGCAATATTACCAAAATAAGTAGAAAATCTGACAGAATCGATCTTCTTTCCTTTAAGCTGTTCTAAATAGTAGAGTGCAATTTTATAACCAACACCTTTTATTTTGGTTTGTGGATCTTTTCTTAGAGCTTCAAGCCAGACATCTGTTGGTGTAAGAAACTGCATTCTTCCAAAACCAATGAGTTTGTTATCTTCCCAATATCCTGCAAAAATACTATTCTCACCCTTTACCCACTCATCAAAAATATCTGTTATGTAATCTTCACCTTCCCATATTTGAGATGATATCTGCAACACTTCTTTTTTGTCGGAAGACTCTATCTTTCTTATCACTTTTACATCAATTTAAGGTTAAATTTCCGCAGTTGTTTATCAACAGATTTTGGATTTGAATAATATTTTGTCATTTCCTGCCAAAATTCACTACTATGATTTTTTATTTTTGTATGAACCAATTCATGCATGATTACATAGTTTCGCAATTCTTCGGGAAGGTTAATAAGTTTTATATTCAAATTGATGTTGTTTTTTGCAGAACAGCTCCCCCACCTTGTTTTTTGTGAACGAATAAATGAGCGATTGAAATGCAATCCATAAATTTGTGACAATTCATTAAGCCTATTTCGAATGATCTCTTTTGCTTCTTCTTTACTATATAAATTAGAATTTTCTACATTCTGAAGTGTATAATTATTTCTTTTTTCTATCTTTGTAAATTGCTTTTTAATCCAGGTGGTTTTTGTATTAAGAAACTTCTCGGCACTCTTTTGTGAACTATTGCGAGGTATCGTTACTTTAATTTGTTTAGAGCCATCTATTGTTAAACGAATATATTTAGCACTCTTGCTCTTCCTAAAATGAACCTTACCAAATGTGGGATGAAAGATAAGCTTCACTTCCGGTTTCATAACTATTAAATGTATTTTTCAATAATCGGTGAAAGCAATAAATACCCGAATAATGCACCTAATAAAACGTTTGACCAAACGTTTGATGTCATTGGTCAACCACCACCTCTACATCCAATCACGCGATAATATAAATAACCTGTTGCTGCACCTATAATAAATGTAAGTAATGTTAGTAATATTTTTGTCATTCTGTTGGTCCTTTAGAGTTTATTATACTGTATTCGATCTCAGATGCTACACGGATAAGAAAAGCTCTGTTGGTTCTACTAAGATGTTGTGAGGGATGCAAAAATGATATAACAAGTTGGTACATAAAATGCTGAGAATGAAGATGAAAATAATATTGATCGAAAGTTTTACTCTCCATGATCTTTTCTTCTTCTAAAATTATTCCTTTCCGAAGATCTATTAAATATTTGTTGATCTTTTTCTCTATCAACTTACTAAGTTGTTTCCCTTGTAGATCCTGCTGTTCTGTAATAGGTTCAGATATACTTTTTACATCCGGCTTTATCGAGCCAATTAGGTCATGAATAAATATTTCACGTTTTTCAGAATTCAATTCTACAGAGCTGGATATATCGTTTCTCAGATTCATACAGATCATTGCCATCTCCATAAGGAATTGCTGATAGCGTTCAGTTCCAAATACTTCAAATGGAATATTTTTTGTAACTTGATTATATGCGTCCATGATCTTGATAGTATCTAATAATTTGGCATCTAATTCACGCAAAAATATTAGGTTCATATTATTTCGTGTTTTACTTATTTCTGCTGACAAACCGATAAACATAGCTGTAAGAAGAATGGTTATAACTATTTTTTTTATCACTATTTCCTACCTAATTCAAATTCTTTGTGTAAAGCTGTTATTGCTTTTTTCTCATCCTGTTTTTTTACAAGACATGAAATCGTCGTGTATGAGTCTGTACATTCGTATATTGTTATATTATTGGAACTTAAAGCATTCACAATTTTTGCCATTACACCCGGCATTCCCGTCATTCCAGAGCCAACTACCGAAATTTTAGAAAATTCTTTCTCCGTCTTAAAATTGTAGTTATCTTGTTTTAGTATTTCAATAAATTTATCTTCAAAATCTTCATCAATAATAAAAGAGATGAGAGCCGGAGTTATATCAATAAAATCAACGCTGATGTTGTTTTCTGCCAATGTTTTGAATATGCTCATACTATTATTATTGTCACTTTTTTGTGGATAGATCTGTACATGAACGATCTTATTTTTGCTGGTTATTCCAGTTACAGGCCTAATACTTCTAGCATCGTTGATCAATGTAACTTTATCTTTATTAAAAGTAGATAGAAGCTTAATTGGAATATTAAATTGAGAAGCTATTTGCACAGCTTGTGGATGAATCACATTTGCACCTTTATTAGCCATTTCCACAGCTTCCGTGTAACTTGCATTTGGTATATGAACAGCATCTTCGATCTGTTGAGGATCAGCTGTTAAAAGTCCCTCTACGTCGGAATATATTTCTATGTGTTCAGCATTCAAGGCAGCTGCGAGAATACTGGCAGTAGTATCGCTGCCTCCTCTGCTAAAAGTTGTTATCTCACCATTCTCACTAATTCCCTGAAATCCGGTTACTACTGGAACTACTCCTTTGCTGATAATATTTAGTAAGTTATCAGGAATAACTCTCTGAATATTGGCATTATTAAAATTATCATCTGTAATGATGCCAGCCTGCATTCCATTTATTGCAACTGCAGAGATATTTTTTTGTTTTAGTGTTTGAACCATTACAACAGCAGATATAAGTTCACCACAAGACATTATTAGATCTTTTTCTCGTGGGGAAATTGAGTTATGCTCAGAAGTTGCAGTCTTCAATAATGTATCTGTAGCATAAGGGTTTCCGGCTCTTCCAATAGCAGATACAACTACAACCGGACTAAAGCCACTCTTGATAGCATTTTCAATATGCAAGGCTGCTTTCTCTCTGATCTCAGAATTCTGTAGTGATGTACCACCAAATTTCTGTATTACAATCTTCAAAATGTCATCCTAAATAAGAAATTCAGCAATTTGAACTGCATTAAGAGCTGCACCTTTACGCAAATTATTGGCTACGATCCACATATTTATTCCATTTGGCTCTGAAAGATCTTTTCGTAATCTTCCAATCATAACTTCATCATAGATCTCACTCATTATCGCTAATGGATATTTGCTGTTATTAATGTCATCAACTAGTTTAATCCCCTTAGTTTTAAGATAGATCTTTTTAAGTTTATTAATTGATATTTGATTTTTTGTTTCAATGTAAACCGATTCGGAATGTCCATGAAAAACCGGTACACGAGCAGCAGTTGCAGTTATTTTAATTTTAGTATTCCCAAAGATCTTATTAGTTTCATGAATAAGTTTCATCTCTTCTTTAGTATAACCATTATTCTCGAATACATCGATATGAGGTAATACATTAAAGGCGATCTGATGTGGGTAAACTTTGCGAGTGATCTTTTTATTATTTAAAACTTGAGATGATTGTGAAGAGAGCTCATCAATTGCATCTTTACCAGTACCAGAGACAGATTGATAAGATGAAACAATTATCCGATCAATTCCAACTTCATCTAAAATTGGTTTAAGTGCAACAACCATTTGAATAGTTGAGCAATTCGGATTCGCAATTATTCCATCATGCTTTTTTATATCCTGATAATTTACTTCAGGTACGATCAATGGCACTTTAGCATCCATTCTAAAAGCACTGCTATTATCAATCACAATTGTACCATTTTTTGCAGCGATCGGAGCATACTTTTTGCTAACAGCACATCCTGCACTGAACAAAGCAATATCAATGTCATCAAAACTATTATTATCTAGTTCCTCAACTTTATATTCTCTTCTGTTCATGCGAATAGTCTCTCCGGCTGATTTTTCCGAAGCTAACAGAAAAAGATCTTTAATAGGAAATTTACGTTCTCCTAAGATCTTTACCATCTCTCGTCCAACAGCTCCGGTAGCACCGACAACAGCTACATTTACTCTACCCAAATCGCACTCCTGTGTCTTCCAAAAAAAAGGAGAAGTTAAAAAATACTTCTCCTAAATTATTAAAAAAATAATTTCTATTTCATCTCAGCTTTTATTACTTCAGCCAAACGTTTTACACCGATTTCATTAAGTTCTTTGGGAACATACGAGAAATTAATTCGCATTGTGTTCCTACCTTTGCCATTGCAATAAAAGGCATGACCCACAACAAAAGCGACCTTCTTTTCAATTGCCTTTCTAAAAAGAATTTCTGAATCCATATACTCTGGTAAGGTAATGAAAAGAAATAGTCCACCTTCTGGTTTCGTCCATGTAACACCTTCTGGCATATACTTCTCGAATGCTTTCATCATTATATCTTTCTTCTCTTTATAGAGCTGGATTGTTCTTTTTAGATTTGTTTCAAAGTAACCTTTTTCCATATATTTTGCAGCTATTTTTTGTACGAAAGGTGAAGTACAAAGGTCTGTTGCTTGTTTAGCTTTTACGAATTTATCAATGATCTCTGGATGTGCGATTATCCAGCCAATCCTGAAACCTGGAACAAATATTTTAGAGAAAGTACCAAAATTTATTACCTGACCATTTCCTTCTAGAGCATACAAACTTTCTTGATGTTCACCTTCGAATCTGATCTCTTTGTAGGGACTATCTTCAATTATGAGTACATCATATTTTCTAGCTATATCAATGATTTCTTTTCTTCTCTTTTCCGGCATTGTAACACCAGCAGGATTTTGGAAATCTGGAATTATATAAATGAATTTTGGAAGATCATTTGCCGCTTTTAGCTTAGTAAGTTTTGCTTCCAAATCATCAGAACGCATTCCATTCTCATCAAATTCAATTCCTAAAAGTTCAGCACCATAAGCTTTAAATGCTTGTAATCCACCTAAATATGATGGTAAACCAACTAAAACCTTATCTCCTCTATCAATAAATACTTTGGCTAGCAGATCAAGCCCTTGTTGAGAAGCTGTAGTTATCATCACATTTTCTAATGTTATATCAAAACCCATATTCTTATAAAGCTCAACTATCAATTCACGTAATCTGTCATCTCCTTCTGTAGCCCCATACTGCAATGCTTTTTCTCCATCTTCTCGCAATACTTCATTCGTAATCTCTACAAGTTCTTCTATCGGAAAAGTTTCAGGTGCAGGTAATCCTCCCGCAAAAGAAATAATTTCCGGATCCTTTGTCAGTTTTAGAAGTTCGCGAATTGCAGATTTCTTCATACCTCTTGAAGCTACTGAGATAATGCTTTGTAAATCACTCACCATTTTTAGGCTCCTTTTTTTCTTTTATATATATATTATTTATTATTATTAATAAATTTTAATAAATTATAATCTTCTATTTGTTTTTTTATTCCTTCTAATAGTTGTCCACTAATTTTTAATTTTAACAATTGAGAATTTGTTGATTTATTATACTTATTTTCAATAATTTCTGCATTCTTGTGTAGGAACGAAATCAAGTTCTGCATTTCAGCAGGAACTTCAAGCTCGATATCTTTCTTACTTCTTTGTATAAATTCTTCTATCTTTATTAATAAATGATCTATCCCTTCTCCTGTTTTTGCTGATATGAAAACACTATCAGGATATTTATTAATTAGTTGTTTTTTCATGAACAGAAAGTGACTACCACTCATTTTATCGGATTTATTAAAAATCATAAGAATGTTTTTATGATCAACTTTTATCTCTTGAAGAACACCCTCAACAGCTTCCATAAATTCGAATAAATTCTGATGAGAGACATCAACAACATGAAGAAGCAGATCCGCTTCTAAAACCTCTAGTAAAGTAGAATTAAATGATGACACAAGTCTATGTGGAAGTTTTCGAATGAAACCGATCGTATCAGTTATAACGATCTTCTCTTCAAAATCAGCTGTAATAGCTCTTGTTTTGGAATCTAGAGTTGCAAAAAGTTGATCAGCGGTATATCTATTTTCACATGTTAGTTTGTTGAATAATGTAGATTTACCCGCATTTGTGTAACCAACCAAAGCAATGGATTTTAAATTCTTTCTTTTATTTCTTTTTGTTAAAGATACCTGCTCGATATTCTTAATTCTTTTTTTTAGAATTGTTGTTTTCTTTCTGATCTCACGACGATCTACTTCGATTTGTGTTTCACCAGGTCCCCTAAATCCAATTCCACCCTGAATTCTAGAAAGATGCTTCCATTTTCTTTTTAGTTTTGTATATGCATATTCCAATTGAGCAAGCTCAACCTGTAATTTTGATTGTTTGGTTCTAGCATGATTGGCAAAAATATCTAAAATTATCTCGGTTCTATCTACAACATTACAACCAGTTATATCAGAAATATTCCGCGATTGAGATGGAGATAAATTGTTATTAAATATTAGCGTATGAATATGTGAAGAGGATGCTGCATTTTTAATTTCCTGAAGCTTCCCTTTGCCAACATAGGTAGCAATATTTGGTCTTTTTGCCGCTTGCGAAAACATGTCCACAACTTCGCAACCAGCAGTATCAGCTAGTTGGCGAAGTTCGTTCATTGATTCGTTGAAATGTGCTAGAGATTCATTTCCCCAGACTACTCCAATAAGAAACACTCTTTCGGTATCACTCATATTTTTATTTGAAGAAATACAGAAAAGTTATAGTCCTGTATTTGATCCTTAATATTTTATCCTTCGTATACTAAAACTTTCTTATTATTTTTACGCCAGTTCAAGTATTCTTCCTTGATTTCCATTCTCCACAAAGTCTCTTTGTTCTCGTTCTCAAATGTTAGAATATTAAGGTAATGCATTCTATCATCTTTACCTCTAAAACTTTTCTGAGGTAATTCAATTTTAATATCTCCATCTTTATTAAGAATTGTTACTTCATTAATAAAAACATCTGGAATTATCTCAATTACTGCACGTGCTTCAACAATCCCTGAACTTACATCTTTAAATCTAATTTTCATCTTTTTACCTATTCCTTTATTATCTAATTTGTCCAATTTCTTTTAACATTTTCTGGAACCATTCTTGAGAAACATCGAATGGTTTGCCACCCTGGATCCGTGAAAAATCTATGACGCTCAATTTTCCATTCTTATCCTCATCCTGTCCAATAACACCACTCTGCCCGTTTAATGCAACTTTTACAGCCATATCCGCTGAATCCATTATCAATTCCAGATCTTTGTCGTTAGGAGATGATGAACGTGCAAAATAGCCACTTTTCTGAACCAATGTTTTATCAGCTCGTAGCAATTTCGAGAATTTTTCAGCAAACCATTTACCCGGATTCAATTCATCTAATCTAACATGACCAAAGGCATCTCTATTAACTTGTTCACCATTAGATTCCATCTCAGCTACAATTGTTTGCAAGCCAGCACCTTCACTTAAAAAAATATTTATACAGTCTTTTTCATCCATGAGTTTAGATAATCTTTCCATCTCTTTAGGAAGGTCAAGTGTCATTTCAGGAATAAATACTGCATCAATATCCCAACGTTCTTTAGCTAATCTAACATCAGGTAGGAAGGCTCTTTTTTCCAGTTTTTTCCTATACTCATAAGCTGTTGCTGCTGTAAGCCAACCGCAATTTCTACCCATTACCTCATGAACTATCAATTGCCTAGAGCTTGTTGTATTTTCGTTTGCTAAATTCTCAAAAAATATAGCTCCCTGCTCTGCTGCTGTCCACGCTCCTAAGCTTTGTTTTATTGGAATTATGTCGTTATCAACAGTTTTTGGAATACCTACTACAATCAGTTCATAACCATTCAAAGCAAGGTAATTAGCTAATTCTGCTGCGGTTGTGTTTGTATCGTCTCCACCAATTGTGTGAAGTATTGTAACTTCATCTTTTGTGAGTTGTTCTGCTGCAATTTGCAAAGGATTTTCACCTTTCTTTACATATCCTTTTTTTACACAATCATCAATATTTGTTAATTTTACACGGCTGTTTCCTAATACGCTTCCACCAAATTTGTATAATAATTCTGCAGAAGATCTTACATTATCTGGAATCGTAATTGAGTTTCCCTCTAACAATCCCTTATAGCCATTTAGATAGCCAATGATCTCAACATCCGGAACCAATTTAGTATATTGAACTATTAATCTTCCAATTGATGAAGATAGGCATGGGGCCAATCCTCCAGCAGTTAATAATGCAACTTTATCTCTCGCCATTAAATCTCCCTACAAATTAATTATTAATGCCCAAATAAAACAGAGTTCAAACTTAATCACCAAAACTAATATCAATATCTCTAGCAGTTTGAACCAGATCAGAATTTACATCAACGTAATTATACTCTTCTATTGCTTCACTTATTGGAACAGCAATGAGTTTTCCATCTTTCAGTGCTACCATTTTCCCAAAATCATTATTTAGAACCATCTCAAAAGCTTTTACACCAAATTGTGTAGCAAGTATTCTATCATAAGCTATTGGTTTCCCACCACGTTGAAGGTAGCCCAGTGTAGTAACTCTAATGTCAGATTCTATACCGGTATCCTGCAGTTCATGCATTAGTCGGTTCCCAGCTCCACCCAGTCTTTTATTATGATGTCCAAATTCGCTTTTCCCTTGATATTGCTGTGTTCCATTTAATGGTTTTGCACCTTCAGAGATCACAATATTTACAAACCCACGTGAGTTATGAATTCGTTTATTAATTCTTTCAATTATTTTTTCTATATCGTATGGAATTTCCGGGATCAGGCAAATTTCTGCTCCACCAGCCACAGCCGAATGTAAGGCTATCCAGCCTGCATCTCTTCCCATAACTTCTAAAATGATTATTCTATTGTGACTCTCAGCGGTTGTGACAAGCTTATCTACTGCTTCTGTAGCGATTTCTACTGCTGTAGGGAAACCAAAAGTTGTATCAGTTGCACCGAGGTCGTTATCAATTGTTTTTGGAACTCCAATAATATTGCAGCCCATTTTGTAGAGTTGCTCAGAAATTCTTTGTGATCCATCTCCACCAATATTTATAACAGCATGTACATTTAGGAATTCGAGTTTTCTAAGCATTTCTGCAGAGCGATCTTCTTGCTTCCAATTACCAGCTTTATCTTGAACAGCCCAGGCAAAAGGACCACCTTTATTAGTTGTACCTAAAATTGTACCACCACGTACATGAATTCCCGCAACAACAGAATTATTCAAATCTATTATTTCCATCGGTTCCCGCAGGATTCCATCAAAGGCATCTCTGCTTCCGATAACTTCCCAATCATGCTCTTTTGATGCCCTTTTTACAATTGCTCTGATAGCTGCATTTAGTCCTGAACAATCACCACCACCTGTTACCACAAGACACCTTTTTTTCATACACACTCCACAATATATTTACGAAGTTAGATTCAAGAAATCAGTATAATATGACAAGTACTTTTTATGCAAAATTAATACTGATCTCATAAATATTTCAATAATTATAAGTTAACAAAAAGCCCCTCACAAAATTGAAGGGCTAATTGCTTATAACTATTTTTCAATAATCATTACGAAAGTTAGATGAAATTACATCTAAACACAATCGCAAATATTATCTTTTTCTATTTTATCATCATCATCTTACGAGTTTTTGTATAACTCATTGTTTCTAATTTGTATAGGTAAACACCACTTCCGTATTGTGTTCCATCCCACTCTATTAT
>Ga0233437_1004979_pt1 | contig 14985 bp, 13 predicted proteins | sample SI_122_August201_FD_182714 | JGI IMG/M metagenome (GOLD analysis project Ga0233437, IMG submission 182714) | Seawater microbial communities from Saanich Inlet, British Columbia, Canada - SI_122_August2016_200_MG | ecosystem: Environmental > Aquatic > Marine > Inlet | place: Canada: British... | reverse complement strand
ACCAAGAATCCGGATACTTGGTGTAATACGTATCAAACCATTCGCGGGCTTCGATTGCCTGGTCCATATGTTCCACCGGAACATCGTAAGGCATGTCTCAGCCGGGTGCGAAGGTATATCCATGCTGGCCTCCCGCTGCAAGACTGACGATGGCATCCTCCCTTGAAGAAAGCAGTCCCAGACTGAGCGCCAGGGTCAGTTTCAGGTTCCCGCCGAAACCCACACCGTGTTTCCGTGCAAGGTCGCGGATGAAATTCATGTTCATCTGCTCGTCGACGGCGAAACCGTGGGTTCCAATTTTGCAAACCTCTTCCATGACCTTGGTCGCATCACCACAGATAAAGAATGACGATGTAATTCCGGCGTCATGGATAACTTTGTTGGCCGCCTGGCTGTTGGGGGTCACATATTCCCTGAATGTCTCGGGCCTGATCTGTGAAGCAACAGGGTCGACGTTAGCGATGATGTCGCAACCCATCTCGGCATAGAATTCAGCCGCTCTGGCGCCAACTTCACCCGCAAATTTGCAGACTTCAGCAGCAAAGTCCGGGTGTTTATAAACATCAGTAAAGATTCGGACACCGGCCAGATGAGAGGCCAGGGTCAACGGTCCACAAAAAAGGCCCATCATGGCGCAGTCCAGTTCTTCCAGTTGAGGCTTGGCAATTCTGGCTGCTTCGAACATGACCGGCCAACGGCCTGAATCCTTTGTGGGGAGTTTCAGTCCCGCTTCCGCCGGGCTCTTATCCGAACACGGATGGTTTTTGACGGAAGGAACATTGTCCTCCCACCATTTGAGCTCACAACCCACTGAATTGGCTTCAACCGACAAGTCAAAGGCCAATGGAATACCGTCAGCTTTGTACCTTTTTGCGGCGTTGACAACACTTTTTGCCAGCAGCTCGGGGTCCTTCAGCACTTTATCCGCAGGTTCATTAATCAGAAAAGCGCAATGAACGCCCGCATAAGGCACCCAGGGTGCTGTGGGTGTCTTTTTGCCTCTGTAGGCGTCAATTAACATTTGTTTAGCCATTTCGAGTCTCCTTTCTTCCGCTTCTTCATCGATAGGTTGACATCTTTTTACTAAGCTACTCTGTCAGCACCTCCTTTCTCCATGATACATGGAAACCAGGGTTAAAAACCTCACAAGAAATATAAACACTTGAAATCACGGGTTTTTCATCACTCAAGAAGAATGATGCCATAATAAGTAAACGTTTCCGTTATGTTCGATGCTACCTTTGATGTGGTGCCCAGATTCTTCAGGGTCCCGATGACATCAATGGAAAATGATTCCACGGAAGGCCGCTTTTCCTGGGGGAATCGGCAGGTTTCAGGGAACGCGCATTCTTTACACAGGGCGCAGCACTCCCCCACCAGGCTGAAAGATTTATAATACCCTTCAAGAAACAGCATCCTTTCCAGACTCAAAGTCCCTTTCCAGCAGCGTACCTGGCCGGCCCTTTTTCGACCGTTGTTCCGGTAGAAATCAGCACAGCTCTTGCTGCCCACCAACAATAAAGCCTTTTTATATTCGGCCAGAATCGACCGAACTTTATCAGGACTCGGTGTGGCGGGAGGACAGCACCAGTTGGTATTGTAATTACTGCATCCGTAGCGGCACTTTAGATGAACCCATTCCGCGACGTTGATTTTGTCGGTGGAAAAAGGGAAAATAGCGTCCAGACCACTTTTCCTGCCCGCATCTCCCAAGCGCTGCAGCAACGCATGGGAGATTCCTGTTTCGTTCCTGAAAGGCACTACTTTCGGAGCAGGCACCTAAGCATCCTCCTTCTCACGATCAAAACTGAAACGAACCGGCCGCGCAAGGGCCATGCCCATGGCCACCTCTGCCGCCTTTAACACGGCAGAGGGGATCGCGCAGGAAGCATGGCAGCCGCAAGCCTGGGCAGCCTTGTAAACCGGGTTTTGGGTCAAGGGCGTGAACAACTCTCTTAAAGAGATGGTTTCAAGACGGCCATCCAATTTTTTAATCTGTTCACACTCCGATTCGGCAATTTCGATGGCGACCAACCTTTTGTCCAACTGTTTGACACGGATGACGCACGTAAAACCGCACACTCCCGGGTCCACGGCGATACGTGCGTCATTCTTAGATTCACTCACCTTACCCACCACTACTGATCCAGGATCTCGTCACGGACAACCCCTCTAAGGTGAGGAAATTCATCCGTCATGTGAGGAAGCTGCATCGCCTCCATAAAATCCTTCTCGAAGGTGGGTTCAACGGTCAGCTCAACATATTCCACGTTGCGTGAACACCAGTTGGCTTCCACCCGTTTGTTCACGTTCAAAAGTGCCGCCCGGCAACCGTCGCCGGCCGCGTTACCGATCCCTTTGATCATCTCAATTTCGCAATCCGGGAACAGCCCCATGGTCAGCGCTTTTTCGCGATCCACATGGGTACCGAAGGCGCCGGCAATCTTCACCGTATCCACCTTTTCAAGACCCATCCGTTTGACCATCAGTTTACAACCGGCATAGAGCGCACCCTTGGCAAGCTGGATCTGACGGACATCTCTCTGGGTGATCACAATATCCTGGTCAATACTTGATTCTTCCGCCCAAGCCAGAATGAACTCGGGCTGTTTCGTGTCGGGATTCTTTCGATATCGGGGGTGATCCTTCATCGCCTTTTTGTTAAACCTGCCGGTCTTGGTAATCACGCCGGAACTGTATAGCTCCGCCAGCACGTCCAGAATACCCGAGCCGCAAATGCCCTTTGCTTTCATATCCTTGGGTTCTGAAAATTTTCTCCAGGCATCCCTCCCGATAACCTTGTAGTCCACTTCCTTGGTATCGGGATCTATGGTAATGCGCTCGATGGCGCCGGGTGCGGCCCGCATGCCGTAGGCCAGCTGTGCACCCTCAAGGGCCGGACCGGTGGCGCAGGAGGACGATATCAGTTTGTGACGATTGCCCAGCACCAGCTCGCCGTTGGTACCGATATCGATGATCAACTGATTTTCCTCGCCTTTGTAGGGTGCTTCAGCGATGAGCACGCCAACATTGTCGGCGCCCACAAATCCTGCCTCATTAGGCAGTACGAACATATACGCAGACGGGTTGACCTTTATACCGAGATCTCTAGCCCTGATGTCCATACTGTGGTGAATCACCGGCGGAAACGGGGCAAGCCCCACATACTCGGGGTTGAGCCCCAGGAGAATGTGATGCATGGCCGTGTTAAAGCCGATGGTGATGTCCTCGATATCCTCCTTTTCGAGACGGAGATAGGTTTTGCCCTCTTCGGGAACTTCCACCATCTCGGGCTCTTCACCCTTTTTCTTTTTTTTCTTTTTCATGGGTGGGAATGTCTGCTTGATGGCCTTTTCAATGAGTTCGTTCAGCCCCTCGATGATGTCGTCAGTCATGCGCTGTAATCCGCCCGGCGTGGTCATGTGGAAGGTAATCCTTGCCATGACGTCTTCACCGTACTTGCACTGGGGGTTCATCATGGATACCGTGTCCACAACCTCCATGGTCGTCAGGTCGCAAAAGTATCCGGCCACCGTGGTGGTCCCCACATCGATGGCTATCCCGTAGGCATGCGCCACTTTTCCGGGGCGAACCCTGATGACTTCCTTGTCGTTCCAAACGCTCACCGTGCACTCCCATTTTCCATTCCGAAGGGCGTCGGGAAGCGTGCGCAGGGTAAAAATATCAATGGTCAGATCCGTGAGGGCATAGTTCTGTTCCAACGCCATGCAGATCCGTTCGAAATCCCCGGTGGGGTCTTCAAATGTCGGTTTGTCAACCTGCACGGTGTAAAGCTTTATGGCCGGATTGTGTTCGATATGGATATCCCGGGCCGCCTTGCTGACCACCTGTTTGCCCGCTCTGGACTCTTCCGGAACAAATACCAGGATATCGTCTTCAATGGTGGCCATACAACCCAGACGAAAGCCCTTTTCTTTACGTTCCGCGTTGATGAATTTCTCTTCCTCCTCCATCCAGGAGGACACATGGCTCATGCTGGAGGTGATGCCATATTTTTCGAAATGACCGTCCTCCACCCGAACAAGACACTTGCCGCAAACTTTTTTCTCTCCGCAAAGCGCCTCGATATCAACACCCAAGAGCCGCGAAGCTTCGATTATATTGACGCCCTTGGGAACTTCACCTCTTCTCCCGGAAGGCTGAAAAATGACCATGACCTTTTCGTCACTCATGCGAAAAACTCCTTATCAATTTATGGAAAAAAACGCCCACTCGATGTAACACACCCGGTGTCCGAGTGAAAAAAACCTTGGACACCGGATTCGAAAGGGGATGTTCCCTGATTTCCCCTCTATCCCTTGGCCCGCATTTCGCGCAGCCGACCGATCATCTTGATTCCTTCCGATACCGCGTTACCGGCGGACTCCGCATAACCGTCCGCGCCGAAAAGGTTGGCCACGTCCTTGGTTACCGGCGCGCCACCCAGCATGATCGCCACATCGGGGTTCTTCTCCTTGATCATGGCAATCACCTTTTTCATTCCCAGCATGGTCGTGGTCATCATGGCCGACATGGCCACCACTTCGGAATCGGTTCTTAGCTGCTCCTCCACAAAGTTCTCCAGAGGAACGTCGCGGCCCAGATCATGTACATCCCAGCCGGCCACATCAAACATCATTTTGACCAGGTTTTTACCGATGTCATGCACGTCACCCTGGATGCTTCCGATGACCACCTGGGCGTTAATCCCTTCTTCGCTGTCGGGAACATGGGGTCTCAAAATGGCCAACCCGCCATACAGGGCATCCGCGCACATGAGGACCTCGGGCACGAAATATTCGTTTTTGTCGTAGAGGTCGCCGACGATCTCCATGCCGGCGGCCAGGCCGTCCATGATGCCGTCAAGGGCCACATATCCATCGTCCAGCCATTGCTGGGAGGCTTCCTTGACCGTATCTTCTTCATACTCCACGACGCCTTCTTTCAATTTTTCCAACAGCTCTTCTTTTGTCGCCATTTTTGTCGTCTCCTTCTAGTAAGTGGTTTTTTGGTTAAATAGCCTGAAGCTATCCTTAAAGGCGGCCCACCGCCGGGCTGGCCTTTTTGCCATGCTCATGGGTGGTATCGACGCAGGCTTTCATATTTTCCTCGATAATGGCTGGCCAGAGATCGCAACCGGGCATGACCGCATCAACACCACCGTCGATCATATCCTTGATATGGTCGATGGACGTCTGCACGGGCGTTTTTTCGTCACAGGTCATGGTATAGGTGTCAAGATTACCCATGAACAGGACATCCGGGCCCAGAATCTCGCGGCCCTTTCTCACATCGCATTTGATGTCCACGGTCAGACCGTCCGCGCCACATTCCGCCATCATGGACAGAAGCGGTTCCGTCTTGCCGCAGATATGGAGCAGTTTGGGGGATTTCCAACCCGCCAGAATCCGCGTCAGCCTCGGCTGAATAAATTCCTTGAAGGTTTTTGGGCTCAGGAGATCCGCCGCCACACCGGGCTCCCTCAGGACGATGTAGTCACAACCGGCTTCCTGGAGATGCTGGCCGATACCGATGATCATATCGCTCAATTTATCCAGAGTCTCACCCACCTTTTCCTTCTGCTTGAAAACACCCTTCAGCATCACGTCAAGTTCCAGAATCTGGCCGGCCTGTGTAAAGGGGCCAAGCTGCCAGCAACCGATGGGAAGCTCGGGGGCGTTCTCTTTGATGATTTTGATCGCTTCTTTCAGAATCGGTAGACGTCCCTTCTCCCAGATCTTGTCCGGGACCACCACCTCGTCCATGGTAGACCATATTTTATTGGGAATGGTCGGGTAGAGGATATCCTCAGAGTCTTCATACAGGCTGATGGTGTTACCCATGGCCTCTGACTCCATGGTCATATCGTAGGGAATTACCACACAGTCAAAATTCATCAGTTTTGCTGAATGGATTGCCGACCAGGCCATCCGCTCCGCACTGGTATGAACCGTGGCAAAGTTAAAACCGGATTTTTCGATCCCCGGCATAACAACCATCCCCATTCCACTGAAAAATGGCATGGTGTCTATGGGTTCTTTTTTCAATAAACGCATCACGCGTTCCTTGGGTGTAAGCTCCGCCATCATTGTACTCCTTTCAAAAATTGATTTGTCGCCACTATATGTGCTGTTAGCTGTTAGCCATTAGCTTTTAGCTAGCAGCTAATGGCTTTGGATTAGGGCCTTCTGTTTCCAGATTTCCCTCTTTCTGCTTTGCTCATACCTGATTACTGCAAACCCTTCAGTTGCTCAACAAAATCCGGGAACAACTTGTACAACGGGTGGGTTTCACAAACAGGAAGCTTTTTGGTCTCAGCAAACACGGTCGTTGCCAGAAATGCCTCGGCTTCCGCCACTGCCGGCAGAATCCGGGTGGCGCCCGCCATGGGTCCCGAAAAGATCATGTCGTGATAATTGAAAGCGGACAGCGCTTCCAGGGCCGCATCCGTCGAAGACCACCCCTTGAAGTCCCACATCTCCTTAAAGCGTTTTAAATCCATGTAGCTTCCGTTGCTGGGTGCGCTTGCGGTGGGAAATCCCCATTTTTCCTTGATCATCCTGTTGGCAACACCACAGAACGCGGTAGCCGGACCGTTCATAACGGAACTGTCCACAAAGATACTCTCGAACTCGGCGCCCACTTTCTCGATGGCATCCAGAAGTTTCTGGGTGCCGGTCACCCGGCCGGAAGGCATCTGGTCTTCCTGATCAAATGCGACCAGAAGTACATGCTTGACCCCGATATCGGCAATCTCCTTGATCTCGGTTTCCAGATCCTGTTCCCAGATTGTCAGGCTGTTGTAGAACATCCGGTCCAGCAGGCCTTTTTCGGCACAGTAGGCCGCTCCTTCTAATTTGGGTTTCATGACCCAGGCGTCAATACAAAACGGCATGTCACTTTTTGCCACAACAAAATCGATGAAAGATTTAAACTCTTTACCCGTGTTGGCGACGATATCCGCCATCCCGGGGACACCGGTCTCTTCCGTATACCGCTCCTGGGTTTTCAAAAGCATTTCGGCCCGTTCTTCATCAAAACCCTCTTTACGTTTTCCGGTGAAGACCCTGTCTCCCTTCTGGAAAATTGAGCTGACGCATACGCAGGGATAATCGCCCGGCTGGCCGCCAAACTTGACACCGCCCACCTCACACACTTTTTGCTCCGTGCTTAACTGAAACATGCTGCCCTCCTCCTTCATATATTTTTACCGATGTGGATAAAAATGATTACCTTTGTTTCCATCCCGTTCGATGGCACCATTTATAAACAAACCGGAAACCTTTGAACATCGTCCAAAGGTTTATTTTTTATAGTCCTTTGGTTGATTTTATCTGGAAATCAAGATGGTTTAAATGAAACAACAAAAATTGAAATGGGGATGAGGATCGCGATGCATCACAGCCGTGTTAGAGATCCGGATCGACCAGACCCAATTGGATGGCAAAATGGACCAGCTTGACGGGTGAATCGATCTTTAGCTTTTCCATGATGTTCGCCCGGTGAGTTTTTATGGTGCTGATGCTAACATAAAGCATATCGGAAATCTGCCGGGTGGTGTGCCCTTCTGCAATGAGCTGAAAAACCTCCCGTTCCCTGTTGCTTAATCGTTTGTACCTTTCCGCACAGGAGGATCTCTTACGGGGTGAGAGATATGTGTCCACAAGCTTTTTGGATATGGAAGGACTCAAAAATGTCTCGTTCTTCATGGCTGCGTGGATGGCGCTGATAATATCCCTTCCACTGGCGTCTTTCAGGAGATATCCCGATACACCTGTTTCAAGCAATTCATGAATATAATGCTCATGGGCATACATGGACAGAATCAGAATTTTGGTCTGCGGCAACTGTTTTCTAATCCGTTTGGCTGCTTCAATGCCGTTCATGCGGGGCATGGCGATATCCATAATCACAACATCGGGTTTCAGCTCCAGGGCCTGCTCTACGGCAATACTACCGTTGATGGCTTCTCCCACGACCTTCAAATCAGGTTGATCCTCGAGCAAGCGGCCCAAGCCCTGGCGCACGATGGTATGGTCATCCGCCAACAGAATTTTGATGGTCTTATTCACTGATGGACTCCTCGGAAAATGGGATTTCAATTCGAATTCGGGTTCCTTCACCCGGATTGCTTCGGATTTGAAACTTTCCACCCAGCAGCGCAGTCCGTTCTCGCATGCCAAGCAATCCAAGACTTTGCTGATCCCTGCCGATAATTTTCGCGTTAAACCCAGTGCCATCATCTTCAGCCAAAAAAATAATCTGCGGATAGCTTTTGATCATGGCAAGACTGAAATTTTCAGCGCCTGAGTGTTTCAGTGTATTGGTCATTGCCTCCTGCGAGAAGCGGTAAAGAACGGTTTCGATATCCCTGTCCAAACGCTCATCGAACCCGACCATGCTAAAATCGATCTCCAGACCGCTGTGCTTTGCAATATCAGAAAAATATCGGCGCAACGCCGGTTCGAGGCCGAGATCAATCAAAAGGGTCGGATGCAGATGAAACGCAAGCCGACGAATTTCCGATGATGTGCGATTGATCATTTTACCTATTTCGTCGATCTCATATTTAAGGTGTTCATTGCTGAAAGCGTGGTTCTCCACCAGGCGCTCCAACCCCAGCTTGACAGCCGTCAAAGACTGACCCGCTTCATCGTGCAACTCCCTCGCAATCCGCCGCCTTTCCTCCTCTTGACTCTGAAAGAGTTCCCGGGTAAGATTCCTGAGATCGCCTCGGTGACGACGGATTGTTTCCATCAGCCGGGCATTTTCGATGGTGCCGCCCAGGAAATTGCCCAGGGAACCCAGAAGATGGATTTCATGCCGGGCCAGTTCTCTACCTTCCGGAATGTTGAAACCTAAAAAACCCACGCCCCTGCCTTTGAATGTAATCAGAAAACAGCTGAGCCATGGGACCTTTTTACCATCGGGTGAATGGTAACTGACGCGGAAGGAGGGAAATGCTCGTTTTGGCGTCAGAACCGATTTTTGATGAACAAGAGCCTGTTCCAGGTTTTTGTCCTTGAAAAAAAACGGGGCCTCCTTCTCCCCATCGACTTCGGGCAGATTGAACCTCGTATGCAGCCTGACCCGTTTCTCACCCCGGTTTATCAGGAAGAGTGCGCCACTTTTAAGCCGGAGTACTTTCAAAACATCCTTTAGCGTCATTTCAAGAATACGGCCCAGGTCCAAGGTATAATTCAATCCCACCGCAACCTTGTTCAATATGCTCAGTTCAAGGTTGCGTTTTTTGATGACCTCTTCGGTTTTTTTTCGGTGGGTAATGTCTTTAATAATGCCTTCGTATTCGATGGCACCGGTTTCGCGGTTTTCATACCGACGGCTGGATATCAAAACGTGGAGAGGAGACCCGTCCCGCTTTACGAAGTCCACGTCAAAATCCTTGACAAACCCTTCCTTGGTAATCATTTCCACAAATTTTTCCCGATCGGTAGGGTTTCGATACAACCCCACAGCGGAAATCCGATTGCGCAGGTCAGTCCAATCGGCATAACCGAGCATCTCAATACCAGCGGGATTCATGTCGATCAGACCACCTTCCGGGGTACTGGTATAGATCATGTCATGGCTGCCTTCGAAAATCCGCCGATATTTTTTCTCGCGGGATGCAATTTCTTCCTGAAGACGTTTGTTTTCAGATATATCCTTAAAAATTTCAAGCCCCCCCGTAACACGGCCTTCGCTATCCTGAAACGCGGAGGTAGAACAGATAATGGGAACCTTCCTGCCATCTATGTTGGTAATTTCATACTCCCGGTTATGAATATCACATCCCTCGTCAACGGCTCTTTTGAGCGCACAATCCGATTCACAGATGGTGTTCTTAAACACATCCTTGCAATACATTCCCACCGCGTCATAAGCGGAAAAACCGGTAATTTTTTCGGCAGCGGGATTAAAAAAAGTGATCCGCCACTCCTGGTCCGTGGTAAAGAGGCCATCGGGAATACGATTCAGTATTTCGACAAAGCTTTCTTCTTTCTGATAAATCCTTTCCAAAGCATTGGCGTTATGTCGACGTAGATGATCAGCGATAAAATGATGCCGGCCCTTGGGATATTGTTCTCCCTTCAGCCTGAAATATGAGCAACTCAGACATGTTGCCAGTTTCTGGAAAAAATCCTCCTCGATCATGTTGGTGCAGTGGGTTCTGGGAATCAGCCAGCATTCAGCCGCCGGTTTTCCATAAGCCGGACAGAGCACTTTCGCACAGGAGAGATTCTGCCAACAAGCCTCGGAGGAGGTTCCGTTTCCGGGTATTTGTGAAATATCAATCAGGTGATTTTCGAGCAGTGAACTCACAGTACGCATCTCCCTTGGCACGGCAGAGGTGTTCATCAGCGGAAAAAGTGAAACATCCCTCCGGGTAGTCTTTTCCATAAAGCAGGTCCATCATAGCGCCCGTCACACCTCTTAGCATATAACACTTCCCTGAATCGGCTCTTTGATATTGCTCAAGGTAGCCGCTGGCCTCATAAGAACCCGTGGCCTGAATCACCAGCGTTTCGCCCGGGATCAGTTTGCTGACCTTTAGATTGCCCCAGCCAAAAGCGACCGCGACAGCCGAAAACCCTTCAATCTGGTCCTCTTTGCGATCTATCATCGGTTTGACGATCTCTTCCCATTCCCACGAGTTGCGGACACCTTGAAATGTTGCATACCCGCACTCCTGAGCAGCCTGGACCAGCAGGGCTTCAGCTTCGGATTTACGCTCTTTGAGCATTTTTTCAAACTCATAGGACAGCTTGTTGTAGTAATCGGTTGAGAAAATCGACAGGTACACCCCGAACAGGGGAATGATGCCCTTGCTTTCCCTTATCCGACTCCCCTCCATAACCGCATGGATAATCTTATTTCCGTCAATCGCCATTGTTTGCCACCGTCACCACAAACACACATTCACCTTCGCGCACCATTTTACACTGATGCTCCTCCACGGTGTAATACCCCAGCGGGTGGTCGTATATTGCCTCAAGAATGCCGGCGATCCAGCCTCTCACAAAATGGCAACCCGGTGTTGCGCGTCTTCCGTGTTTGGCCAGCCATCCGGTTACATGATGGTTGCTCGGGCTGACAAAAACGCCGCCCTCAGATCCTAACGCCTGCGCACGAATGATACCCATCCCCAAATTCTGAAACATCAGCGATCCCATTTCAAATTTTGATTTTTCTAATTTTATTGATTGGTATTGACTGAGAATGTTTTTGAAATCCTGAAAAATCGCCTCTTCCGAGGACCGATATATAAGACGGACCCCTTGCTCACCCAAAGTGTCTTCCAGTGTTTTTTGTAAATTGATATTGTAATGGTGGCAGTGCATGGCAACGGGTCGCCCGGAAAACTTCACCCGATGGCCATCCCTGCCAAGTTCTTTCTGCCAGTTGAGAGAACGCATGGTTCGCCTTTCTGAAAACTGGTTAACTCCCCGTTTTTTTGCTATGGGCTATTCTGGACCCTCAAAAAACGACGTCTGTCATTTAGGAGGAACAATGCTAATCCGAACTCAGTTTGACGTCAAACAAAAAAATTGCAGGATGTTCGGAATTGACAGTTTTTCACAAGGCCACTATATTACGGCAGTTTTTTGTCAAACCTTTGCCAAGGGGTAAAATATGAATGACACCGAACATTCTGGAGACATGGGCACAAAGTCTAACAAGACCCCTATTGTCCTGCTATCGGGATTTCTAGGCGCCGGGAAGACGACCTTGTTGAAACAGATCTTGAGCTGGGATTTTGATTTGACCGGAACCATCGTCATCGTCAATGAGTTCGGTGATGTGGGTATTGATGGATCTCTGCTTAAGGATTCCGGTTCCAATGTTGTGGAGCTGACCAGCGGATGCATCTGCTGTACGCTCAGTGCTGATTTGAAACAGTCCCTGGAAAAAATCCATGAACAATTCAACCCGGAGCGAATCATCATCGAATCCTCCGGTGTGGCCGATCCAACCGCCATCTGTTCCGTGCTATCAGAGGGGAATCTCAGTCGTTATATGACGCTTCAAAAAATTATCACCGTACTTGATGCCGAGCTCTGGGAAGCACGTGAGAGTTTCGGACAACTCTTTTATAACCAGCTTGAATTGGCGAATGTCATTTTGCTGAACAAAATTGACCTTTTTCGGAAGGACCAGGTGACCCGTTTTTTAAAAGATATCCATGCTACCATGCCCGGCTCACAGGTGATCCCAACGCTTCACTGCCGGATCGATCCTGAAACTCTCTTATGGGAAAACAAACCCAGACCCTTGGACATAAAACCACTGAGTTTCTATCAAGATTTGAAAAGAAGAGAGACTGTGGATGCCGCCGGCTATGTGACCTTCGTTTTCGAAACCGCAGCCCCCTTGAATGAAAGCTGCTTTCAAGAGTTCCTGTCGCAAGCGCCCTTTGAACTGTTCCGCATAAAAGGCCCTGTACGGTTCGAGGATCAGACCGTCATGGTCAATTTTGTGGGTGGCCGCGGAGACTTGTCACCCTGGGAGGAGACCACACAAACACAGCTTGCCTTCATCGGCTGGAACATCGATTCTGAGGTGACATTGAAAAAAATTAGAGATTGTATTGTCAGATAACTGTTTCATATATGTCAGCACTGATGATATCATTATTGCATCCCAAATAGTCTTGGAGAAAAAATGCACATCACAGAAGGGATCATCACGGGAAGTGCCGCGGTCATCTATACGGGAGTAGGTATCGCACTGGTGGGAGTAGGCGCATCCCGGATGAAAAAATTCGTTCAGGATTTCCCCGAAAAAAAACCGCTTCTGGGCATGGGCGGTGCATTGATATTTTTCATTTCTTTAATCCCCATACCGGCGTTTACAGGGACTTGCTCTCACCCGTGCGGCACACCCCTGGTGGCAATCCTGCTGGGGCCCTGGATCGGCGTCGCTTTGACTGGCGTAAGCCTCTTGCTCCAGGCTGCATTTTTCGCCCACGGCGGGTTCGGCACCTGGGGGGCCAACGTGGTGGCCCTGGGATTTTCTGGCTGTATGTTCGGATGGGGATCGTTCAAGCTGGCGCGTAAACTGGGCCTCCCCCTGTGGGCGGCCGGTTTCGCGGGTGGTCTGATCGGCGATATCATGGTATATATGGTTTCAGGACTGATCTTGGGAACCGTGCTATCCACTGCGCCCAACCCGCAATTCAGTATGACCGGGTATCTGCTGGCGATCTACGCAGCCTATTTGCCGACCCAACTGCCCATCGCCGTAGGGGAAATGCTGATCACGGGGATGGCCCTTCAGTACGCCTGCAACCAGAGACCTGACGTCCTGGAGGAGTTGGGGATCATCCGTGCGGCAAAAGTCGCTCAGTCTCGAAACCTTCCGGTCGTTATTTTGTTGCCGATTTTGGCGGCTTGGAGTCTTATGACACCTCCTGCCGGTTTTGCTGAAGACGGCAAAGGTCAGCCGCTACCCGCCTACCAGGCCTCATCGAACGGAGATTCACAAGGAATCGCAAAATTTGCCGGCATGGATGAAAGCGTCAATGAAAAATTTGCGGAAGCTGCCGGACTGCCGGCCAGGGACCCCTACATCAATACTGAAGAGATGGGCGATCTGTGGAACCTTTTATTGCTTTCAGCTGGGGCAGTATGCGGATTCATCCTCGGCAGATGGTGGCACCTTCTCTGGGGAGATCGGAGAAAATGCGACCATCATAAAAGATCTTCACAGGAATCCATAGGCCATGGGCAATCATGAACTAATGCATGATATTCATGCCGATGCGGATGAGCTGGCCCATGTGAGCAGGGGAACCGCCGCCGGTCACGGATTACACCGGTGGGATCCCAGACTTAAACTGGGACTTCTGGCTGTCGCCGTTGGATTGAATATTATCGTCGCGCAATTGTGGCTATCTTCGACGCTGTTTTTCATCAGTCTCCTGTTGGCGGCGTGGTCTCGGATTTCCCTGCGACATTTTGCCTTTTTTTTCATCGCCCCGTCGTGGGCCACATTGGTGGTTTTTCTCGGCTTTTCAATGGGTTTCGGCACAACGCCCGTGTGGTCTTTCGGTGTGGTTCAAGTCTACCGGGAGGGTATGCACCTGGGACTTTCCGCAGCCGCCCGGGTGGGGTGCGACATGGCCTGGCTGGCGTCCATCTTTCTGACCACACCGTTTGCCCGGGTGCTGGAAGCGCTCAAATGGTTTCACGTGCCTGCCATCCTCATTGAAGTGATGGCCACATCATACCGTTATGCGTTTTTGTTGTTTGAGGAGTTTTTCAAAATGAGGGATGTTGCCCGGATCAAAGGGGGATTCCAAACCTATGCCATGACCTGCCGCTCCACAGCCATGATTCTGGCACAAATCATTTTGAGAGCTTATGATCGGACCCTAAGAATACAAGAGGCCATGGTGGCCCGAGGCGAGAATGCCATCCCCGACGGAGACAGCATGGAAAAATTCCAACCATCCCCTTCCTGCCCTAATCAGTGCGATGTAACGCCCATCTATTCTGAAGATTCGACAACGGTACTCTCTTGTGACGATGTATCCTATTCCTATAGAGGGGACCGAGCACTAAAAAACATCTCTTTGACCGTCCAAAAAGGGGAGGTGGTGGTGTTGTGCGGCCCCAATGGGTCCGGAAAAACCACCCTGATGAAATTGTTCGCCGGAATTTTACCTCCGGACAACGGCAAGGTTAAATTATTCGACAAGACACTGGATCGCAAGGCACGTAGAGAGGCTTTCCGCCATGTGGCCTTCCTGTTTCAGGATCCCAATGACCAGTTGTTTTGCACCCATGTTCGCGAAGACATCGCCTACGGCCCGAAAAACCTGGGGCTCGATCCGGCGGAGATCGACCGGCTGGTGAATACCGCCATGGATTTGATGGAGGTGTCGCATCTGGCCCATCGCCCCATTCATCGCCTCAGTCACGGGGAGATGAAAAGAGTGGGACTGGCCGGGCTGATCGCCATGCGGCCGCCACTGATACTCCT
>Ga0233437_1004974_pt1 | contig 14994 bp, 25 predicted proteins | sample SI_122_August201_FD_182714 | JGI IMG/M metagenome (GOLD analysis project Ga0233437, IMG submission 182714) | Seawater microbial communities from Saanich Inlet, British Columbia, Canada - SI_122_August2016_200_MG | ecosystem: Environmental > Aquatic > Marine > Inlet | place: Canada: British... | reverse complement strand
GAAAGTCAAAGATTAGTAAAACAAGTAGAAGTCCTAAGTCTAGAAAAAGTAAAACGCCAAGAGGTTCTAAATCACCAAGAAGACCAAGAGGTTCTAAATCCCCTAGAAGTCCAAGATTATTAAGAAGTCCTAAATCCCCCAAGTCACCAAGAAGTCCAAAGTCTCCACCAAAGAGAAAACCTATTCCAAAGAAACCACCAGTTAGAAGGAGAGTACCAAAGAAACAACCCACAAGAAAACTATCAAAGGCAGTAGACACATACTTCATCAAATACAAAGTAAGAGGTAAGTTTGTTAGAAACAAATTCCCATTAACTAAAAATGATGCGAGGGATTTGTTAGCTAGAAGATTAGACCATCTACCTAGTAGAGTTTCCCAAATGATTCCAGCGGGTAGAAACAAAGTTGTTGGTAATTTACCAATCGGAGTTAGAGGATACTATTCTAAAACCTCAAAGAAATTTAAGAAGTATAAAATAGTAAGAAAGAAGAAAAAAACAATTAGGGGCTATCAAGAAAAACGGAAATACTCACTTGACAAACCCAAAGAGAGAAAGAAAAGGAAAACTACTATTAAAACAAAAAGACCTGTGAGAAGGGTTAAAAGGCGTATGTTACCTATGCAGAGAAAAGTTATGTTAAGAAACCTTAAACGTGCAAGGTCAATGCGTAAGAAATAGTAGTAATCAAATATCATGCTTGAACGTCGGAAGGGTGTGGGAGTTCCTCCCCATCTTTCCATTTATAGAATAGTAGTTATAAATTCTTTAACATTTCTTTTGTTCTGTTTTTTACTTTCAAACCATATGCCTTGTTTACTTCTTTAAGATGATAGTCCAATATCTTGCCCCATTTTTCATCTGTTTGTTCCTGTTTTTTTGTCAAGTCATCTATTTGTTTTTGTAACTCATGTTTCTTTTCTTCAGGCATATCATCATAATTATAAATCTGTTCCTTAATCATATCTCTAATTTCTGACTTTTTCACATGACTATAAATCTTATCAAACATCTTTTCACTATGACCCATTGTTTCTAAGGCGTTATCTTTTGACATTACATTATTTTTTATGAGTTTCTTATATTCCGTAGCCCTGCTGTGCCTGAGCAGATAGCTCCAGACTTCGTAACCTAGAGCTTTTTTACTTAGCTTTCGCATCCATGTGGATATAGTTCCCCTATCTACTGGTTTGTTTAAGTTGTTTTTAGCATGAAAAATATACTTACCTTCTTGACCAGTATTAATTTGTTCTTCTCTTAATTTATCTAACCACTTCTTAGCTTCATGAAATACTATTGGTTTCTTTGATTTTGTTTTTGTTGCATACAAATCAAAAGAATAAAACTCTCCATCTCCTTTACCAAGAAAATCCCACTCCAAAGTTCTAACCTCAAGAGTTCGCAAAGCACCTTCATATTGACACATCAAAAAAGCTTTCCAATAAGTTGAATGTTCTGCAAGTAACATTTTCTTTATATCGTCTTTACTCAAAACATTCTTTTCAGTTATTTCCCTTTTACTCTTAGGTTCTTTTATCTGTTTGAACAATGGGCTTTCAAAACTCTCAAATCTCTCTACCCAATCCTTAAACACTAACTTTAGAAATTTTAATACATGAACAAGTATTTCATTCTTTGTATTGTCCGTATAAGAAGAATCTTTTAGTAATGTTACAAAATGTTTCACGACCTTCAAATCAATATCAGAGAATGGTTTATTCGTTGCAATTCTAAACTTTAGAAGATTTCGTTTCATATCTGTAGCCTTATTCTTACTACACCCCTCAAGGCATCTATCAAAGTATAAGTCAATTAAATCTCTATCCGCTTTTGGTAGAGTTGAATAGTAGTTTTCATACTCTCCCCTACCGAATTTGTGCATATCTTTCATTAATTAATAATTATTAATAGGTTTATATATGTTGTGGGGGTAGCATTATCCTACCCACCCGTACTATAGGGGCTTGTGTTTTTGTTACCCCCACAAGTTGAGGTTTTCTTTACTAAACTATACCTTATTGGTATAAATTAGACAACTAAATCCGACTTTTAAAGCTTACTGATAACAAAGAACGCTATCATTACACCAGCAAAGGAACTAAGTGTTAATACGAATCCTAAAAGGAAGTAGAAGGTTTTATTTGTCATTGAACATATCATCTCTTAATTTTTGCATACTATCTTCTGTTTTAATAATCATTTCAGTTGACATTATTGCATAACTACCAAGAATAAGCATCTTCATTTCTGATTCATCATCGTTCTTTGGTTCTATATTATTAATGTCCTTCAGATAACTTAAAGTAAGTTCCATAATACATCCCCCTCCAAGTTCTTCTAGTTCTTTTGTGTATATATCATATCTTTGTTTTATTGTTTGTTCCATGTTAAATAAATCCACTTATCTTAAGAAGAAAATATACTCCTCCAACTACTATAATAATTACTCCCGCTATAAACATTATCGCCAATATTTTTTCAATGTCCTTATCCATAATACTACTTAATTTTTATTAATTAATAAATATTACTATTCTAAATAAGTAACATCCTTTCCAAAGACATTTATAGCATATATCTTTTGCCATAATATGAATAAAGATATTATAATTGTGGTTTTGTGTATAATAATAATTGTATTATTAAATTTGGTCTTGTTTAATGGGTTAGAGAAAACAATCCCTAATGATACTGAAGCAAAACTATTTGCAAAAAATCCTAAGGTAGATGAGTGCTTGTCGTTTGTAGTCGAAAAAAATAATAAACATACATCTTGTGTAGATGAAGGATTAGCTAAACTAGGATATGCTGATAAGATAGATTGTATACTTGAACATGATACTAATTCTATTTGTGTTGGTGATAGATTAGAAAAAGAACATGACCTATATGGTTCGTGTGATGAAACTCCAGGTCTTGATTCCAATGATGTTTTTGCTTATTGTATTTTCGATTGATTATTCTCATTTACTACTATTCATTTAAGGCTATCCATGTTAAGCCCTTTATTCTATTTCGTATAATAGGCTCTTTTACGAAACAATGCTATATATCTGTGCGTAAGACATATAGTCAAAGTTTCGTATTATGGTAAGTTTTAACCTCCCCATTCTAAATTAATCAAATCACCACCACCTACATGAGTGTATATCTCCGTTGTTTGTATCTTAGAGTGACCTAAGAACTTCTGAACGTGTCTTATATCCCAACGCTTCTTATTCAATAACCAAGTTGCACCACTATGCCTTAAGGTATGGAAGTGTAAGTCTTTACCTAGAACCTTCTTTGCTATTCTCTTAAACGAGTATTGCAATGCCCTATCAGTTGTTCCAATAGGTAAAGACTTAACTGCAAGTTTGATTTCATTCTCTTTTAATAGTAGTGGCTTGATTACTACCAAGTCTCTATCTTTGTTTCCCTTACCTTGTTTTATTCTGATATAGTTCTCTGTTAAGAAACAATCTTCCTTAGTTAGTTTGATTACTTCACTTACTCTCATGCATTGATAGAAGCCCAACATATAAGCTAACCTTTTCTTTTTGTTAGTTGTAGCTTTCAGTATCTTGATTAATTCTTCTTCTGTTATTACTTCTGGTATCTTTCTTTTCATTTTAGAACATACTCCCCAACTGATTTTTATTATCCTTCATGGTATTAATATCAATGATATGTTTAATTAATAATTCAAAGATTGCTTCATAAGTATCTTGTATTAATTTAACAGCTCTATCGAAGTTCGGTGTTGTGTACCAATAAGGTTCATTACCACCACCACCCTCATGATACCAGATATAATCATCAGCAAGTGTCTTAGTTCTTTTAGCATTAGTAACTTTACCTCTAGCTTTGTCTACCACTCTTTGAATAGCAAGTAGTTCATTAAAGTCATTGTCTTGCTCTAAGAAAGGGTGTGCGTTCTGTTCAACTTCTTCCTTATACTTATCCTTCCAATCTTTAAACACATTAGTCTTTATGATTGGTCTGGCAAATGTTATCAGTAGTAGTTGTGCGTTTAGAACTAATCCTAAACCTCTCTCCTGATTTAATACTAACTGGTCTGGTGTCATGGGTATCTTTTCATCTAAGGGGTGTCTGCCTGTTAGAGTTTGGATTAAACAATCCCTATGTGATATTAACATCTCTTGGAATAAATCCTTTGCTACTTCTCTTTGGTTTGTTTTAATGTTTGTTTTTTCTTTTTCCATTTGTTTCCTCCCGTTCCCTATATATAGTATAGACCCCGCAAAATAAAGTGGGGTAGTAATGCTTAATCAACTATGACAATCGAACTACCAACCTTTTTGGATGTTGGGTTAATCTTGTCTGTTATTAATTGGGTTATGTATTCGTTCCCCAACATACTCCATTGTTCTATTGTGTGTTTAAGGTCTTGGGGTTGTAGCTTACCTTCTTCTATCTCATCTATATAGGCTTTGGAAAGCTCCCTAAGTTCATGAATCAAACCATCTCTATCTTTTCTATCCATATTATATTGCACCTCCTTCTATTATTATATCATCATCACATCTCAACCCATTGCACAAGAATAAATTAATATTAACGCCCACGATTCGTAATTCGTTACTAACACCACACATACAAAAGAAATTCTGTTTCATTCTAACGAACTCCCACTATCCTTATACTCCTTCCGTATGTATTGTATGCGTCGCTCACCTACACCTAAGAAAGAAGCCAACTCTTTTGATGTTTTATCTGTATTTTTGACCACAAAATCCTTTATCACCTGCTGTTTTATCTCAAACTCACTCTTTGGTTTGTTCTTTTTAGCTCTAGCTTCCGCAAAAGCCTTCTGCATTGTCTTTTCTTTAAAGTCTTTATACTCTTTGTTCTCAAGTAGATGACATTTAGTGAACCTACCTCTAAAAGTAGGACTAACACAACCATAATCATGAGTTTTTCTTCCAATCCTGTAAAGTTTATCCTTCTTCTTCTTACCCCAGTATTCAAAATAACTTCTATCACCATTTTTTAAATATGTTCTAATTAAAAAATCACTTCTATCTAATGCGAAGTAAGATGCCATTCTAAAAAAGGATGGTAGAATAATAAATACAAACAAGTTCTTCTGTCTAAAGATACTAAATATCTTATGCAACTCCCTGCTTGACTTCTTCATGACCTCAGTTGAAAGAAAATACCTGTTACCTTCATCAAATACAATCACACCATTCTGTGGTAGGGCTTCTAGTTTTTCAAATACTTGTGCTTCATCATCCTCTGCACCAATCATATCTGTTATTGGATTAAATGTATCTCTGCTTACAAACCTTGCACAAGTTACACCAACCCCACTTTTACCACTCCCTTCATTTCCTATAATGTTTGCACACACATCATTATCACGTTCTTGAAGTTGCATTCCAAACTCTAGCTTCTTCTTTAATAATCCATCAATGTAAAAGACTTCATTCTCTTGAACATCTTCTGGCAGTTCTGCTTGTTCTTCTTTAGTATATACTACACAATCCTTCTCACCCTCCACATATCTAACAAGCACCATTAATCAAATCCTCCATCTTCTTGTTTCTTACTCATTAATATATTAGCATCAAACATTGCCTTCTGTGTTAGCAAAGTTAAATCATCTAATATCTTCAAGACTTTCTTTTCTTCTGCAATAACTTTTCTACCATCTATAATCTTTAACCAATCAAGTTCCTCTAATTCATTAAATAGTTCTGTCATCTTATCAAATTGTTTTTCTTTTATGTAAGGATAAATCTCTCTCTTCAAATGGGATAATGTGTTTAACCATTCCTCGAAATTTTTCTCTAAAGCATACCTAGAAATCTTTTGAAGTAGTCCGTCAATTCGCATAAGAGTTGCGACTGCCATATTGAAATTTGCTGTGCCTTCATCACTTGCCATAGTCATCCTCCATCTTCAAGAGATTAGTTCTCTGTAAGAATAAATTTAATTGTAGATACATCTTTCTAGCTTCTTGAACTTGATAGAATAGTAAATAGTCTTTTCTTTTATCTTCTGTTTCAGATTTTATCTTTTCAATAAACTTCTTATCTTCAATCTTATCAATAATCTCATAAGCGAAACCCTCTAGGAAGATTATGTTTTTAGAATAGTAGCTTTGCATTAGTTCATCAAACTCTGGGTTTAGCAATGTTGCTAAGTTCTGCACAGCTTGAATAAAACTAACTCGCAAATCCTCTTCTTCGTAGCCGATAGCTGAACCATCTATTATTACTATTTTTTTACTAACCCTTAGCTCTCTTGTACTTAATGTATTAATAGCTTCGATATGTTTCAAGCATAAATGTTTTAATGTTTGTTGCATCATGTTCTATTGTCTCCGAACCAAGAAGGTTTTTTGAAACCCTTTGGTAATTTATTTTTAACAAAATTTGGTTTAGCAAAACGTCTTTCAATTCTTTCTAACAAACTTTCTCTCGACCTTGTATAAGAATCATAACGCCTTGATTTGTTTAATTGGTAAGTAAATATAATCAAGCCAATAAACCCCGCAATCCCTACAACTATTAGTGTTAGCCAATATCTAATTAACATTTCAAACTCCTTTCTAGTTTCTTTTTTAGATAATGTCTTTTAGAACATTCACGAGCCATAGCTTTTTTTTCTTCATCTGTTGGTTTATGTTTGTGAACTTTTGGTTTTTCTATTTCAGCCTTAGGAGTTCGAACCCTTACAATTTTATTTTCTTTTTCTTCCAAGAGTTCTTTATTTTTACAGGTATGAAATTGAGCAGAACCCCACCAAAGTTTTTCATTACAAAAACGGCACATTATGTTTCCGTTATTCATTCTTTACACCTCTCTCGCTTGTCCTCTTAGTTTTGAAACGCATAGTTCCACAAGACTGACAAATTAATACTTTTCTCAAAAGTTTTGTTGTGACGTGATGTAATGTTCTCAAACCACAAGTTCTACAATATTTTGTTTTAGTTGTCATCTTCTTCCTCCACTTTCATAAAGTCTGAATCTAAAAACCATGAGCAAGGGTTTTGGTAGTTTCCTTCTTGTGCTTTCTCTTGCTCGTGTTTTTTTCTTTCGTGTTGTTCTAGTTTTATTGTTTTCATTTTGAATATAAATTCCCGAGCTTTCATCGGGAATGTTTTTTTATTCGTGGGTTAATCTATTGTCTGTACAATAATATTCTTCGTCTTGTCCTTTTGGTATTATTTCCTTGTGTGCTTCGTATTGACATTCGTCTGAACAGAAGGGAAATTCTTCTTCCGTTATTACCTTTCCACAATTAACACAATTATTTTCTTCTTCGTAGTTTTCGTTTTCAAAACCAGCTCCACATTCACAACATACGCCGTCTAATTTGTTTGTCTTCATCCATTGCGTTGTATAGCAAGATGTACAACGAGTTTCTTCCATGCCTTGCTTATGGTAAGAATCTCTTTCATATTCTTCTTCTTTTAGCATGGCTTCGTTTTCTTGTTCTGCTTCTGCTTTCTTCAATTTTTTTATGTCTCTGTTCAGCTTATTTCTTTTTTGTGTAAGCTCTTGTAATGTTAAAACTGAAATGCCATCTACTACCTTATTACAAACAAGTTCCATTGTTCTTTGTAAACATTCTAAATCTCCAAACATTGTTTCTCCATCAACTTTCTTTACATTATTTATTGCATTCTCTTTTAAAGAAACGATTTCTTCATTAAGAATTTCAAAACTTCTTATTATTTTTTCTTGAGTTGTTTTTTCATTAATCTCCATTTTATAAGTTTTCACCTCCTTCTAAATTCTGTAATGTAAATTCTTTTCTGTCTCTAAACTCAGACTGCTTACCCTCATTCCATTGCTTAACTGGTCTTAAATATCCGCAAACCCTAGAGTAAACTTCGCACTTTGTTCTCATTCTTGTTTCCTCCACTCAGCAATAGCTCTGTCTAATGTTGAGTTTTTCCCAGACTTATCAGTTTTAATAGTACATTCATTTTCTTTGAGTATCTGATAAATTTTAAGTCTTTCAAGAGATGTATCTTTAACGATTGTTTTTAATTTCCACATAAAGAAATCTTTTTGGGATGGTTTCTTTTTCTTAGAAAACTTCTCAATACCACCTTCATCAACTAAGTCAAAAGTAATTTCTTTGTCAGAAAAATTAATCTGAATTTCTTTAACTGACTGCTCTCCTTTTCTATTCTTATGATTATATATTTTAACACGATTTGTTAACTCACTTCTTTCAATTCTCCAAACTCCATCTGAATTAGCGAACCACTTAGTAGAACCAAGAAAATCACTTCCTTTCTTGTCTGTGTGATGCAAAAAGATAATAGTCAATCCAAGATTATCAACTAATGGCTTTAGGAAGTTATTAAACAATCCTGTTACATCTCTTGCTGAATTATCATCAATGCTTGGTGTTAGTGGGTTTATTGTATCTAAGAATAAAACTTTTATTCCCTTTTCCTTAAGTGTGAAATATAAATCTGCAAAATACTTTTGTTCTAATACATCTTTACACATACTTCTTGGAATAAAATAAAGTGGTATCTTTCTACTTCTTATTTTTAGTCCTCTCATTAACTTAAACAATCTTTCTTTATCTGTGTCCATATGATTTTCTGCACTCATATAAGCAACTGGTTGTTTCTTTGTCCTGAACTTTCCAAGATACTTTCTGCCTGATGCAATACAAAGAGCTTTATATAAAGCAAGAAAAGATTTCATATGTCCAGATTGTCCAAACGCTAGATTAATTTCACTTGGGTAAATTACATCCTTTATTATATAATCCTTTGAAATTTTGTGTTTCTCATAATCCCTAATAGTTAAAAGTTTTAACTTATGCTCTTTTACTTTTACTATCTCTTGTATTTCTTCACTTGCTTCATTATTTGAATACTTAGAAAGAGAATATCCACCTTCATCAATAGCCCTATTAATTTCTATTTTATTAATGGTGGACATCTCACCATCCTGTGTTTTTCTAATCCACCCCATAAATGAAGCAAGTGATCTGCCAAGAATTAATTTGAAAAATTCTCTGCCAACTACTTTCATTTCTTCTTCAAGCATTTCATTTTGAGCCAAAGCAATAGCACAATTTTTACCAAAGACAGAATTTCCACCAGTATCTTCTTGAATTTCAATCTTATTTTTTAATATTTCATAAATCCACTTGTCTCTTTTATCAATGCCATACTTCTCTAATATCTTAAAAGCATCCTGTTCAATCACATATTCACCTTTTTCTTTTGGTTCTTTTGGTTTCTTAATATAACTTTTACACATATCACTCATGTTTAGAAAATTTTGAATCTTATCGATATCTTTGTTTATATAGATAATTTTTGAGAGTTTATTCCACCTATGATTAAATGTTCCTATAACTCTTGTAACCCTTTGTAAATCAAAAACACCCTTATCTATGTCAATATTATTATCCAATAAAACATCTCTAAATAGATTTAATGTATTCTTGTAAACTTGTTTTGACTGCTCATCATGAAAGCCATAGTTTTTATGTGGAATGTAATAATGGTATCCACCACCTGAAAAACCTTTCATACCAATTTCTATATTGTATTTATTCATTAACTTCTCAAATCTTTCGCAATCTTCAGGTTTTTCTTTATCATGTTCATCTATCTCTACCCAGATAAATTCTGAACCTGTTACATTCTTGTCTCCTTTTCCTGTTCTATCTCTTGCACCTGAATAAACATTAACTTCTTCATCTATGTTATATTTCTCTATTTGTTTGATTATCTCTTTTTTATCTTTAGAGAAAGTTGCTTTTCCATTTGGATATTTTTCATCATCAAAAACTATTACCTCTGTTGGATTTTTGTGATTCATATATTCTAAGTACTTCTCTATATCTTGTTTGTTTATTTGTTTATTTTCCATCTTATTTTATCACTCACTTAACTACTCATCCCCAACCCTCTACTCACTCCTCACTCTATAAGAGAGTGAGGTGAGGTGAGTAGTGAGTAGGATTTGGACTTACTCATGAGTTTTGAGTAGGTGAGTAGTGAGTTGAGTAGGTGTTTTTATGTGTAAAATGGGCTTTGTTACTCATTCCTCTACTCATCAATATATGAGATTTTTGAGCAAATTTTAACCTTACATCCATTTTTAACATTATACAGCAACTAATTAGTGTTACCTCCCTTATCATTAGTATAACAAGTATAGCATTTTGTCTGCCATGCCTTATCTTGAATAAATAGACCCTTACATTTGATGCATTTAGTTGGCTTCTTACAATCCACCCATTTTTCAGAATAATGAGTAAGACAAAGTAGTATTCTTCCGACACCTTTACCCCAATCTACATAAGCAACTTTATTTCCACAAATCATACATCCAGCAACTTCACTCATTTTTTAATCTCCAAAATTTCACTATCAAAATCATTTGTCTCTTTTCTTATAGGGCTATTAGACACACTTATGCCTTTTACTTGTGGGTTAGAGATTTTACTCTTAGCTTTTGGGGAAACCTTCAACCCAGCCTTTAAACACCTAGCCAGAGGGCTAGATTGCTTAATTCTGTCTATTCTTCTTTTCTTCTCTGCTTCTGGCAAATTATCCCAATTCTGCTGTGAACTTATCTCTCTTGGCTTCATGCCTTTATTGGGAAGTTTGTAGGCTGTGCCTATCCGAACTCTTATGCTCTTAGCGATTGTACACCGAGTTTCTTTATCCTCTGGCAAACTTACACATTTCTTATTAGTATCGAGCCAACACCGATTTACGTTACATTTATGAAAACGTGAGCAAAATTCAAAAGCTGGTCTTGACAGATCGTAAGTTTTAGTTACCATTTAATTTAAAACCTCCATACGAATAACATGAATAGTTGGGATAGCTTCTCGCCCTCTGTGAGTTTCAACTATTGTATAATTACCTTCATCAGAAATAAACTTACCTTCCTTGACTAATACTTTACCAGTATCATCAAAAAAAATCTTAACTCTCTTTCCAGTCAGACCAGACACATCACCCATTTTAAAATTAAACCTTAACCTCCTTTAGTTTATCAGCATTCATTGTTTTCATAACCATATTTCTAAGATAAGGACCAACACCAAGCCCAACAAGTTTAGCTCTTTCTTGTAGGATTTTTTTATCTTCCTCTTCCATTACCAGTTGAATTACTTTTTTTGTCATCTTGTTTCGTATAGTGTTTTGTAACCACTTACTATATTCATAAGAACAACTCCTATTTAAATGTTTTGTTTTGTAGCAGATTACCATAATATATAATAATTAATAAAAACCTTTAAATAGTAGTTTGTACATAACAATATATGGAAAAAGAAGCCTATCACGAAATGATAAAAGAATCGTATGGTCCTGCTATAATGTTGTTATCCGACGGCAAACACTCAATTCAGGACATCGCAAAAGAGCTAGAACTCGCATATACTACTATTTTTTATAAGGTCAAAGAATACGAAACTAAGGGTTTGCTAAAAATAGACCCAGCAAAAAGTGTTGGTGGGAAAAGCTTTCCAATTAGATTAGTTGAAGAAATTAAGGGAGAAGCTAACACCGACTTAAAACGATTTAATTATGGTGAGAAACTTTTAAAAGAAACAATCAATAATCCAAAAACTCTAAAAATCCTTATTGATGTATTAAAAGAATTGAGCAAAAAAAGGTATATGAACATATTAGAATATTTTGCATTGATTGATAAAGTGAGTAGACTAAAAGATGATAACGGAGTATCAGACTATCTTCTAAATGAGTTAAGCACCCATACTGGAATAATTAAGCACCAAATAGAATTGGGAAAAAGAGGGAAAGACCTTTTGAGAAAACATAAAATATCTAGTGTATAGTGTTTTGTAGCAAACCACAAGTATTATAAAGTCCTTATTATCATAAGTAAGCATGTTTCACAAATGCAAAAAATGTAAACATTCTTGGTTTGGTAGATTATCAAACAAAAGACCTTCTCAATGCCCTCGCTGTAAAAATTATTATTGGGATACTTTGCCGAAGAGGAGGTGTAAAAAATGAACAAGAAAATTATGTTTAGCATATTAGCTATATTTTTGATTGGGTCTATTTCTGCTATGTCAATAGATTTGTACCATTCAACAACGTGTCCGTATTGTAAACAAATACTTCCTGTTGTTAATAATTTAGAAAAACAATATTCAGATTATGATTTTAATTATTACGAAACAAGTCAGAATGAAAAAAATTATAATAAGTTTTTAGAATATGGATTTACAGGAGTTCCAGCATTTGTTATAAGAACTTGTGACGGAAGAGAAATTAAGTTTACTGGAGCCGATGAAAGAAAATTGAAATGTGAGCTTCAAGAAATGAGTACACTTGAATGTCCAACATATTCCACATATCATTCAATTGGAGGGAGTTGGTTCTTAGATTAATATGGCAGTTGTTGGAAGAGCTGGTCAAAGAATGAGTGTTGGAACACCTACGCAACAAGCTACAAGACCAAGAGCATTTAGAGGTGGTGGTGGAAGTAGTGGTTCAAGTAGTAAACCTCAAGTCAATGTAAGGTTTGGAAAACAAAATGAAATCTTCATTAATGGGAGAGGTTTTTCTGTTAGACCTCAAGACCAAGCTTCTTTTATTACTTCTAGGGGCGGAAGTGTAACTTCAAATATAGCTAGACAGATAAACGCACAAAAGTTAGTTGCAAAAGAAAACGCAAGACAAGAGAAAATAAAACAAGAACAACAAAGACAGATAGAATTAAGAAATAAACTAATTAGGGAAGGTGCACAAGTTAATGAAAGAATATTAAGAAACCAACAGGGTGAAAGAATCCGAATGCAAGTAGTAATTAATAACAGAACAAAAGAAAGATTACTCACTTCTACTAATCTTAATACTGGAGTTAAAACCACCAGAAGATTTCAAAGAAGTAAGGGTGGTGGTGGTGCAAGAGAAACTGGTGGTTTAAGTCAGAATACAAAAAAGGGTAACACGCAGATTAATTTTAACAATCAACTTAACAAATTCATTAAATCAGAACAAGCTAAAATAAAAACAACTAATAGAAAATTAACAAGAATAGAAAAGATTAATTTATTTGGTGCAAGACTTTCTGGAAGGGAACAAGAATATTTAGATAGCTTAACCCTAAGAGATTTGAATAAAGAGAGAGACCAAATTTATGCAAAGATTGGAAGGGTTAATTCTCACTACACAAGATACCCTCCAACAACAGAAGCGGAATATACTCAATATCAAAAAGACATATCACCACTTCTTGCACGATACAATACTTATGCAAACGCAAAGAAAATAGTTCTAAAGAACCAACCAGATAACAGAACCTCTGCAACTTTAGAATATGACCCAGTATTAAATCGTAATGTTTTAGTTCTTGGTGCTAAAGATAGAAGTTTAACTAATAGGATAAATGTTGCAGTAAATAAATCAACAACTACTATTCAAAGAAAGAAAGGTGTAGGAAGTAATACACTAAGGTTGTCTGCTTTGATTGTTGCACAAACAGCAGTAGGAACAGCAAAGGGAATTGTAGGTTTACCTTCTTTTGCAAATGCAGTTAGAAAGAACCCTGCAATACTAAAGCGACTACCTTCTGCAATATCACAAGCTGGTAAAGACTTTGGAACACTATTAAGAATAAGTCCAACTTCTGCACTTGTTAAGATTGGTGCAAATATCTATATGATTAAAGTTACTGATGCAGGTTTTCGTGCATTAGGAAGATTATCTTCTTCTGCATTTGTAAGACTTAACCCTAAGTTTGTTGGTGTATTAAAAGCTGGACAGAAAATAGTAGTAAAAACTGGTAAAGGTAAAAAGGTAAAACTTCAAGTTGTTTCTAAAATTCCAGGACAGACTATTGCAAAACAAATTGGTTTATCTGGTAAGAAAGTTAAGGTTGCAGTTTCAACACAAGCGGATTCTTTACTTGGTTTAATAAGAAGAAGTAAAACACTTAGTAAACCTCTAGGAATACAAAAAGCACTAGGTAAAACTGCATCACGATTACTAAAACAATATGATAAAGGTGCAAGACTATCAACTAAACAAATTAAGTTCTTAGATAACGCAATAAAGAAAGCTGGAAGTAAAGGATTACTTGAACGAGCTTTTTTTGCAGACCCAACAGGAAAGATAAGACCTTCACGATTAGGAATTATTAAACCAAAGAAACTAAAGCTAATAGATTACTTGACTTCTGACTTTACATTCAAGAAGGCAAGACCACAGATACTACTATTTGAAAATGCAGTTATTGAGAAGTTCCCTAAAGCGATTAAAGTTATTGCAAAGAAGTTATCAAGAGGTCAAAGTATAACACCAGACGAAGCATCAAGACTTTTACAATTCCAATTAAAGAATACTGGTAAGTTCAAACCTCTAGGTTTTGCAAGTAAAGAAAGTGAGATTGTTTTAGGTGCTGGTTCTGTTATTAAGAGAGTTAAGAAGGTTGGGGTTACTAGAATAAACGGAGTAAACATTCCAATAATAAAAGTTAGAATAGCAAAGTTACCAAAGTCATTAAAGAATGCGTTAGATAAATTCAAGGCAGGTAAACTAACCACAGCAGAGATAAGAAAACTAGACAATGCGTTATCTAAATCAACAGGTTTCAAATATGGTTTGTCTAGTTCTGGTAGAACTGGTATAAGATATATTAGTTTGAAAAGGTTAGGTTTGTCTGTTGGATCAAGGATATCAAGAAAAAGAACAAGTAGAAAAACACCAGTAAGTAGAAAGTCAAGGATAAGTAAAACAAGTAGAAGTTCAAAATCAAGAAAGAGTAAATCTCCTAGAAGTTCTAAATCACCAAGAGGTTCTAAATCCCCTAGAAGTCCAAGATTATTAAGAAGTCCTAAATCACCCAAATCACCAAGAAGTCCAAAGTCTCCACCAAAGAGAAAACCAATTCCAAAGAAACCACCAGTTAGAAGGAGAGTACCAAAGAAACAACCCACAAGAAAACTATCAAAGGCAGTAGACACATACTTCATCAAATACAAAGTAAGAGGTAAGTTTGTTAGAAACAAATTC
>Ga0233437_1004970_pt1 | contig 15005 bp, 11 predicted proteins | sample SI_122_August201_FD_182714 | JGI IMG/M metagenome (GOLD analysis project Ga0233437, IMG submission 182714) | Seawater microbial communities from Saanich Inlet, British Columbia, Canada - SI_122_August2016_200_MG | ecosystem: Environmental > Aquatic > Marine > Inlet | place: Canada: British... | reverse complement strand
AAACCCGTTGTTGAGAAGAGTGGGGCATTGGAGGGCTTCCGCTGCAACGATCTTGGAGCGGGGAAATTTTTGTTTCAGATAATAACCAGCCCCAAGGGTTCCACCGGAACCAGAAGATGATACAAAACCTGCAAATCGTTTGCCTGGAGTCAGATATTCTTTTAAGAGCGTTTCAATGGCATTTCCAGTCACTGTATAATGCCACAAGGGGTTGCCCATTTCGTCAAACTGGTTGAATATTCTTAAATCTTCTCCTGATTTTTTCAGTTCCCAGCATTTATCAAAGATCTCTTTCACATTGGATTCGCAGCCCGGGGTTGCAATGACCTGGCCGGCAATTTGACTCAGCCATTCAAAGCGTTCCTTTGACATCTCTTGGGGCAGAATGGCAATGGCTTTGCTTGCCAGAAGAGCAGATATATAGGCTCCGCCACGGCAATAATTTCCAGTGGATGGCCACACCGCCTTTATTTTCTGGGGATCAAACTGACCTGTTACTAACCCCGGGGCAAGGCAGCCATATGTTGCACCGACCTTGTGGGCTCCCGTGGGAAACCAGCGGCCGGCAAGCATGATAATATTGGCCCGGCATCCAGTGAGCGCCGGCGGCAGAACAAAATGATTTACACCGCCAAACAGTCCGCCTGTGTCCCGGGGTTCATTGCTCCAGGTGATTCTATAGAGGTTTGCCGAATGCAGGTCCCACAACCCAATGGTTTTGAGCTGGTCTTTTATTTTTTCCGGAATAGTGTCTGGGTTTTTCATCATGGCAAATGTGGGCAGGGTAATCCCCTTTTCTCGGCAATAGGCAATGTTTTTTTCAAGTGTCTTGGAATGAATAGTTAAATCAATCACTGTCAATCCTTTTTTTATAAAATGTCATCAATGGAATGGATCAAGGTTTGGGGCACGCTAATACCCAAGCTTGCCGATGCACTATCTTTTAAGCCGTTTCCTGTGGTCAAAACTACAATTAAAGCATTGGGGTCAAGTCGGGGTGCAGCCTTTAGAAAGCCTGCAAATGCAGCAGCACCAGCCGGTTCAGTAAAAAGACCAGTGGTTCTGGAAAGACTTGCCTGGGTCTGGATGATCTCTACATCCGTTACGGTCATGACCTCTCCCTTATATTGTTTGATCTGGGTCAGGCCATGTATCCCGTTTCGCGGTACGTCAACGCAGATGGAATCAGCAATAGTTGTTGTGGGAATGTTTTCAAATTTGCCCGTGGTAAATGCCCGGAAAAGGGCATCGGATGTTTCAGTCTGAACACCTATTATCCTGGGGATACCCTGGATAAGTCCCAGCTGTTTCAGATCCCGGAAACCCTTATAAACCCCGCCAAGAATGCATCCGTCTCCCACGGGTACAAATACCACATCCGGGGCCCTGTTCTGCCTGGAACCATTGATGGTAAACAGGCCAAGCTGCTTGAATAATTCCAGGGACACTGTTTTTTTCCCTTCAATGGTCATGGGATTATAGGCAGTGTTGCGGTTCATACCGCCTTTTTTCTGTGAATAGGCAAGGGAAATATCATAAGCCATATCATAACTGCCATCAACCTGAAAAACCCTGGCCCCGTATTGAAGGGCCTGGACAAGCTTTGCTTTGGGGGCTGTCTTTGGCAGAAACAGGGTGACCCTTTGACCGGCTGCAGCCCCTATCCCTGCCATGGATGAACCTGCATTACCAGTGGAGGCAAGAGAAATGTCATTGATATTAAATTTTTTAGCAAAAGCTGAGACCAGAAACGAGGCCCTGTCCTTGAACGAGGATGTGGGATTTGAGCTATCATCCTTGATAAACAGGTTTTTAAATCCAGTTTTCTGCCTCAGGTTAAAAGGTTCCCATAAAGGGGTATTGCCCACGGGTGAAGGGGGAAAATATTGGGGTTCCACGGGAAGCAGATCAGAAACAGCAAAGGTTTCATCAGCTTCACCTTTTAATTTTACCTCCAGAACTCCTAGAAGGGGCTGGTCTGGTTCCTGATTCTTTGAACAATCCGGGCATAGGGTCAGTTCTGGTACTATGTTAAAGTTTTTATTGCAGATACTACAGCAATAGTTAAACTCCATGTTTTTGTCTCCAGGACGTTTGTAAATTTATTTTATTATACCTGATAAATAATACCGGGTAAATTAAGGCCTTTTCACAGGCAGTTTCTTAAAATACCTCCAGAGACGGCAATTGCAATCCCTGGAGGCTGGTTTAACTTTTAATGTCTGGCCTATTTTACGGCATCAAGAAAAGCATTGAGCATCTCTTCGCCTTCAGCACCAAATTTTTCAACAATGAGTTTTTTAACAACGGGTACGGCAACCTTTTTAAATTCTTCTTTTTCAGCAGGGGTCAGGGTGTTGACCTTCATGCTTTTGGACAACTCTGTAAGGCCCCTGTCAGAGGCTTCTATAATACGTCCCATACCACGACCGGCAACAATTGCAGATTGGGCAGCATAGGAAACAACTTCTTTTTCACTGTCAGTAAGGCTGTTCCAGAAATCTGCATTCATGGTCCATACATAGGGAGCAAAAATGTGTCCGGACAGGGTCAGGTATTTCTGGACTTCCTGGAATTTTGCAAAGGCAATGATGGGGATGGGATTCATCTGGCCGTCGGCAACACCTGTCTGAAGCGCAGTATAAACTTCTGACCAGGAGATGGCAGCAGGCTGCCCGCCCATTGCAGTTATTATGGCTTTATGGGTATCAAGACCCATGGTGCGTATTTTAATGCCAGCCATGTCAGCAGGTGTATGGATTGGCCGTTTGGAGTTGGTCAGGTGAAAGAATCCACCGGAATCGCCAAAACCCAGGACATGTAATCCAGTTTTCTTGTTAATGTCTACAGCAAGTTTTGCTCCGAACTGCCCGTCAAACACTTCATAGGTTTTACTGATGTTGGGGAATGCAAAGGGAATATCTAGAATTCCGATAAGGGGATAAACCGATGCAAATCCGCCCACAGAATGGATGCCTGCCTGGATAACACCTGCTTTTACCTGCTGAAGCGCATCTTTGTCTTTGCCCAGCTGGCCGCTGGGAAAGGTCTGAACCACGACAGAACCATTGGTTCCTGCTTCTACAAGGCTTTTAAAAACCGTTGCCATGGCACCTGTAGGATTGTCAAAGGGATCATCCTTGTTCAAATGGTGCATTTTGATGGTTTTGGCTGCAATGGCTGTTCCTGTGATACTTACCACAGCAAAAACAGCCAACATCAGTACAATTGTCAATTGTTTTAAAGCTTTCATCTTAATCCTCCAAAATTTTGGCAATAAATTGCCGTTGGTTTACTATATCCATGATCCAACAGGCATCTAACGTTTTCCAGCCAGGTCATGGATTATTGATACACAAAAACTGCTACTACATGAGCAGTCTTGGGATAAACAAAGTCAGGTCATCCCAGAATGCCACTAAAAATAGTACGGCTACTTCCACCACCAGAAACGGGAGCAAAGCTATGCTTATCTTTTCGATCTTTTCTCCGGTTACCGACGACATCACAAACAGGCAGGCACCCACGGGTGGTGTCATCAAGGAAATATTCAATGCAAGAACAATCATGATACCGGCATGAACAGGATCCATTCCAATGGTTATTGTCAAAGGTCCAAGTACGGGCGCCAGAATAATTAATGCAGCATTAATATCCATGAACATACCCACGGCCAGAAGCAGGGAAAGGATCAATGCAATTATCACCCTTGGATCACTGGACAAGAACAGGAAAAAGGCTGCAATTTTCTGGGGAATCTGCATAAAGGTCATCCACCAGCTTAAAATAGAGGCACTGGCAATGATCAGAAACACGATGCCTGTGATTCTGGCCGTACGTATCAGCATTTCCAAGATATCCTTAAGGGTCAGGGCCCGGTAGATGACAACGCCGATGAACAGGGCATAGAATACGGCAATGGCCGCAGCTTCCGTGGGTGTGACAATACCGAACAAGATTCCGCCAAGGATAATGCCGGGCATGAGAATGGCAAGAAAACTTGACTTAAATGCCCAGAATATATTCAAAAGGCTGAAATTTTCTTCGCTTTTTGGAAGGTTCAGGCGTTTCCCCAGAAGGGCGATCACCCCCATGCACAGGACACAGATCAAAAGCCCGGGAAGAATGCCTGCGGCAAAGAGACCTGCTATGGATACCCCCATGAGGGACCCATAGATCACCATGAGGTTTGATGGCGGAATGGTGGGCCCGATAATAGAGCCTGCAACGGTCACGGCACAGGAAAAAGGACGGGTATATCCTTTCTTGACCATGGCCGGAACAAGGGTATTTCCAAATGCAGCTGTGTCTGCAACTGCAGCGCCGGTCATTCCGGCAAATAATACGGATGCGACCATATTGGAATGGGCAAGCCCTCCACGAAGATGGCCCACCAGGGCATCGGCAAAAGCCGCAAGTTTCAGGGTGATGCCGGACTTGTTCATGATCTCCCCGGCAAGAATAAAAAAGGGCATGGCCATGAAGGTAAACAGGTCAAGGCCCTCAAAATAACGCTTGGGAGCCATCGTCAAAAAATTTTCTCCCCCTATCTGAACAAGGCCTGCAACTCCTGCGACACCTAATGTTACACCAATGGGAAGCCCCATTAAGATAAAAAAGAAAAAGATTAAAAGAACAGCTATCATGATCCTACCCCCTTATTTTGTTGACATGCCGTTGGCAGAAGGTTCTGTGCTTCTGAACATGGCAGCAAATATTTGAAAGGCGGTCAAGGAAGACGAAACCGGAACCGCGGCAAAGGGCACCACCATTGTAATGCCGAAAATGTTTGCATACTGGCCAAGGCCTTCCTCTGCCATGTCCATGCCGTACCAGGCCAGGAAAATAAAAAAACTAAGGCTGATAAGGTCAAGGCTGATCCCAAGGAAACTGGCTCCTTTTGCCGGCAAAAATCTTTTTACAATATTAAGGCCGATGTGTTCCCGGTAAAAGGCTCCACAAGAGACAGCCAAAAGCGCTGCCCAGATCATGACATACCTGGAGAGCTCTTCAGCCCAGGTGAATCCAAGGTTAAGAAAATACCGCTCAATAACTCCAAACCAAATGACCACAACCATAAGGCCCACCAACAGGGCGCACAAACGCTCCACAAACCAGTTCATTCTGTGGGCCACTATATACAACAGGTTTTTTCTTTTTTCTTCCATTCAAAGTCTCCCTGGTCAAAGTCTCCCTGGCAAATGTTAAACCCTGCCCTGGATTGTTGTTTTTCTAAGGAACAATATGGGTCCCGCAATTTTTAAGAACCGCAGGCACCAGGTTTTCCGGGCTGGTAATGATGACGCGTTTCCCACCCCTGGCAATAAACATCAGAGCCGCCTGGATTTTCGGTAGCATGCTTCCCTGTGCAAACTGGCCCTGGGCAATAAGCTGTTCTGCCTCAAAAACAGTGAGCCGATCCAGTGCCTTCTGCCCTGGCTTGTTAAAATCGGTAAATACGTTGGCAACCGGGGTCAATATGATCAAAAGATCAACTGACAGATCCAAGGCCATGACTGCTGTTGATAAATCCTTGTCTATTACGGCATTGACTCCGGATAGATTCCCTTTTTCATCGGCAACCACTGGAATACCACCGCCTCCGGCCGCAATCACGCAAAAGCCTTCTTTGACCAGGCTTTTGATGGCCTGAATCTCAATAATACGCCTGGGAAGGGGGGACGGCACCATTCTTCGAAACCCTTTTCCCTCAACATTAACCATTACCCAGTCCGGGTGTTCCCTTTTAAGGGAGTCAAATTTTTCTTTGGAGTAAAACAGGCCAATGGGTTTGGTGGGATTTTCAAAGGATGGATCTTTTGGATCCACTTCCACCATGGTCACCAAGCTGGCTGCAGATTTTTTAATACCTCTTTTCTTAAAGGCATTGCACAAGGATTCCTGGATCTGGTAGCCAATGGCGCCCTGGGTATCCGCCACACAATTTTTAAGGGGAACAAAATGGAGTTCTCCTGACTCAAAGGCAAGTTCGGATCGTCTAAGAATAAACCCTACCTGGGGCCCGTTCCCATGTGTAATCACAACATCATACCCAAGCTCAATAAAATCAGCAATATGATCGATGGTCTCCTGGACAGCCTGGAGCTGATCATCAATTTCCCGATGATTCTCATCCTTTATAAGGGAATTGCCGCCAATGGCTATGACCACACATTCTGTCATGATACTTTTGTATCCTTTTTACCGCAAAGGGCTGCATGTGCAGGTGGTTTTATCATCACGCCTGCATACCATTTTTACTTTTGCGCATATTTGTCTACATAGAGCCATGGAATAACAGCATACATGGCTGCGGCCCTGACCAATTCTTTTTTCCATGTAATCTCATTGGGTGCATGGGCCTGATTTTCAGCACCGGGTCCGAATCCGATGCAGGGAATCCCATAACGTCCCATGATGGAAACCCCATTGGTGGAAAAGGTCCATTTGTCCACCACAGGATCTTCTTTGAACAAGGATTTAAATGACTCCACAAGAGTTTTACAGGCTGCATGATCCTCGTCTAGGACCCAGCAGGGAAAATAGCATTCTGTGGGGTAGGTCAACCCTGTGTATGAGGGTTTTTTATAATCGTACATGGTCACCCTGCCCTTGGCTTTTTTAACAGAGGGAAGCACACTGATCTCCTCCAGGGCATTTTCCCAGGTTTCTCCCTGGGTGAGTCGTCTGTCAACGGAAATAGAGCATCCGTCTGCCACGGCACATCGGGATGGTGAGGTATAGAAAATTTCAGATACTGTAAGGGAACCTTTCCCAAGAAAGGGATCATCTTTCAGGCGAAGATGGAGTTCTGTGAGCTCCATAAGAATCGGGGCCATTTTAAATATGGCATTGTCACCCCGTTCCGGTGCAGACCCGTGGGAACTGACACCATCCACGGATACCAGGATTTCCATACGGCCTCTCTGGCCCCGGTATATTCCAAGGGAAGTAGGTTCTGTGGAAACAACAAACTCGGGTCTGATTTTACTTTCTTCAATAATATACTGCCAGCACAGACCGTCGCAATCCTCTTCCTGGACAGTTCCCGTAACAAGCAGGGTATAATCATTATCAAGGCCCAGGTCTTTTATGATTTTCCCGGCATAAACCATTGAAGCCATTCCCCCTTCCTGGTCACTGCCACCCCGGCCGTAAATAATTTCATCATCTTCATAACCTTTGTAGGGGTCATGCTCCCAGTTCTCCGGGTTGCCGATTCCCACGGTATCAATGTGGGCATCCATGGCAATCAGGTGTTTCCCAGTACCGATATACCCAAGTATGTTTCCCATGGGGTCGATCTCGACCCTGTCAAAGCCGACTGCCTCCATTTCCTGCTTGATTCGCTGCACAACTTTTTTTTCATCACAGCTCTCACTGGGAATGGCTATCATGTCCCGCAAAAAGGCTGATATCTGTGGTTTATATTCTTCAGCCTTTTCCATTACTTTTTGAAAATCAATGGTCATTGATATTACTCCATTAATGTTTTATGATTTAGAAAAACTTAGTTCTTTATTTAATATTTTTAAGCCTTTTCAGGCTGTTTTGCCAATTTGATCGAATTAATGACTGAACAAGGCCAAGATCTTTTGTTTTTATGGCATCCAGGATATGATTATGTTCATCCATGGATTGCCTGGCAATGGTATACCCTTCAAAATATGTCACCTCCACCCTCCGGCTTTTTATTTTTAAATCCTGGAGGATATTTATCAGGTGGGGGTTTTGGGAGCGCTGAAGATAAACATCATGGAACATGGCATCAGCCCTGTATGCCTTTACAGGGTTTTCCTGTTCCAGAGCCTGGCCAAGGGTAGTGTTGGCATCTTTCATTTTTTTGAAATCAGCCTTTATAAAATGTTCCATGGCCTGGGCAACAGCAAGCTCTTCAAGGTTCCATATGATGGGATAAATCATTTCAGGTTCTTTTACAGAAACCTGGGCAACTCTGGTCCACCTGTTGGCAGAAGACTCTACCAGACCCTTGTCTTCCAGTCGTCTCAAAGCTTCTCGAACGGGAGTCCTGCTTACTCCCATATTTTCAGCAAGCTCTTTGTCCAGAATTTTTTCTCCAGGACGAAGTTCTCCTTCCATAATCCAGGTAAGCAGTGTGTTAAAGACCTCCTCCCGCATACTGAAATGGTTGATGGGTTTACTGTTTATTGGAACCGGCATGGATAAAGCGTTCTCCCTGTTAATAATTTTTGATTATTCCAAATATAATCCAACATATTGGATGTGATATATCACTTTTAAACCTGAAGTCAATGGATTATTTTTTTTATTCCAAATTATTGTGGAAAACTCAAGGATGTTTTAATGGATTGATTCACCCATGTTTTCCTCCAGTTTGAAGGTATATGCCATATTCCTATGGACAAGATGATTCTGAATACTATATGAGTGGGGTCAGTTGAGTATTTAAAAAATAAGGAGAACAAACTTGTTTACAAAAGCCATCGTCAAAACACCCTGCAAAAATATGGCCAATGGAATCAGCACGGCTAACCTTGGCAAACCAGATTACAGCCTTGCCTTAAAACAGCATAAAAATTATATTCAAGCGATTAAAAAATGCGGTCTTAAGGTGATTGTTCTTGACCCGGATGAAAATTTTCCTGATTCAACCTTTATTGAGGATGTCTGTCTAATAACACCTAAATGCGCTATCATCACCAATCCCGGGGCGGCATCAAGAAGGGATGAGACCATTCAAATTTCAAAAACCATTAAAGAACTTGATCTGCCTGTGGAAAACATACAAAATCCCGGAACGCTTGATGCTGGCGATATTATGATGGTAAAAGACCACTATTTTGCAGGTTTGTCTGATCGGACTAACATTAAAGGGGCATCCCAGTTAAACCTTATATTGAAAAAATATGGATTAACCTCGTCAACCATTTCCCTTAAAAGCGTTCTTCATTTAAAAACAGGGATTTCATATCTGGAAAACAACAACCTGCTTGCCTTTGGTGAATTTTTAACTCACCCTTTACTAAGCGATTTTAACATTATGGCAGTTGATCCGGATGAATCCTATGCAGCCAACTCTGTATGGATCAATGGGAATGTACTTGTTCCCAAGGGATTTCCTAAAACATGTAAAATGATCAAAAATGCAGGTTATCAAACAATTGAAGTTGATGTGTCTGAATTTCGAAAACTGGATGGGGGTTTAAGCTGTCTGTCTCTTAGATTCTAAGAAAATCAGGTAGATTCTAAACATACGTCTTCAGGGTTGCAGCAAAAGTTAAAATAAGAAATGCCGGGTAATGATGAACATTCCCGGCATTTTTTTCTATTGTCAGAAAATTTGTTTTGGATCAGTCTTCTTCAACTACAATAGCGTCTTCTTCACAGACTTCCACACAGCTTTCGCAACCCATGCATTCTTCAGCATTTACTGGAACTGATTTGTCATTTTCCATTTCAAAAACTTCTACGGGACATACGTCTACACATTCTTCACAACCAACGCATTTTGCCTGGTCAACAATTGGATTAAATGCCATATTAATAGCCTCCTTAAAAAATTAACATTATTATATTATCGTATAAACTTGTTCTTAAAATACAATTTATATAAAAAAAGCTTTTATAACATTATATTAATTAAAATCAAGTTTTTTATCACTTTAATTTGATCAAACATACATATATCTGTTTATCTGAACAATTAAAGAGTTTGTTTATATCATCCCCGGAAAAAATACACAATTTGATTTCCCCTGATAAATTACAATTATCTAAATTACAATTATCATTTATTTGGGGAAGATTATTTTCCCGGCCACCATCTGACTGAAAAGCACGCATCAAATCATCACAAAATTGATTTTGCCAAAGGCTTTTATTTTTACATTCATTTTCATGCACTTTTATCTTATCAATGTCAAGGGCATTTACAGCACCATTGCCATTGGACTCAAGATAGTCAAACACGGCTTCACTGGTAGTAATAAACAAAGGTGTGTCCCCTTGCTGGTGGTTCAATCCCCCCATTGCAGCCATACATCTTGACCATGCCCAAATTCGCTGTTGGGTCATGAAAGCCCCTGCATCTTTATTATCCAAACCCTTTTCAGCATCCACATCCGTATTATTCTGAACATTGCTCATTTTGTCATGGCTTGAAAAATTTTCCAGTCCCCGCAGGTTTGAAATCAGAGTATCATGACTTTTATCAAGATGATTTAATGCCAGATCAATTCCTTCATTTTGCTCATCATACAAATCTGCCATCTTTAAAAACAATAAATCCTGTCCAAGATGTGATTCACTGGAAAAAACGGTGTCAAGGTCTTTTCCACCCTGACCTTTCTTAATCTTTGATTTAATGGATGTCACATCTGAATCACTTTTAAAATAAGGGGTTTGCTTTAAAAGTAATTTAAGATTTACTTCATTTCCCTTATGGATTTGCGCCCATGCCAGATATTGTTCAAGATTTTGTTCAAGCGCAACAAGCCTGTCATTAGACAAAAAATACGGTACGATTTTCCTTAGTCCAAACAATTTATTCAAATTTGGACGGCTATCAAAATCCTTAGTAATTGGTAAATATTCAAAAGAAGGAAAAAATGTCAAAACAGTTTTCAACTGGTTTTCACAGATATGGGTAAAAGGGAAAAATATAAATCTAATTGTCATGTCTCAGCCTTTTTGTCACGGTTCAACCTTTTTGTCATGGACACTGATGCCTAAATCTATTAATTGGTTCCTAATCTTATCAGCCAAATGAAAATTATTTTGCTGTCTTGCTTTGTCTCTCTCAGTTATAAGATCCTGAATCTGCTTTGAATGATCTTTTTTTTTTTCAAAGTTAAAAATCTTAAGCACTGAATCCATTTCTTTAAAACAGTTCACAAGCTTTTGGGCATCTTCAGCATTGATTTTGTTCTGGTTGATCAGCCGGTTAATGATTTTAACATTTGCAAGCAATGAAGAAATCACACATGAAATCTTTAAATCATCCTCCATGGATTGGAAAAAAGAAGATTTCATATCATATATAAATTGATCCATCTCTTCAAATCCAGATCCATTTCCAATGATACTCAGGGTAAAAATGCATTGATTAATTTTATCCAAAGTATATTGGGCCTGTTTCAGAGCCTGCTTTGACAACATTAAGGTTTTCCTATAATGATTGGAAATCAGCCAAAACCGAATGGTTTTGAGTTCCCATCCCATTTTTACAAGATTTTCAATGGTCAAAGACTCTATATTGCTCACGCCTAATGAGCCGTCATAGCGAACGGGGTCGCAATGCAGCCAATACCTTGCCAGACTTGCCCCTTTGGAAGCCCTTGCAATGGCAACTTCATTTTCATGATGCGGAAAGATAAGCTCCCGGCTGCCTGTTTGAATATCAAATTTTTCTCCTAAAAATTTCATGGCAATGGCAGCACATTGCAAATGAAGTGAAGGACGTACATTGCCCCATTGGGTCTTAATCCCCACACCTGCCTTGAGTTCTGAAAGGCGAACGCGTTTTAACAATGTAAAGTCCTTTGGGTTACCCTTTTCATAGGCATCAAGATCCACTGTTACGCCTGATTTTATCTTATCTAAATTGGTACTTGAAAAATCGCCATACTCTTTCTGGCTTGAAATATCAAAATATAAAGAATGCAGTTTTTCATATGCATGCTTTTTTGACTGGAGTTGTCTTGCAATATCAATCATTTCATCAAAATGGTCTGATACTTTTGGATAGGCATCTGCCGGACGGATATTTAATTTTAAAAGGTCTTGTTTAAAAAAATCCAGAAAGGTTTGTGTAAACTTTGAAAGTGGTTCACCTGCTTTGGAAGATCCCTGGATGGTCTTGTCATCATAATCAGTAATATTGACCACATGATTGACGGCAATATTATGATACTCAATATATCTTACGAGTAAATCTGTAAATGCGTATCTTCTCAACCTGCCCACATCGAGCCTTTCATGAACAGTCGGCCCACAGGTATATACAGATATTGTCTCTTTTTCCAGAGCTTTAAATGGTACTTTGGATTTTGAAAGCGTATTAAATAGGGACAGGGCAATATGTTTTTCCACAGAAAAGAGATTGGTGGACAAATATCTTTCCCCGCTGTCCGGGAAAATAACCACTATACAGCCTTTTTTAATCTTATGAGCTTCTTTAATGGCACCTGCCATTGCAGCACCGCTGCTCATCCCCACAAAAAGGCCTTCTTTGGATGCTAAACTGCGTGCTGCATCAAAAGCGGTTTCATCATCAATATTAATTTTTTCATCAAACCGATTATTTTCCATAATTCCAGGGACATAAGATTCCTTCATGTTTTTAAGACCCTGGATCTTGTGTCCCAGGTAGGGTTCTACACAGACAATCCTTATATCCTTATTATGCTCTTTTAATCTCCTGGAAAGCCCCATAATGGTCCCGCTTGTCCCTATGGTTGCCACAAGAGAGCAAATATTGCCCTGGGTCTGATCAATAATTTCAGGACCAGTGGTTTCATAATGCGCTTTCCAATTTGCCTCATTATTGAACTGGTCAGCCAAAAAATACATGTCTGGATTTTCCCTTGCAAGTCTGTATGCTTCTTCAATGGCACCATCAGATCCCAGGTGTCCGGGAGTTAAAATAATCTGTGCTCCCCTTGCGCGTAAAATGCTTTTGCGTTCTTCACTTGCGTTTTCTGCCATGGTCAGGGCCAGTTTGTATCCTTTGACTGCACAAACCATGGCAAGTCCGATCCCAGTGTTCCCGCTGGTTGCCTCAATAACGATTTTATCGCGGGTCAACTCACCAGATTTTTCTGCTGCATTGATCATATATAGTGCCGGTCTGTCTTTAACAGAGCCACCCGGATTCATATATTCAAGCTTGGCAAAAATTTTAACCCCTTTTACAGGATTCATCTTTTTTATTTCAACAATGGGGGTGTTGCCTATGGTTTCTATAATTGAAGCAGTCATTTTAACCTTCACTTTGTTGAAGCCGTGAATTCATATTTTCTGTCTTGACTTTTAAAATATAAAATGGCTTTATACAGTAAATTTAAAAGATGTGCAATTTTTTTACTGGAAAGAATATGTTCTGTTTATTAAGACAAAAGTTTCTGCCTTTTTTTGTAATCTTTGTCAGCTCTTACGCATTTATATCTATCAATGGTAATGCCGCTGCAAGCCGCTTGCCTGAAAACCCCGAACAAATTTCCTGGCATATATCTGCCCGGGCAGTAACCTTTGATAATAAAAAGAACCTTTATATTGCCGAAGATGATGTCGTAATAATCGGGGGCAAAACAAGGCTTGAAGCAGACTATATTGAATTTTCCAATAAAACAAAGGATGCTTTTGCCAGGGGCAATGTTCTTTTAATATCCGGGGAAGATTTTATCTCCTGCAATTCAATGGACATAAACCTTGCAACCCAGACCGGCACCATAACCAAAGGCACCATTTTTATCCAGAAAAATAATTTTTATATTAATGGTGAAAATATCAAAAAACTCGGCAAATTTTCTTATAGTGCTGACAAAGGATCTATCACATCCTGTTCCGGCGAATCTCCTGACTGGAAAATTTCAGCCAAAGACATAAAAGTCACTGTTGAAGGATATGGGACTGCACGCCATACTGTTCTCTGGGCTAAAAATGTGCCCACTGCCTACAGCCCATTTCTTTTATTTCCTGTCCAGACCAAACGGCAGACAGGATTGTTAATCCCCAGAATCTCTACATCGGACAGAAAGGGATTGGAATATGAACAGCCTCTTTTTATTGCTCTTTCAAGAAATACTGATGCAACAATTTATGCAGACTATATGTCGGATCGTGGGACAAAAATAGGGACGGAATTCAGATATGTTCTGGATAACAAAACAAAGGGTTCCATGTTTTTGGATTTACTTGAAGATGACAAAATTGATGATGGAACCCATAAAACAGAAGATTATAGTTTTTCCACAACACCTCAGAGGACCAATTCAGACCGATACTGGTTCAGGATGAAGCACAACCAGGACCTTAACAATGGATTTACAGCCAAGCTGGATATCGATATTGTAAGTGATGAAGATTATCTTCAAGAATTTAAGGATGGATTTACAGGATATGATGAAACCAAGGAATATTTTGAAAAAGAATTTGGCCGGGGTATAGATGAATATGATAACACTATCCGGCAAAACTGGTTAAATATTAATAAATCCTGGGACAGTTATTCCTTTACCTTTGATGCTTTTTGGTATGACAATATTTCAGCCCGCCAACAGAATATTGCTGATACAACCCTACAGACACTTCCTAGCATTCAATTTGATGCCTTAAAGCAAAAAATCGGTTCTTCAAATTTTTTTTATTCCCTGGATAGTGAATATACTTCTTTTTACAGAAAAGATACCAATACAACTCTTGTCAGCGGCCAACGGGCTGATTTTTATCCTAAAATTTATCGGCCTTTAAAAATCGGCAAAATATTTCATTTTGAATCCTTTGTCGGCACCAGGAGTACCATCTGGCGTACCACTGAATTCACTGATATTAATGGAGATTCAGGCCATGTCCGGAAAAGACAGATGGTTGATGTGGGTACAAATTTATCCACAAAGCTCATTAATATTTTTAGTCCAAATAATCAATTTGCAGATAAAATCAAACACGAAATCATCCCAAAACTTGAATATGCATTCACCCCGGGCTTTAATCAAGATGACCTGCCTTTTTTTGACGAACTGGACAGGATTGAGGAACAAAACAGTCTCACCTGGTCTTTGAGCAACACTTTTATTTCCAAAAAATCAAGGATCTCCCCAAAGGGAAAAGAAATAACTAATTATCACAATTTGGCTTACTTCAAGCTTTACCAGAGCTATGATATTGAAAAAGAACGGGATAGCCAAACAAGACCATTTTCAGATATTTCACTTGATATGGAATTTGCTCCAAACAAATTTATTTCCCATGATATGGATGTTTCCTGGTCTCCCTATGACAATCATTTTAAAACCTTAAATATA
>Ga0233437_1004968_pt1 | contig 15012 bp, 16 predicted proteins | sample SI_122_August201_FD_182714 | JGI IMG/M metagenome (GOLD analysis project Ga0233437, IMG submission 182714) | Seawater microbial communities from Saanich Inlet, British Columbia, Canada - SI_122_August2016_200_MG | ecosystem: Environmental > Aquatic > Marine > Inlet | place: Canada: British... | reverse complement strand
TAAGCCCAGTTCCAACTGATCCATTTAATGCCGGACGTAAATAACAATCATCAATGAAAAATGTTCCAGAACCACTTTTTGTAATTACATGAACTTTATCATTAGTAGCAGTAGCACTAAGGCTACCATAGTGGTTAATTTCTTGCCAGGTTGTCGTCAATGTATAATCAGTACTACCAGATATATTTGTTGAACTAATTGTTACATCTAAAGTACCGGTATCTGTTTTTGCAAAGCAACCAAATAACATTTCATTATCTTGATAATCTGTTAGGTTAGATACAGTTTGTTTAGCACCTTGACTTGCTGAAGCAGTTGTAACATTAATTGCATAATCTCCATAATTAGTATTATTAGCTGTTAGACTAATTGTTTCAGGTCCAGCATAATCTACCCAGGGACTTATACTGCCAGATTCAAAATTTGGATTCTCTATTAAGTTTGAAGGATTTCCTTGACCATCATATGTAATTAATGAAAAGAAATAATCATCACTTGCATCACTTGCATCAGCCCAATCAACTTGTAAAGTTCCAAAGGCTGTTGATGAAACAGTTGGAGCTGAAACACTATTAGGTCCTGTTGAATCTTTCGCATCTCCATCTATATAAGAATTATTTGAGCTTATATTTGTTATTTTAAAATTATCAATTTCATAGTAACCAGTTGAATAAGGGCTAAAGAAACCAAAAGCATCATCTAAAAGAGTATCTGTGATTACTTCTTCTCCAATTAATTGGGCCTGATCAATAAAAAGATGAGTTGTAATTTTACTTGAATTTTTTCCAAGGAAGAAAAATCTTACATGTTCAGATTTATTTTGAGCAATCCCTTCTGAAAGAGCAGTTAAATTTGCAGCATCTCCAAAAGCCCAAAATCCAAATTGAGTGTCAGAATGAGACTGTTCTGAATCACCTACTTCATCTTCTTCAGCATAAACTCCGTGATTTGTGGATGTGTGGGTTCCAGAACCTCTTGCCCAAGCTCCATCTGTTCCTCCTTCAGAATTCTTTTTTACTACAATTATTGGCGTACCTGAAAAAGTTTGATCATATGTAATTAAATGATGAGTATCATCTACTCCGTCAGCACCTCCATCAATTTGAGATCCTGTTTCATGTTTTACTCCATTAATTGTTCCTGTCCTATTTGTTTCAACTGCAATCCAACCAAAAAATTGAGTAGTACTTAAAGTATCAGCTTCTGCAATTTCATTCTCCATTTCAAATGAAGTAGAATTAATTGTATGAACAACAGATGTTGACCAATTAGTAGGTAAATAATATGAGTTTAAAGTATGTAATACTACAGGGGCTGCACTAAATCCAACATTTGTAATATTAATTTTTTCTCCATCATAAGCTTCACTTGCAGTTCCATTATGAGAATTATTTATTAATGCTTGATCTGCTCTTACTTTAGTTCCATCAGATAATGTAAATGTACCTCTTTCCATAACGATATATCCAATGTCTTCAGAACTACTTACAGTTCCAGTATGGTCGGGAACTTGAATAAAGAAATCAGCTGAATTTGTTTCAGCACTAATATTCATAACTCTTACATCTAAGGCATCTGTATTGGCCCTTGTCATCACATAGGCAACAACAATAGGATAACCATAAGTATTTTCAAATGACACGTGAACTTTTTCATTTACAATAGTATCATCAATTGTAAATTTACCAACTTCACCAACAACCATATCTCCCCAACCAACACCGCTTGGACTAATCTCACAAGTGTTGTTTCCAAAAACAACACCTCCCCTTTTAGCACCACCTGTATAATCTATATCAAATTCAACAAGAGTATCTTTTCCAGAGATATTATAGTTATCATAATCAAGATACCCATATTGGTTTACAGTTGTATTTGCAGACGATTTTAACTTACTACTAGCCCAGGTCCAAGCATCAACCCACCCTTCTTTGGTATAATCACTTGACGTATCTGTATCAAAGTTATCATATTCTCCGTTTGCTGGATAATAACTTCCTGTTGCAGTTTCTCCCTTATCTAAATAAAATCTTGGGGTCCCACTCATGTATAAGTTAACAATTTCAGTTGCGTTTAATGATCTATTAAAAATATAAACATCATCTATTAACCCATTAAAAAGCTCACTTCCATCTTGTTTGGAACCTATAGTAACTTGGGAATGAGTTTGAGAAATTGTTCCTGAGACCGCAGTACTATTACAATATTTTCCATTTAAGAAAAAAGTCAGATTAGAATTATATCTTACCCCCACAATATGGTTCCAAGTATTTTCAGTTAAAGTATCATCACAATAAAGGTGTACAAAAGCGGCACCAGGATAATAACTAAAACTAAATCTATTATCATTTAAAAGTAAACGCCAGTATCTTTCCCCTGTAATCATTTTATCTACAATCCTTTGGATACTTCCATCAAGATTTTTAGGATAAACCCAAGCCGCAAGAGTTACATTTCCAGTAATATTTAAACTATCAGATTTACTAATATTAATATAATCACTAGCTCCATCAAAGCTCATTGCATACCCATTAACTGAAAATCCATTATCTAAAGTCAAACCGTTAATTAAATCACCATCATTACCCATATGGCTCATATCTTCTGTAGTTGTTCCCACAATTTCTTCAAAGGGCATGTAAAGAACTAATCCGTCTTCTTTAAATCCCCAACTCACATTCATATTGTTAGATGAATTATCTTCAGTGACATCCATAAACAGATCAGCCCCTCCTAGTGTGCTAGGTGGTGTTGCATCACAAAAGAAAGCATCAGTTGTTAAATTTAAGTCTGTACAATTATCTAAAGTATTTGTATAATATAGGCCTGTGATAAAGCATTTGTCAGTTGTTGCAAGGCAGGTTTCAATACTTCCTGTATCATTGTTATATCCTGTAGTACAACTTGTAACACTAACATCATATGGATCATAAAGGGCAGATGTGAATTGACAATCCCAAGCTTGAGCTAAAGTAGGTAAAAATAGTGTTAAAAATACAATTCCTAAAAATACACCTCTTTTCATTTTTTCTTTGCTCTGTTATAAAAACTCCAAATTGTTTTTGGACTTTTACCTGTTAAGTCTGCAATCTTAGTTAATTTTAAACCCCTATCTCTAAGATTGCTAACTAAATGTTCCATCACACTTAATCTTCTTTCTGAAAAAACATTTAACCCAATCACAAAATCAAAATTAATTTTTTGTTTATTCTTATAATTTTTTTGATAAGTAAGCCAGATTGTTCTTGGATCTCGGTTTAATTTCCTAGCAATCTCACTAAAACCCATTTCATGTTTATCTTTCAAATAAACACAGATTGCACCAAGTGGACTACATTTTGAATTAAAAATTGAAACTGGAATAGAAATTCCTTCTTGTAAATCCCGTTTAATATCATCAATTGAGATTTTATAATCTGACATAATCTCTCTTATCTGGGTAAGGGCAGACTCAAAATCTTTCTTTGTGACATTCATTATTACTAAATTAGGTTAAATACTTATTATATAAGGTTTTCTACTATCTTTTTACTCTAAATCTCTTAATATGTAGGTATTAATCTAACATAATAAGTCTTAATTATAAGAAAATAAGAAAAAAAACCTACAAAATAAGTTTATCTATTTTAACTAACCTTACAAAATAAGAAAAAAACCTTATCCTATCTGGATTGTGACTGAGCCACCAGCACTTGTTATTAACAAGTCTACTGCATTGGATGTGTTAATTATTGGTGCAGCAGCTGTTGGATCAAAGGTAATTCCTTTACTTCCATCACTTACTTCTAATGTAGCTAGAGGTGTTACTGTTCCAATACCTACTTCTCCATTATCATCAATAAACATATCAGTTCCAGATCCACCAGTTCTAAAGTAAATATCCGCTCCTGATTTAAGATATACATCAGATCCTCCATCATATCCAACACTTAATACATCAGATCCATCTAAGTCAATTATCTCTTGACCTGTACCTGCAGCATTTTTAATTTTCAGGCTATAAGTGTTATCAAGTAATATACTTCCTCCTGAGACATGGAATTTCTCACCAGGACTTTCAACACCAATTCCTACTTTACCAGCAGTATTGTTGACATATAATGTAGTTAAGTTTACATTATCAGTTGAAGTTAATAATTCAACAATTGTACCTGTATCATTCCAACCTGAGGCAGATCCTCCACTAGCTGTAATCTCGGAATCTACATAAGCTTTAGTTGCAGCATCAGTGTCAGCAGTTGGTGTTCCTAAGAATACAATTTTATTATTGTGCATACTTAAGACATCTCCAGTTACATTTAATCCTCCGTCTATAATAAATTCTCCAGTTGTATCTATTTGTACTTCATCAACACAATCAGTACAACTTAAGTTAAATGCTCTATCAGACGATTTTGAATATGGTGCTGATGAAACATTAATTCTAGGAGACATTGTTTCTCCTGCAACAAGTACTTCTAAGTAATATGGTTCAGACCAAGTTAAGTTTAGAGCAGTAACTGATCCAAGGATAGCACTAAAGATTCCTTCATTTACATCAACTGTTCCTTGAGTTTCCCACCATACCTTTGTTCCTGCAGAATAATCATCATATAATGAGAAAGTCATACTATAAGTATCATTTAGATTAGATCCAGTTGAATTAGTAATCTTACCTTCTACATTGATTTTATTTGGCATATTATTTGCTAAATTATTCACATAGCCAACTAAATCTCCAAATGTAACTTTCTGAGTATGTTTTCCACCTGTTAATACTAACACCTTGTAATAACCAGTTTCATTACAGCTATAATTATCTACAGAGATATAATCACCATGATCTTCTACTTCGACTAAAGTATCTCCACAGATTAAACTTTCAAACTCTAAATCTACTCCATATTCAGTTCCATTTATTCCTTCAATTCTTAAAGTATCATTTCCAGTAGTTGTAAACCTAAATGTCCAGTATCCTCCTGTAACTGGATAACTTTGCACATCTAAGATAGTCAATTCAGTTCCACCATATGCACTAAAGCTATTTACATTAAAGTAAATGTATTCGCTGTCTTCAGTAAATGAAATTGTCGTAGGGCTCCACTCAAGGCATGTACTTGTATTAAAGTTCCAATCACTACATTTTACAATAGTATTCACAGGTCCTGATTTTGGTAATTTAATTTCAGCAGTTTCAAATTCTTTAGCTTCAATTGCAATGATCTCTGTATTCATTTCTACAATTTCTTCATTAACAATAATTGAATCTATTTGAACTCTTTCAACTTCTTTTAAGTCAGTTTCATTTCTTAGACCGATTAATCTAATTAAACTATCTTGACTTTGTGAGAATTTAACTAGGCCAAGTCCTGTTAATGGAGCCTTAAATTCTACATTCAGTCCCATTTGGCTCCAATTAATATCAGTAATTGTAACATTAGCTTGAGCTTCTATTGAATCCGTAATTCTACTAATGTTTACATCTTCGAGTTCAAGTGGTTTTTCTTTTACCCCTAGGAATGCTCCTTTATCATATACATTAAATCTTACGTGAGTTCTGTTCTCAATATGGGTCGTATTGTAAATATCCCATTGTGGGCAAGATAAGCCATTAAAGTCAGGACAGTGGACAATGGCATCTACATCTGAGAATTTTTCAAGAGTTAATTCCATCTCATCAAATTCAGTTTGGATATTCACGTATTTGGTACTTGGAAGATATTGTGAAGCTGAAGCTGCATTTACTGAGAATATTACTAGCATAACTAGTAGGAACACTTTCAAGCTTCCTTTAAGCAGTTTGCAGTTCATTTTTCACCTCCCTTTTCTTCCTTTTTGTCGTCTTTTGGGAGTTTAACTTCTCTTAGAATTATGTCGCCATCAGGTGTCTCGATAAATCTTACTACAGAATCTTTTGTCCAGCCTTTAGCTAAAGCTAGCTCTTTTGGGATTGTTATCTTATATTGTCCTTTATTGACGACGACCTTTACCATATTAGTACTAATTTTGTACTTTTCTAGGCTTAATTTATACCTAAAATAGTACTAATTGAATATACGTTTTGGTATACTAATATTTAAATGTTTCTCTTCAAATCCTCTAAAAGGCCTTAAAATCGACGAATATTTTGGAGAATTAGTTTATTGACGAGAAATAAAAAGAAAACTTTTTATACCAGAAGGGTATTTAAACAATATTACAAAGAGGTGTAAAAATGTTAACTGATATTGAAATTGTAATTGTCGCTGTGATTATAGGAACCTTTGCAGGTTTACTTTGGAGTATTCGAGTTCTTTATTCTTTGAACTTAAAGATCGCTTCAATCGAACAGCATTTACTAAAAATAGTAACTAGAATCGAAAAAGAAGAGAAAATTATCGAAGCTGAAGAAAGAAAGATCGAGAAGAAACTAAATATCAAATAATATGAATTTTAAACAGACTGCAAGAGATATCAAAGCATTAAAAATTCAAGGAGCTCAGAGAATAGCTCTTGCAGCTAGCCTTTCTTTAAAGTCTTGTAAAACTTATTCTGAATTCTTAATTGCAAAAAAGCTTCTTGAAAAAGCTAGACCAACAGAGCCTAACTTAAGAAATGCTTTGTTTTATGTTGATTCATTAATTGATAAGTCTAATTTTTCAAAATCATTAGATCTTGCCGTCAATAAAGTAGAAAAGTATTTTATAGATGGGAATGATAAAATAATGAAGTATGGTGCTAATAAATTAGCAGGTGATCGAATTGTTTTCACACACTGCCATTCATCGACGGTAACAGGGGTCATCATAAGAGGCTCAAAAAGGAGAAAACTCATAGTGCATAACACAGAGACTCGGCCGTTCTTTCAAGGAAGGATGACAGCGACTGAATTAGCCAAAAATGGCATAAAAGTAACTCATTTTGTTGATTCTGCAGCTAGATTTGCATTAAAAAAGGCAGATATTGTCTTACTTGGATGCGATTCTATTACTTCAGACGGATTTATTATCAATAAAATCGGAAGTGAAATGATCTGTGAGATTGCTGATAATTATGATATCCCAATTTATATTTGCACATTATCCTGGAAATTTAATGGAAGGACTTCTTTTGGGTTTGAGCAAGCAACTGAAGAGAGATATAAAAAAGAAGTGTGGGATAAACCTCCTAGAAATGTAAGCATTTCTAATATTGTATTTGAAAAAATTCACAAGAAATTAATCACAGGAATCATTTCAGAATTAGGTGTTTTAACTGTCGATAACTTCATTGAAGAAGTGAAGAATACTTATCCATGGATTGTTTAAGTCTTTCAATTCTTTTTTTATAAACTTCAATTTCTTTTTTAACATCACATAAATCTAAGGCCTCTCCACATTCAGGGCAAGTATAATTTGAATTAAGACCATCTTCATAATTGATTTCAACACAGTTATTTTTACACGTGAAAAACTCTTTATCTTCTTTCCTTTTAATGATTTTTTCAAGGGCTAGAATCTCATTTTCAAGGATTTTATGATACCTAAACCCAAAATTCTCTAATTTTAAGTCCCAAAAATAAACATACCATCCTTTTTCTTTATCTTTTTTCTTTGAATATTTGACTAAGTTTACTTTTTGTAGTCGATAAATCTGATTTCTAATCCCATTTACATCTTCTTTTAATTTTTTTGCAAGAACAAATTCAGATGTTTCACCATTCTTTTTAAGAAATTGAACTAACTCTAATGTATCTTCTCCTACTTCTCTACTTAAAACCATCTTGAGAACTTCGATTGGACACTTCATCTTAATTTGAGAATCTCCCATTTTTTTTAAATCTTATTCATAGCTTTGAATTAATTCTTCTATTAAAAATGCTTTGATTTTGGCCATCTCTTCAGACGCTAAATAACTATTATCTTTCTCTTCTAAATCATCAATACTAAAAAAATACCATATTTTACCAAATTTTACTGTAACATACGCCTCAGCCCCAAATTCTTTTGCAAAGAATTTCAGATCATCTACTTCTTGTTTTGTAAAGTATTTCTTATTACTAGCAACAACTTTACATTCAATAGCAAGCATCCTACCTGCATGCCCCGTAAGAATATCTGGTGAAGGATATTTATTTGAACCAGATCCAGCAACTCTAATGCACGGCCATCCAAAACTCCAGAATTGATGAACAAGTTCTCTTTCACCGCATATGCCTTTATTTTTTCGATTCATTTTAAATAGGATAATAATAAGAGTTTTCTTCTCCCTAGAAGGGCATTTTAAATTACCTTCTTTTTTCTTTATTTTTTATTTTAAGACTATTTAATATTTGTGACTATTTAAATGCTTCAAATTAAAATCATGTAATGCAATGATAAACATACTTTCTGACCATCCAAGGGGGGTATTAGCATTATTTTTTTTTGTATTTGAAAAATAAAGTTCTGGTTGACCTGATTTTGTATCATTTAAAATTGCTTTTTGTAAAAATGACTTTGCTTTTTTTGTTTTACCTAATTTTTCATAAATTATTGCTAACCAACTTAATCCAAAAACCCATTCTGCTTCTTCTGAGTATCCATCTGGATTTTTATTGTAGTAATGATCATTTTTATATCTAATAACTCCTTTATCTCTTACTAATAAATATTCGACATTTTTTAAAATTTCATTTGTTTGTTTTACGTTAACAATATCGTATGGATAAATTAATGATAATAATGCTAGATCAACAAACTTACTTTTTGATTCTCTTGGTAATAAATGGGTTAGTGTATCTTTGCCATTTTTGATTAAATGTTTAGGTACATCAACATATTTTGAGATTTTCTTTAGTCCAGCTAAACAAGCCCCCACTGAACTTGCATGGCATTCTTCATTTTCTTCCCACATTCCTGAATCTTTATCCTGCCAATATTCTACTGAATTTAGATAATATACTAATTTTTGAATTAATTCCTTATGTTTTTTATTCTCGATAATTTTAATTCCTTTATCTTCTAACTTAGCAACACCCCAAAGAATTGCACCAATAGCATCATTTTGTTTATTTCCCCAATCTTCCCAAAATTCATCAAAGGTTTCTGGATGAAATCTCGCGTGGATATATTCATGTTTATGTTTTGGTTTATTGGCAATTGCACTATCAATCTTATTCTCATGCTTTTCAAATATTTTTAATAAATTGTGATATGTTTTCTTACAAGTTTGATAGTCTTCTATTACAAAAAATGCTAAACATTCATAGAAATTGTCTCTAAGCCAAGCTTTATCATATCCGGTTGAGACTTTTTTATTTGAAGCTGCAAACAATCCAGATTTATATCTAAGGGACTTTAATATTTTCAGATGAAAATCAATTAAATGTTTATATTTTAGTTGCATGAGACAAGTTTACTCACTTTATTATTTAATATTATCGACTATTTCAAACCTTTTTACTTCTTTCCCATTAACTTTTACACTTTCAAGAAACATTTTTTTAGGTCTTACCCAAATTACTTCATCTCCATAAAGTGCCTTATAAATCACTAACTCCTCTTGAGTTTCAGAATGTTTACCTTCTCCAATTACATAATATAAATTTCCTTTATAATGCCTGTAAGTTCCTGGATTAATTTTCATTTAATAATAAGTGTTTTTTTTCTATAAATACTTTTTTATATTGTTCAAACAGATGATTATTTTGGATAATATGAAGTCTAAGCTATCTGCTTGACTATTTGATAAGTCTAAATTTGTTGAAAAGGACCCTACAAAGAAATCTTTATTCCCATCATTTGCATGAGAAAATTATTTAAAAAAAGGAAATTTTAAAACCATTATGCCACTTCGAGGAATTCCTTTACATTCAATTAAAAGATTAATTGCAGAAGAAACAGAGTTAAGAGTATCTTTAGAAGCAAGAGAAGCTATGAAAGAATTCTTAGAGGATTTAACAAAAAGAATTGGTGAAAAAGCAATAACTTTTGCAAAACATTCTGACAGAAATACAATTTTAGAAAAAGACATTGATTTAGCAATTAAAGAGATAGACTCAAAAAATCTTTAGCACAAATAACTTTAGGAAAAATACTTTGAGCTTCTTCTAATGATTTATCAGTTGTCCTATATCTTTGGGAGAAATGTGTTAATACCAATTTCTTAACTTTAGAATTACTTGCAATTAATGCAGCTTGTTTAGCAGTTAAGTGTTTAAACAATCGAGCTTTTTCCTCGTGTTCGTCTGTAAATGTAGCTTCACTAATTAATAAATCCGCATCTTTAGCAATTTTCAAAGAATGATTATCCATTCCAGTATCAGAAATAAAACCAATGATTCTTCCTTTTTTAATAGTTGAAACATCATCTGGTTTAATGACTTTCCCATCAACCTTAATATTTTGCCCGTCTTGAAGCTTACCAACTAGCGGTCCGTGAGGAACATTAAATTTCTTAATTAAGCTTGCACTCATCTTCCTTACTTCTTTTTCTTCAAATCTAAAGCCAATAGTTTTAGCAGTATGCCTTAATGGAAATGCCTTTAATTGATAATGATCATTTTCAAAGAATTTACCAAACTCAACTTCATGAACTTCAATTTCAACCTTTGATGTTAAAATAAATGCATTCAAAACATTGTCAAGCATTTTCTTTGTACCTTTAGGACCATAAATTCTCAAAATCCCGTCATATTCATCTGCGCCAAGGGTTTGAATCAAACCAGGTAAACCAAAAACATGATCTCCATGCCAATGACTAATTAGAATTTTAGTAATCTTTGTTGGTTTAATCTTTGCAAATTTCAATTGCCTTTGGGTTCCTTCTCCACAATCTAATAGAATTCCTTCATTTTTATACAGAATCAAAGTGGAAGGGTGATTCCTTTCTTTAGTTGGAACCATAGCTGAAGTTCCTAAAAAGACAACTTTCATAACTTTATAAAATTAGATAGACAATTTAAAGGTTTTGAAAAAATTTATCAATAACCTTGCTTTTCTTTCTTATATGATAATTAATGGAGAGAAAATAAACCTAAGATCTTTAACTCTATTAGATGCAGATTCATTATATGAAAATGTTAAGGATAAAGAAATTGCAGAATTCACGACAGTTCCTCACCCATACCCTAAAGATGGTGCCAAAGAATTCATTGAAATAACCCAAAAACAAGCAAAAGATGAAACAGGCTATCAGCTTGGAATTGAATTTGAAGGTAAAATAATTGGTATGATTAGCTTAATGAGTGTAAGTAAAGTTCATAAAAATGCTAATTTAGGTTATTGGCTAGGTAAGAAGTTTTGGAAAAGGGGATTTACTTCTGAAGCTGTTAAATTAATTCTAAAATTTGGCTTTATTGACTTGAAACTTGAAAAAATATCTGTTACAGCAAGGCATCCAAATGAGGCTTCAATAAATCTAATTAAAAAAATAGGCTTTGTTTATGAAGGAACAGCAAGGAAAGATAATTTTAAATGGGGCAAATGGACAGATCATTTAAACTTTTCAATGCTAAGAGAGGAATATGACAATCTCTTTTGATTACTGGCTAAACTGGTATGCAACAACTTATTGTAATCTTAAATGTGAATTCTGTTTAATCAAAGACGAAGGGCATTTTGATTGTAATCCTAAGATTGACCACCTTAAATTATTAAAGACGTTATCCTCTTTTAATAAACCATTCTTAATCACATTTTCAGGTGGTGAACCATTTTTAATTCCAAATATAGTAGAGTCAATGAAAGAAGTTGCAAAAGAACATTTCATTTCAATTAATACAAACTTAATCTGTGATAACATCAAAGAATTTGTTAAAGAAGTTAATCCTAATAAAGTAAGAGATATCTTCGCAGCCTTTCATATCAAAGAGCTTGTTAAACACAATCTAATTGAGAAGTACATCAATAATTTTAATCTTTGTAGAAATGCAGGATTTAATATTAAGGCAAGTGCTGTTGCTTATCCTCCTCTTTTACCTCAAGCAAATAAGTCTAGAGAACTATTAAAAAAACAGAATATCAATTTAGAATTTGATCCTTTCTTTGGAGAATTTAATGGTAAAGAATATCCTAAATCTTATACAGATGAAGAAATGAAGGTTTTTCAAATGGATGAAAGTAAAAAAGAAAAATTTTACCACTTTGAAAAGATGTGCAATGCAGGAAAGAACGCAGGAATGGTTTTTCCAGACGGAACTGTTTTTGCCTGTTCTGGTGTTTGTATAAAGATCGGTAATGTTTATGAAAAAATTGTTTTCAAAGACAATTTAATTAAATGTCCAAATAAGAAATGTGGCTGCCCATTTTATTTATATGAACCTGAACTTTTTAAGAAAGCTTAATTATCTCTAATATACTCTTGAATCTTCTCTTTAAACTCTTCATTATTTACAGGTGTAAGCCCAAAAGAAGAAATGATCTCTTTAATGTTATCCTCATGAATTTCATGATTCTCAGCCATGATCTCAACTTCTAAGATATACGCAAATTTCTCAGTATGTTGTAAACATAATGTATAGACTTCATTATTAAAATTATAATAATATTCATTTCTATGAGTAACCCAAGGTGGAACTTCTTCTAAATTTAAACTTAAAAAAATATCTCTAAGTTTACTTATATCCTCTTCATTCTCAAGATTAACAATAATTTCTTTTCTTTTAATATTCGTGCATTCTTTATCTTTGTAAATCAATTCTCTTCTTTTTTCAGAATATCTTATCCGAATATCTTGAGGGATAAATGCAATTGTATGTAAGGATTCTTCATTTATCTTTTCAAGTTCAGAATTAAATTTAGAAATTAAATTATCATATTGTTCTTTTGTAAGAAGCGCCTTTAGCTCAATTTCGTGCATAATATTCTTATTATTTAATGATATTTAAATCAATCTCTTCAAACCCATCTAAAACCAAATCAGCATTACTAAAATCTTGCTCTTTTGTAAATTTAGTTGGAAGTGCAATAACATAACATCCCGCTCTACTTCCAGCAGTAACCCCAGATTCAGAATCCTCTAATACCATACAATCTTCTGGTTTAACATTTAACTTTTCCGCAGCGAGCAAATAACAATCTGGATAAGGTTTATTCCTTTTAGATTCAGTAGCACTAATTACTAAATCAAAATTTTCTCTTAAATTAAATTGATTTAATATAGAATTAATAGTATCAATATGTGCTGCACTAACAACAGCTAATTTATATTGTCCATGAACTTTTTTAATGAAATCAATAATTCCTTTTCTTAATTTCAATTCAGTTCTTACATTCTCTAAAAAAAGCTCTTGTTTTCTAGGTCTAACTTTTTCAATTCCAGGACAATTAGGATCTCTTTCTTTTAATTTTTCAAAAAAGTGTTTAGATCCTTTACCTGTGCAATGTTCTTTAAAATCTTCAATAGTAATATTATAATTTTCTTCTCTAAATGCTTGAACATAAGATTCTCCATTTACAATTTCAGAATAAGCAATTATCCCATCCATATCAAAAAGTATTGCTTTCATTTTTTTCCTATGGGTTTAGCTTCTGCTAAATCCCATTCGCCTCCACTCGGCGAGGAGTGCTTTAATCATCTTTTCTTCAAATATTTATAAGTTAATATTGCAATTGGAATTATAATCAAGTATGATAATATTGTTCCATATAATATTCCTATTTTTGGATATAGAATTCTTACAAGCATTGCATAAGCAGTTGTATTAATCATCCCAGAAACCATCATTGATTTACACATTGATCTAGCAAAATCAGGCCCTTGAGATTTATTAGCAATTACTAATGATGAAATAAATCCAGCAGGAAATGCAGCAAATAAGCCACCAAATATTGGTCCTCCAATTTTACTTAAAAAAACAGCTAAAGAAACTACAATCCCACTAAAAATAGCACGAATAATAATCTCTTTTTTTGTCAGCTTTTTCTTAGAAAACTTTTCTTTCTTAAACTTAATTTTTTTAAATAATATATAATGTGAGAAGATTAAAATTGTCACAAATAAAATTAATGAAGTAATCAAGTGTTGAACATTGGATATTAATAATATTGAGGCTAAAATTAACCAAATTAATAATCCTGCTAAAAACCCAGTTAGAAATTTCTTCTTTGAAAAATATGCAACACCTACAACAAATAGCGCTCCAATACTAACTGAGATTGGAAAAACAATTGCAGCTTGACTTGCAACATCTGCCCCTTGGCTTATCCCAATAAATAAGAAAGCAACAAATACAGTTGTTGGTAAACCAATAACAAACCCGCCAATTTTACTGCCAAACTTATCTCCCATTATGGTCGCAAAGGTTATAGTTATACCACCCACAATAAATGCAAATAATAAATTCCACCAGAATATCGGGTTTAGCATAGATTAGGAATTCACTGTTTCTTTAAAAATTTATTCTTATTCATAATCACTTTAAATTCAGATAATATTCTCTCTTCAAAAACCCCTTTTGTTTCTGATCCAATTTGCTGTTCTTTATCTAAAATTTTCATTAATTCACGTACAAACTCTTTTTCATTTTCAAATATTTTTTGTCCACTTTCTTTTTCAGAAATAATCTCTTCTTCAATTTGATCCACACTTGAGAAATCAACATTAATTTCTTCCATTTCTTGAATTTTAACCTGTGTTGCATTTCTCATAACAAAATAAGCGCCATTATTATAGAGTGTGTCATAAATTTCTTTGAATTTAATATCAATAATTCTTGTTTCGTCTAAATTACCTTTAAATCTTAAGAGAATAATTTTATCAAGTACATCTTGTGATGATTTCAAGGCCTCTTCAAGAATTTGATCTGCAGTTTTACCACTACAATCAACCTCAATTTTCATTATTTCTTTAATTTTAACAGGAAAAAAATCAGCTTTGCCATTTTCAAAAATATAATAACCACCATTTTCTAATTCTTCAATTTCTTTAAAAGAATTTGGAAACACAGGCCCCGGCATACAGACCGTTCCATAATCTTCCTTTGCTTTACAAAAACCATAATGAACATGACCTCCTGCATAATAAGTAAACCCTTTAGGTAAAAAGGCAAGTGCCATCGAATCCATTTTCAATTCATTAAACTCAGTAAGTGCT
>Ga0233437_1004965_pt1 | contig 15020 bp, 12 predicted proteins | sample SI_122_August201_FD_182714 | JGI IMG/M metagenome (GOLD analysis project Ga0233437, IMG submission 182714) | Seawater microbial communities from Saanich Inlet, British Columbia, Canada - SI_122_August2016_200_MG | ecosystem: Environmental > Aquatic > Marine > Inlet | place: Canada: British... | reverse complement strand
TTTCTCTTTATCTAAAATCTTTTTCATGTCTTCTACTGTAATTTCAACAGAAACGTCTGCTCTGCTGGATTTGCCATGGCTTCTGATATCAAAAGTTATTATGTTATTGTTTGGGAATTGGTGAAAAAAAGGTTTGAAAACTGTATAATTAGAACCAACACCATGAAGAAAGAATAAGAATGGTTGTTTGTTCTTTTGCAGAAGTTTTTTGGACTTCTTAGTTTCCTTCGGAAACCTTTGTATTACATAATGGAGTCTTTTATTCTTACCAATTTCTATGTATTTTGATTCCATTTTTCTTTAGAATTTCTATATGTTCTTAAAGTTTACTTAAATAAGTGATACTGCGAGTGATTGCTTCATGTGTAATCGAAGCCGAATACGATTCGTCCCGAGAATTCTATGTAAGATTTTAGAGCCACTCTTGGCAGTATTACTTATTTAATTCCAAGTATTTAGAGGCCCAGAGCATGCCTTCGTCTGATATATAGAATGGAGTTTTATATATGTCTCCATTTGGTTTGTATACTTCTAAGAATGTCTTATGCTTATCTATTTGTTGTTTGTACATTTCTAAGTATTTCTTTAGTAGTTTTTTGTCTGCTTTAGCTACAATATCTAAATAACATAATCCTAAATGTGCCCAGATTGTTGTTCCTTCATAATTTGGCGAAAGTAATTTACTCCATAATAAGAATTTATGAGTTCTATTTATTGTGTATTTCAATGGAAATGGGTAATCTAATTCTTTTTCTTTTATTGCTTTGATAGATTGCTTTAACATCTTTTTATCATCTATTATTCCACACCAATATGGAAAGACATTTGCATCTCCTGAAATATAGTTTTCAAATAAAGTGTCTTCAAAGTATTTTCCATTCCAATAACTATCTTTTATTATTTCTTTATAATCAAATTGCTTTAATGGGTTTGGTAAGTTTAATTCTTCTAAGTCATTTCTTAGCATTCCTGCCATGCATGCATCATAACAACATGTTTTTCTTTTTGCTTGGTCTTTTATCGACGAGAAATACTTTGGATAGATTAAACCAGATTTCACTTCAATAAACTTGTTGAAGTAGTTCATGATTTCTTTTTCTAGGAATGGTTTGTAGACTTTAATTAATTCATCTGCTTTTGCTAGTTTTAATGAATGAATTAAGAAAGGTAAAGTATCAGGAGAGTCTGTGAATATGTTTATTAGTTTATTATCTTTTGTTATTGTAGTTGTTAGTTTGTTTTCTCTTGAATAAATTGTTAATGCAAATTGTAATGTCTTTAGAACTTGTTCTTTGTATCCTAAGTTGATTAGTGCTTGTGTGCACATTCCAAAGTCTCGCATATAAAAAGCTGAGAAATGACCTGTTGATGTCTTGAAGTATGTATTATTCCAACAATTATCTACTATTTGCTTGCAGATTTGTTTATGATTGCCTTTGTATTCGTTGAATCCTTTCCTTCTAACTCTAATAGATCTTAGGAACATTGCAATAGCTTCTTTGATTAACATGGATTGTAATTAGAATTGATTATATTTAAACCTTACGGAGTAAGGCACGCAAGTTAAAACTTTCTAATTTCTTTCAGAAACTAAGAAGTCGTAGACTTCTGTATTATTCTGTTTCAGCTGGAGTTTCGTCAGGTTCTTGTTGTAATAAGTCGAAACTAACTGCACCATCTAAGCTAAGTGTAGCTTGTAAAGTAGGTATTTGTATTTCAAGTGTATCTCTAGCTTCTGCAACTCTGTTATAGAGACCTGTTATTTCTCCTGAATATACTGCAGCTTGTTCATTATCTCCAAGCATTCTATATTCCATTTCTAGTGCTCTATAAAGTTCATCAAGTCTTAATACTTCATTAGGATTAAGTTCTCTTTCATCTGCTTCATCTATCTCTTCTAATCCATTCATTTCTGCTTCATTAATCCTTGCTCTAGCCAGTCTAGTATAATTAATTGCATTTGGTTTATCATTTATTCTTTTATATCTCATTGCAGCTTGACTGTATAATGTTAATAATCTATCTGGATTTTCAGCAGTAACATCTTTATCGGGACCATCATCTTCTGTTTCTAAATATGTAATTTCTTCTCCAATAACTCCAATAACTGTTCTTTCCATATTTACCATTGTGGTAGTTAAACCACCAATATCTCTTTTAGCTATTTCTTTTTCTTTTATAGATTGTAAACATAAATATCCTTTTAATCCTTTGGCAATTAATGGGTCTAATGCTTCTAATGTATCATTTGTTCTTGCTTCATATTGTTCATCACTATCATATTCTTCTGTATTTGGTATTTTTATTGCTTGTCTTGCTTCTTCTACTCCATTATACATTCCAGTAACAGTAGTTTCTAATTGTTCTTCTAATGCAGTTCTTGTTTCATGATTTTTTACAAGGCCAATGCATGAATTAGTTGTTCTATAGAATTGTTGAAAGTCTTCTACTATTACTTTTTTAGCTTCTGCAATTTCCCCAATAACTCTAATTCCATAGTTTACAGTTGTTGTAAAAATTTCATCACTAAAAGGAGCTATATTTACATTATGACCAACTTTTTTTAGTTCTGTGTTCCACCCACCCATATATGTATTCATTATATCTCTTGCAGCAGTTATTGTAGTAAGTGAAGGAGAAGGTGTTTTTCCAGGTTCTTCACTTGGAACATAATTTGCATCATCTAATTCCATTGCTTTAATATCTCTAAGAAATCTTTTTCCAATTTCAATAATATCAATTTCATTTCCACCCTCATTTTCAAGATCAGGGCATGTCATAGTTAATACATTTAATACTTTATAAGGTGATTCTGAAAGTTCTTCATCAATACCTACAAGTTCTTCATATGCTCTTGCATTATTAGCTTTTGCACGCATTTCAAGTAAGTCTTCTCTTGTAGTTTCACCATTTGTATATCTTTCAGTTGTAGTTAAATCAAGGAAGTCTTGACTTACTTCTCCAGCTATTGTTCTTACTGCTGATACCAAATTTCCATTTAATCTTTTTCTTTGTTCTGGATCTTGTTCAATTTCAATAAGTTCTGTTGTTGTTTGATAAGCTTGAGTAGTATTATCTACTGATGCATTAGAATTAATTAAATTAGTAAATGTTTCAATTCCATAAGTAATTGCTGGTGCAACTACTGCTGTGTCTAGAATAGCATGATCTGTTGTTATAAATGAATATCTTTGATTTCCAAAAAATCCTAATGATTCAAGTTCTGTTGTAACTGGTGTTAAAGTTTCATCAACAGTTGTTCTAACTTCTTGAAGTTTTTCTAAAGAATATTCTGGAGTGTCTTGAGTAATTCCAAGTTCTCCAAATCTTTGGGTTAGAGTAGAAGTTGCTTGTTGTGTTCTTTCTAAAACTCCTGTTCTTGCCAATATATTTTCTATAAGATCTATTTCAGCTTGATCAACATTATTTTCTCTATTATATAAATTTGGAAGGTTATGTATTGCTTCTTTTTGTGAAACTTCTATTAATTCTAGTCTGGTTTTTAATAAACTAGCTAAAGAGTTTCCTAAGTTTCTTTCACCATTACCTTCTCCATGTTCTGTTACATATTGGGCAGCAGTAAATGTAATTTCAGCAGCTCTTTCATATAATGCAGGATCAATTTCATGTGTTTCAGTAGATTTAGTTGTGACATTTCCAGCACTTAGTAAATTACCAAAAGCTTCTTGCCAATGGTTTCTAACAATTAATTCTCCTTGGTTATTATCGACAGCGAACCCTAATTTACTAGTAGAAGTATCATATCTTTGAAGAGCTTTCTCAATAGCTATTTTCTCTCTTCCTGCTTTACTTAACCAATTACCTAACCCCATTTATATTGACACCCCTTTGGCTAAAAATAGCCTTATTTCAATATTTATGGAAGTGCTACTATATAAACCTTTCGGTATTTTAGCCACTTGAGGGTGGTAAAACGGGGATGGTTTATAAAGGAATGTTAAGATTAAGTTTAAAAACAGATGGCTATTCAGTCATTCTATTCACAATGTGCCTGCAGCCCAACCTTTTACGTTCGTAAAAGCTTGAGTAAAAATCAGCTGGTACGACATTCCTTCGGAAGCCGTACGAACACAATGTGCCTGTAGCCTAGCCTGGAGAATGAAGCGAGCATTCACTTTGTTCATGCAAATAGGGCGACAGCCTCCTAATGCCAATATTGGCTGTAGAGAGCTGTAGACCGGGGGTTCGAATCCCCCCTGGCACGTATGATTAAGGAAAAACCTAGTGATTTTGTTGTAAAGGAATTAATGGACTTAGATTTAGATGAATCTGGAGAGTTTGCTTACTATGAATTAACTAAAACAAACTTAACCCAAGAGCAGGCTTTTAGAGTAATTTGTGATAAATTAAACATCAAAAGAAAGTTCCTTAATTTTGCAGGTACTAAAGACAAGAAAGCAATTACAACTCAACATATCTCAATATCAAAAGGGCCTAAAAAAGATTTTGAATTTGAGAATGTAAAGTTAAGATATCTTGGTCAAGGTAAGGAAAGGATTTCTTTAGGGCAATTAAAAGGTAATTCTTTTGAAATTGTTGTTAAGACTGATAAAAAACCACGAAATGTTTCTTATGTTCCTAATTATTTCGATGATCAAAGGTTTGGTATGAATAAAAACAACCATATTATTGGGAAATTGTTGATTCAAAAGAAGTTTAAGGATGCTGTTGAGTTGATTAGAGAGACTCAAGAGGTTGTTGACGAATGTTTGCAAAATAATTCTAGTGATTTCATTGGTGCAATTAGGAAATTGCCTAGGAAGTTAATACAAATGTATGTTCATGCTTATCAATCTTATTTGTTTAATGAATTATTGAAAAAAGAATTGATGGGTGAAGAGTATTTCGAAGTTGAATATGCTGTTGGTTTGTTGTTTTTCCCTAAAGTTGATTCTAAAACTAAAAAAACATTGCCGTTGATTGGGTTTGGTACAGATGTTGATGTTGAGAAAGTATTGATGGATGAAGGTATTAATTTACGTGATTTTATAATGAAACAGATTCCTGAACTAAGTAGCGATGGTGCTGAAAGAAATGCTTTTGTTGAAGTGAAAGATTTAGAGATTAAAGATATTGATGGTGGTTATGTTGTTTGCTTTTTTTTGCCTGCTGGTTCTTATGCTACTATTGTTATTAAGGCTTTATTCATGGCATAAAGTTTAAATATTGGGTATTTACTTCTAATTGTATGACAGTATGTGATATGTGTGGGAAAAGTGGATACTTAGTTATTGCAGAGATTGAAGGTGCAGATCTTACAATATGCAAAGATTGTGCAAAGTATGGTAAGAATGTTAGGAAGATACCTAAACCTTTGCCAAAGATTGAAATAAAAAAAGTAGAAAAGCCTTCTTTTCCAGATAAAGAGTTAGTTTTATACATTGTTTCTGATTATTCTAAGCGTGTGAAAGAAGCAAGAGAAAAACTTGGTTTAAAACAAGAAGCTCTGGCTAAGAAATTGGCTGAGCGTGAGTCATTAGTTCAAAAGATTGAATGTGGGAATTTTGAACCTTCTATGAGGCTTGCAAGGAAATTAGAAAATAATCTTGGAATTATATTAATTAAACAACATGAAGAAGAAAAACAAAAGTTTGGAAAGACTAAACTTGGTGCTATGACTATTGGTGATATGATTAAAATAAAGAAGAGAAAGTAACTATTTACCACGTTTTTTGCTTTTGATCATTCTGTCTGTGATTTCTTTTTCAGCCATTGCTCCAACAATAACTAAAACTACAATAATCCATAATATGTAAAAGAAAACCATAATCATTGGTCTTTCAGGGCTTGTTTTAACAGCATTTACAAAATCTCCAGTTGCTTCTGTGGCTTGTCCAACAAATGTTGCCATTCCTGTTGCAGTGTTTGAAGATGTATGTGCTACAAAACTTAAACCATAAACTGCAAAGAAACATAATAAGAATATTGTTAGAACAGCAGTAACCTTTCTATGAGTCATTTTATGATTTCTACTTTTACTTGGAGTAGTATATTGAAGTATTAATGCCTCTAAGTCAAGCTCTCGTTGCATACTTAAATTCTGGAAGAACTCATATTTAAAGTTTGTCTAACTTAGTATGTAACTGTACTGTATTCAGTATCAATGTATAATTTAAAGGTTAGCTTAGGCTACAATATATTTTATGCTTAAATCTAACACTGAATTTGGCAGTACTGTTACTTAATGTGTGAATTAAGGCTTAACTTTTTTCAGAATTTCTGTGATTGCATCATCTGGTTTCATTCCTTGTCTTTCTGCTTCGAAATTAAGGATAATTCTATGTCTTAATACAGGATAAGCCATTGCTTTTATGTCTTCAGAGCTTACATGTGCTCTTCCATGGACTAATGATCTGGCTTTTGCTGCTAGAACTAAACCAATAGATGCTCTTGGAGAAGCACCGTATTCTAAAATTTTCTTATTCTGTCTTGTTTCATCGACAATCCTAACAACGTATTTAGCTAAATCATTAGCAATTGGTACTTGTCTTGTAAATTTTTGTAATGCAAACAAGGAATTCTTTCCAAGAATCTTTCTTACGTTGTCTTCTTTTAGAACTTTAGTGTATTGATCTACAATTTTATATTCCTCTTCAATACTTGGATAAGTTAATAAGATTTTAAGTAAGAACCTATCTGTTTGAGCTTCTGGTAAAGGATATGTACCTTCTTGCTCAATTGGATTTTGTGTAGCTAATACAAAGAATGGAGCATCTAATTTATGTGTTGTTTTTCCTATTGTAACTTGCTTTTCTTGCATTGCTTCTAATAAAGCAGATTGAGTTTTAGGTGTTGCTCTGTTAATCTCATCTGCTAGTAATACATTTGTGAAGATTGGTCCTTGTTGGAATTTGAAATATCTTTTTCCAGATGATTCTTCAATAACTTCTGTACCTATAATGTCAGAGGGCATTAAATCAGGTGTATTTTGGATTCTAGAGAATTTTAAGTCCATAACTTTACCCATTGTACTAATAAGTAAGGTCTTTCCAAGACCTGGGTAACTCTCAAGTAATGCATGAGAATCACATAGCATTGTAACAAGAACATGTTCAATAACTTCATCTTGACCAATAATTACCTTGCCAATTTCTTTTTTGATTGTTTCAAAAGTATGTTTTAATTTTTCAATTTGTAAAGCCAATGTTATCCCTCCAAGCTTCTGATTTTACTAAAGTAGTTTCTTATATAAATTCTTTTCTTTTTTGACATGCTTTCTTCAAAAGAAGCATCTGATGATGTAAAAACTTCTTGTGGCATCATATTAAGAAGTTCCTGTTCAGTGATACTCCTTAATTCCATCTGATTAGTGATGTCCATTAGTGCAGAATCACTATTTAAATCTTCAATATTTATGTTTCTCCCGAGGAGACTATCAGGTATATGGCCTCTTAAAAGATTTTCTTTTAGATTAAATCTAAAACTAGCATCTTCTAAAAAATTAGCCATATCAAATATTTGTAAATGAAATAATGCGACAATTAAGACTAGGAAACACATTAAACTTATGTATCCAAGTTTTACAAGAAAATTCTTAACATTAAAAAAAGAAGAGACTCTTATATTTCTAAGGCTATTCATTAAAGAAGCTTGTAACCACATAACCATGAAATTTTCTTTACCTAATGAGTCTGCTGCTGTTCTTAATCTTTCATGTAATACAGGATGACTAGTTTCTACATCACGAAGAGTTTTTCCACTTATATCTTCATAAGCTCTTTTTACGAAGTACAAAAATGCAGGGATACTTGCAATTAATATTGGGTAGAAATTGAATAAAGACAAGACTAAGAAGAGAATAAGAAATACTAAGAGTGCATCAAAAAGAACATTAACTAGTATTGCAATATTTCTGATTGCGTCAAGCTCTCTTAATGCTTTTTTAAAATCCATTTTACGATAACTCCTTTAATTCATCTACTTTGTCTTGTAAGTCTCCAAGTTCATCGTCAATGACTTCACCAATACAACTCACAACACTACAATCTTCTAAAGCGTCTTCTAATTCACTGAGTTTTTCATTTACTGAATCTGCTTTATCTTCATAATTATCTATTGTGTCTTCTAATTCTGTTTTATCACTTTGACATTCTGCTAAGTTGCTTTCAGCATCATCAACTTCATCTTCTAAAAAGTCAACTCTGGCTTCTGCATCTTCTAAATTTGTTAAAGTGTCTTCTAGTTCTGTTTCAGTTTCTACAAATAATTCATTAAATTCTTCTTGGACTTCTTCTTGTAATCCTTTTGTTTCATTAACATCTTCTTCTAATTCATATAAATAATCCATACATTCACTTAAATCAGCCGATGTAATAGTTAGATTAGTAGTTGTTTCTTCTAAGTTATCAGATATTTCTTCACATTTTCCAACTACTAATGAAGCACTGCTTTGGTAAAATAAAGTTAGGCCAACAATAGCCCCAATAGCTATTAACACCAAAAGCACTAATTTCAAATCAAAATCTTGTTTTAGTATCATTTTTATCATCCCTTTTTTATTTTTTAATTTATTACCTTAAGTATATTATCATTTACCTATATTTCATACTTTTTCTTTGTTCAATCATTCTTCTAATTAAGATTTCAAATAAGAATATTACAACAGCTGCTCCTAAGAGCCACCAATCAATTGATATTTTCTTATTGATAGATAATTCAGCATCTGCTTTAACTTTTTCAATTATTTGATCTATTTTTTCTTCAGGGAACATTAATCCACCAGTTTCTTTAGTTAAATGATCAAGGACTTCTTCATTGTAACCAACAAATTGGTATTCTGCATCATAATTTACTGCAAATGGTGTTCCAAGGATTTCATCAAAGCCAATAGCAGTCGGTGCTAAATTACATTCATAATAATCTCCTGTATCTAAAAAGTTACATCTACTTGTTTCAGGCATTGCTCCTTTATGTTTTACTAAAATATCTTCATATATTGTAGTGTCTTCAATATATGTATATTCGTCTCTTTTCCTATTTGGATCACCAATTGCCCAATCAATGATTCTACTTACCATGAAGATGTTTCTTTCTTTGAAAACTTCTCCTGCCCAGAATTCTCCATCATCTGTTGATACAACACCTACTTTGTTATAACTGTTAGCTGTTACAATAGGAATTCCTGTGCCTGTGCTGATTAAAACTCTAGCAGAAGGCATAGCAACTACATCATTAAATCCAGATACTTTTGCATTTATATCAAGGTCATGTGTAATAAAATGGTTACTATTAGTTATAATAAGTTGTTTTTCAAATAAGAAATTAAGATCTCTGTGACTAGTTATATACATTCCTCTTCCAAGACTGGCAATTTCTTTTCTACGACTACTTAAAATATCATCATCTAATTTAGTATTATAAAAAGAATAACTATGAACTCTTATATCCATATCATTAAGTTGTTGTAATTTCTCTCTTGATTTAGAATAATAATTGTCATGGATATTTCCATCTGTTATTACAATAATATTATTGTTTCCTTCCATGCCGTCAAATACTTCAATTGCTTCTCCAAGACCTGTGCTTAGATCAGCTGGTCTTAACCAAATTACATGATCAATCTCTGTAACATCTTGGAAATTTTTCATTGCATCTTTCATTTCTTCGGCTTCACTTGCTGGTGAAAGAGGATATATTTCATGGGATTTATATGAGAAATCATAAATGCCTACATTAATTTCTTCTTTTCTTTCTTGTAATATATCTAATAAGTCATATGCAATCAATTCTTCATCAGTAATCTCTTTTGAGATTAGACCTGATGAGTCAATTAAAATAATAAAATTAAACAATGCAGTATTTTCTTCTGTTTCTCCTGAAACAACTGGTAATAATAAGTCAATATAAGATGGACCTAAGAATGAGTTCATTCCTCCCCAAACAATTAATCCATCTCCTTCATCAACAGAGTTTTCTAAAGTAATGCTTTGTTGTTCAGTTATACTATGCATTCTATCATTTATTATAACTGCAAAATAATCAGATACGTCTGCAGGTACACTTTCTGATTTATATACATTATATCTTGTAGGTAATAATGAGTCAAAGAGAGATTCTTTTGTTGCTATGTATAATATTTTTGGTTTTTCAACAACTTCTACTACTTTGTAATATTTGTTATTAATAGTGAAAGTATCTGGATCAAGAATTTCTGCTTCAATCTTAAAATATCCAACTTCCTTAAATTGATGTGAGAATTCTTGGACTACTTCTTCAGTACTAGAACCATCAAATATAACTATGTCATTCATTGTGATTTTATAATTTACAGGATCATCAACATTATGAATATTAACAGTGTAATGATAATCTGTGTCAACTACTGCTGTTTTAGGACCAGTAATACTAATTGCAACATCATATTGTTCATCTTCTAGTTTTATTGCACTTATACTTGTATTGAATCTAGTTGCAAATGCCATGACGTCGTTAAAATGCATAGATTCTTGATCATTATTTCCATCACTTACAATAAGTAAGCTATTTTTGTGCAAATAACGAAAGATACCATCACCTAACATTGAAGTATCTTTATAACCAATATAACCAGTTGTAACAGGAACTTCTTTCTCAAGGTTTTGTTTTAATAGTTGGGTGTTCACATTAAATAATTGCATAGATGATGAATTGTCAATTAATAGAGTTATTTCAGGATCTCCTGCCTCTGTTGTTTGTTTAATAATAAATGGATTAGTAAGGGCAACAACTGCAAGTAAAATAATTAATGATCTTGTAAAAAATAAAAATGCTTTGAATTTTCTTTTTTGTTTCTTTTCTTCAGAATCAAAATTAACAAAGTTTATGATAAGAAGGAAAAATAATAATACTAAAAGAGGTATTACTGCGTAAATGTATACTAGGTTTTCAAAATTTACAATCCATAATGAAAATGCCATTAACAATCTCCTCTAATTTTTATATACAATAATTCTAAAAACAAAAATGCTAAAAATGCAATTATGAAATATATTGTAAGACTCTTTTTTGATTTTATTTGAGTTCCTTCAAGGCCAATGTCTTGGCCAAATTCATCTTTTTGTGAAAAACTAATTTGTGATTCAAATTCATTTAATAAATTAACAACTACTTCTTTGTTTTGATATTTGTAAATTCCTGTTTCTTCAAATTTAATTTCTTCTTCTTTTGATTCTTTTCCAGAAGGAGTTGTTACTTCTGTTTTCTTTTCAAATAATATTACTTCTCCTATTTTGTAATTTAATTCAGTAATTTCATCTTTTCCAATAATATAATCAATTAATTGTTGCCAGAACAATGGATAAGATATATCATAATGAAATGTACTATTGTCGTCAAAGATTCCATAATAAACTATTAAACCATTACCATATTCATCAACTACAATAAGGTCTTCACCAGTTTCAGTATATGCAAGAGTTGTAGCTCCTGAAACTGCATCAGCTTTAAGATAAGTTCCTGTTTTTCCAAAAGAGATATGTGATGTTACATCTGTTAAAACATGTGAATTAAAGATAAGTGCTTCTTTTTCTTGTAAACTGCCTAAGTTAACAGGTAGATCACCTTTAAAAGAGAATTTTTCAATATCTTCTTGTACACCAACAATTAGTGTTGCACCATCTTCTTCTACATCTCTTAACATTTGTTTTATAATTGCTTTTGGAAGTTTATCCTTATCAATGCCTGTTAAAATATAAATATCATGATCAGGACTAGGAATAATTGGTGGGGTTCCTTCTTCAATTTCTATAAATTCATTCCAAGACTCTTTATATGCATGAAGTAGTGGAAGTATGTAGTTTTGTTCATTATTAGATAAAAATAAAATGTTTTTAGGAACCTCCATGGGAACCATTACTTGTAATGTGTTATCTTCTTCAAAATTATCATCTACTGAAAGTTTTACTGTATTAAGTCCAGGGGAATGTGAGAATATTACTTTTTCTGTTTCTCCAGCTAAAATATCTATGTTAAAAGGTTCTCCATTAATAGTCATTTTTACATTTTCTGAGGTATTATAATAATTCTTAATGGATAATTTAGTTTCATCTTCAGATAAATCTACATCAACAATTCCAATGTTTCCCCCATTTTGTTTAACATCAATAAACTCAACAATTTGCCCACGAGATTCTAAAGATTTCTTTGCAACATTTGGATTTACTGAATCTGTGTTAACAAAGTCACTTATTACAACGATCTTTCCTTTTTTATCTTCTAGAAGATTGCCTGCAGCTAACATACTTGTTCCTAAAGCAGATAATGATTGAGATGGTTCAATTCTATTAAGAACATCTATTGCATCTGCTTTTTCTCCTGCATCTAAAACAATTATGGGCGAATTTTGTGCTAAGATAATACTTATTTCTTCTCCTGCTAAAGCATCATGTGCTTCATCAATAATTCTATCAAATCTAGAAGATCCTTCTATTACACCAGAACTAGCACTGTTATCGATGATTATTACTGTATATTCAGCATCTACAGACTCATTTGATTCATAAAATGGATGAGTAGCTGCAATAGCTATTAAGATTAGTAGTAATAAATGTATTAAGAATAGGAATTCTCTTAGAAAAGTTCTAAGAAAGCTATATCTAGTACTTTTTTGGAATTGTTTGATTAGAAACATTAGACTAGGGATTGTTTTTTGCTTTGGTTTTGGTCTAATTAAGTATAAGATGATTAATGGAATAAGTGCTAAGAAGAAATATAAGCCTAAACTATTACTAATATGAGAAAATACACTAGTACTAAGGAATTCCTGTATCGCCATATACAATTCTCTTTATTTTGTATATATAAATTTTATGTAAGTAACATAAAAATTATGAAAGAATTCTGTAGTTTATGAATAAGGGGATTATTCAATAGGACCTGGGTCACATAATATTTCTCCCTCTTCTCCAGGCCGAGATATCTCGTAGCTACAATCTTCAAAAAGTATGCCTTGTTTATTGTATAAAAGAATATCACCTTTACCAAGGCTTATTTCTTCACTCTCGTAATGTCTACTAAGTTCATTTGCTTCTCTAAGAACTTTCCAGAATTCTGATGTATTAGTATCTCTTCTTTCTAAAGGAATCCCCATACAAATACTAAAAAGAATAATCTCTCTTAAATTATCTTGATCTGCATTATGGTTATAATATACATGAGTAACACCATGAATTCCAACATTTTGTTCTAAATTTCTATATGCTTCTGCCATTTCTTTTAGAGTCTTATATATTTGTTTTCTCTCTTTTTTAGTAGGTTCTGCTTCTTCTGTTGAATTGCTTGGAATCCACTTTATTCTTCTTTCAGATGGATCAAGTATTAATTCAGAAAGATTTTCTTGACCTTTATCATAAAATTCTATGGTAGCTGTTACACCAAACATGTAGAAATATTCAGCAATTCCACCTTGGCCAATAACTTCTCTAACCATAAAATCATAATTATCATTAGAATACATTCCAGGTAATCGGTTTGTTCTTTGTTCAAGTCTTTCAGGTATTTGTTCAGAGGTTGGAGTATATTCTAGTTCTGGGAGTTCTTCAAGGATTGGTTCTTCTGTTGGAGTAGGTTCTTCAGTAGAATCTAAATTAAAATTAGGGCCTCCAGAAACACCATATTTAGGTAAACATCCAACTAATGGAAGTAATAATGCTGCGATTGCTCCTAAAGCTAGTTTTTTGATCATTCTATGATTAACCCCACTTTCTTAAGGGAATACGTGTGAATATATAAGCCTTGTTGTGTAAAACTTTAAATACTATCAATATACTAAAGTCATCTATAACCTTAGGAGGTGCTATTTATGAAGAAAATAAGTGTAATATTGATGAGTTTACTTCTATTAGCTACTGTTTTTTTAGTAGGATGTGAAGATAATGATGATCCAAGGAAATGTATGGTAGAATGTATGCAAGAGAATGATGATCAAATGCAATGTGCTCAAGATTGTGGAGTTGAAAAGCCAGATGGTCAGAAACCAACACCACCAGTGGAGCCAGTAACACCAACACCTGAGCCAGAACCAGAACCTGAGCCAGAACCAACAGTTGAATGTAGGTTAAATTCAGATTGTGGTAGTCTTCAAGTATGTGAAGAAGGTGCTTGTGCAGATGTTGAATGTAAAGAAAGATGGGATTGTGCTGATGGTTATCATTGCGAAGAGTTTGAATGTGAAGAAATCCCAGAAGGTTCTCCAGATGAAGCAGTAATAGATAATTACCAAGACAGAGTCATGGACATGGATGAGAGAGTAGACAGAATTTATGATGAAGCAGAGGATTTATATGACTTTTTAGATCTTTCTGGAATTACAGATTCTGGATATGATAGTTTTGAAGATGATATAGATGAATTAATAGATGAATTGGATGATAAATACGAAGAAGTTGATGATCTTCAAGACAATCTAACAGCTACTCTAAATGATGTAGAAACCTATTCTGAGTTTGCAGACTTTAAAGATGAATATGTTGATGAATCTATGGACCTAAATGATTATGTTGAGGAAATAGATGAAGACATTGATGATTTAAGAGATGATATTAGTGATTATGCAGATGGTCTTGATTGTACTGTTGATAATGACTGTGATCCTAATGAAGTTTGTGATGCAAATGTTTGTGTTACAACAATAGAATTAGATTGTACAGATGGATCAGATGATGATGCAGACGGATTAGAAGATTGTCAAGATGACGACTGTGATGGTGAAACAGGACCTTCAGGAGAAACATGTGAATATGATGAAGAATTAACATGTGATGATGGTTATGACAATGACGCAGACGGTGTACCAGATTGTGAAGATGATGATTGTGATACAGAATCAGGTCCAAATGGAGAAACATGTGAATACGGAACAGAATTAACATGTGATGATACTTATGACAATGATGAAGACGGAGATACTGACTGTGATGATTCAGATTGTACAGGAATAGGTAGTTGTCCATAAGGATAACTAATTTTTTCCTTTTTATTTATTATTTTTAGAACTAGATGTTAGAATAAAAAAAGAAGAAAAG
>Ga0233437_1004964_pt1 | contig 15020 bp, 18 predicted proteins | sample SI_122_August201_FD_182714 | JGI IMG/M metagenome (GOLD analysis project Ga0233437, IMG submission 182714) | Seawater microbial communities from Saanich Inlet, British Columbia, Canada - SI_122_August2016_200_MG | ecosystem: Environmental > Aquatic > Marine > Inlet | place: Canada: British... | reverse complement strand
CAGAATGGCGTACTTACAAGCAAACGTATTATCAGCTTATGTTTTTCTAGCACCGGCCATAGTTGCTGGAGTAATGACTCTTGGTGTAATGCAACAAATAATAAGAGCATTTGGTAGAGTAGAAGGTTCAATGCAATATCTTCTAAAGGCTTGGCCGACAATTATTGAATTATTGAGTGTTTATAGAAGATTGAGAGAATTTGAAGACGAATTGAAGTCTTATGAAAAAGCAGAATAACTAACAATTTCAAAAGAATAATTTTAACCAGTGAAAAAGATAATGGAGGGATTGGTGTAATAATCAAACAGAGGAACACCTATGGAAGAAACAGAAAATCTTTATGAGACACGGTGGGTCATATATCATACCGTTTTAGCGGTTGAACTACTCGTTATCATAGTAGAGTTGGGGGCAATATGGGCACAAAATTAATCTCTTTTTTGTTATTTGCATTTGCGTTTCCTGTTATTTCTTTAGCTGGACACACCCATTCATTCCGAACTGAAATTGTTGAAAAGGTCAAAGAAGCCACAGTTTTTATTTCGATATCATCTCTCAATAATAACTCCATAGAAGGTAATACGGGGTTATGTACGGGTTTTATTATCAACGACAAGGGTTATATTGTCACAAATTATCATTGTGTGCATCGTGCCACTAAGTTGATATTGGCGTTTTATGATGAAGATGATTGGAATGTATATGATGTTAAAATCATAGGAATTGATCCGGTTGCTGACTTGGCCGTTATTCACATTCCTAAACGGAAGAAACCGTTACCATATCTCAACTGGTCGACAGAAAAACTCAAGGACGGAACACATGTCATGGCGATAGGGCATCCCTACGGTATGTTGTGGTCGGTGTCTACGGGTGTCATTAGTAATACAACCAGAGTTATTAGATCACCGTATGTGAGAATGATCCAATCAGATGTTGTATTGAATCAAGGAAATTCTGGTGGCCCATTAGTTGATAGTGACGGTTTAGTTGTGGGTGTCAACACAATGTTATTCAATCCAACCCCAGTGAAGACATATATTGGAATGTCGTTGTCTATTAGAAACGATGATGCAAAGATGATTGTGGATGAATTGGTGCAAGGAAAAGAGTTCATTCGACCGATTTTGGGATTGAGATTGTTTGACTTGACACCAACGAATAGAAATTCGGTGTTGAAATTAGATGATGTGAAAGAGAAAGGTATAGATATTCCTAATACTTTTGGTACAATCGTAGTGCCGTATCCTGACTTACCGGAAGGTATAGAGGGTTTGGATACTATCATATCGGTTGACGGTGAGGCGGTGAACAGACAAGTAGATATAGTAGAACAAATTAGAGCCAGACACGTTGGAGATAAGATAAATCTAATTATCATTAGAGACAAAGTATTCAAGAATGTTACATTAACTCTGAAAAAACTTGTGGTTGACCCAAATGTGTTGTATGATAAAACACCACCACAAAAACCAAAAACAATTCCACCAAAACCCAAGGAAGAAAATGGCGCTAAATAAAATAATTATCTCGTTGATTGTCTTGTTGGTGACAGGTTCTACCACGTTTGCTTCAGAGAAACCAAAATGGAGTTCGCAGACGATCTATATGATGATGACTCAATGTTATCAGATAATGAACCAAAGTTTCATTGTGAACTTTGGAGTGCCAGTTATACCTCAACTTGGACTTAATCAGTGTGCGTGTGTGAATGATAAAATTCATATGAAATTTGATACTGAAAATATATACGCCATGACACCACCCGATCAAATAACAAAAACGATAAACGGATTTTCGGAAGAATGTATTTTAGAGGGGGCGATGGGAGAGGAAGCCCGTAAAGCATTATTCGATGCTCTTCAAAATCCAGATCAACAAAACTTAACTTGGGATAACATAAAATGAATGATAGTGAACAAGCTCTCTCACCCGAAATAGAATTACATCAACGGGGTATTGTAATTTTTATGGGTGATGTTACAGAAGAATCTATGTTACCAGTAATAAATTGGATTTTAAGTGAAAATCTGAAAAACGAAAGACGCAAGGAGCTCACTCTCGGAATTTGTTCCCGAGGGGGTGACCTAAATGCGTGTTTTGCTCTGATAGATATAATGAGAGGGTCCAAGATTCCAATAAAAACTGTGGGTATGGGGATGATTGCTTCGTGTGGCCTTTTAATGTTTATCACAGGAACAAAAGGTAGACGAATATTGACTCCAAATACAAGTATTTTATCGCATCAGTTTTCGGGAGGCACTTATGGAAAATCCCACGAATTATTTTCACATGTAACAGAACTTAAATTAACGACTGAGCGAATGATCGACCATTATAAAAAATGTACTGGACTAAAAGAGACTGATATTCGTAAACACCTATTACCTCCACATGATGTTTGGTTGTCAGCAAAAGAAGCAAAGAAGTTAAATCTTTGTGATACCATCAAAGATTTGTAATATGATGAACGATAACAACAGAATTGTTTTTTGGATATTTTTTGTTTTTATCATGATGATTGGATTATTTTTTTTAGAGAAATTATTGACATTTTAAATTAAGGAGAACAAATGACAGAGACAACGCTTTTAGCACTTGTAATATTTTTTCTCGTGTTTTGTTTTTTCGTTGTATATTTTTATGACAAAAAACTTATGAGTGAAATAGAAACATATGAATTCAGAATGGAAAGGGGGGGAATACTCAAACGCCATTTTAGTAGTAAGAAAAATAAATGAAAAAATTGATACGAAATATTTTATAAATTATGAAAGATATATTATGAATTATCAAAAATATTATATAAAAGATGTTAAAGAAAAATCGTCTGAAAAATTATTTAATGTTATAAGTTGTTTTGCTGGGGGTGGGGGAAGTTCTACGGGGTATAGACTCGCTGGAGGCAACATTCTTTTGATTAATGAATTTATTGAAGAAGCAATATCTACATATCAAGCAAATTTTAATGATACTAAAATTCTAATTGATGATATTAAGAAATATTCATCAAATGATTTTTTGAAAATGGCAGGACTTAAAGTCGGTGAATTAGATTTACTCGACGGTTCTCCCCCATGCTCTGCGTTCTCACTTTCCGGAAAACGTAATAAAGGTTGGAAGGGTTATGTAGAAGATACTACACAAACAGAAATAAATTTTGAGACTGGTGGAGTAATACAAACTGGTGAAAAGAAAATAAAAGACGGAATTAAAAAATATTCAGATAAAACACAAGAGAATGTTGAGGATTTATTTTTGGAATATGTGCGGATTGCTGAGGGAATTCAGCCAAAAGTTATTGTAGCGGAAAATGTAAAAGGGATAACTTTTGGCGAATCAAAAAAGAAATTATTCGAATTTATTAATGCCTTTGAGAAGATTGGATATGATGTTTCATATCAAGTATTAAATGCCGCTGATTTTGGAACACCTCAAGCAAGAGAAAGAACAATTTTTATATGTGTGAGAAAAGATGTTGCACTTAAAATTGGTCTCAATTTTATGAATATAAATGGTATTTTTCCGTCTGGAACAGTTTCAGAACATGTTTCTATGAGAGAAGCATTTGAAGGCATCGAAAATGATCCAGAAGAAGTAAAAATGCTTTCAGATTATGTCGAAGGTTCATTCCAAAAGAAATTTTTAAGTCTTCTGCCATTTAATCCCGAAAAACCAATCAAACCTTCTGATAAAGAATTTCGTGTATTTAATCCCAGGGGGTCATGTTTTAATATGATTAGACCTGCACCGGATTTGCCATCACCGACTCTAACACAACAGGGTCAGAAGAAAGGATTATCTGGTGTTTTTCATTATGCTGAAAACAGAAAGCCGACTATAGTAGAATTTAAACGCTTGATGGGTATGCCAGAAGATTTTATTTTGACAGGAGATTATGACCAACAGGCGGAAAGACTTGGCCGTATGGTGGCCCCAAAAATGATGAAATCAATCGCGAGTAGTATATATAAAAATGTATTGCTTCCGTATAATAAAAAACAATTACTATGAAAAAGAAAGTAGGTAAAAAAGATGGAAATAGAACTCCATAAGGAAAGGCGTGGCTCTTTACGAAAATTGAAACGATTGAGTAATAAGCGCGAAAGATTACAAATAAAGAAACATTTAAGAGGAAATTTACCAGAAGATTTTGTTGATGAAACTGAGGATATAGAATATGAAGAAATATCATATAAAAATTAAAGACAAAGTAGTTCATAGAACAAATGATATAAAGAATGCAATGAACATACTTGCTAAAATATTTCGTGATGGACATGAAGAAGTGTCACTTCATGGCGGTAGAATAGGAAAGTGGTGGAATAAATGATATGCCAATACATGAATATACTTGTAAATTGTGGACACAAATATACAGTACATCGATTACTGATAATTAATAATATAGAGAAGAGGAATAATTATTATGCCATTATATGATTTTGAATGTGAAGACTGTGGTTATATTGAAGAGATACTTACAAGTTCTGCAGGAGCCACTGAAATAGTCTTAACATGCCCAAATTGTGAAAAAGAAATTATGAAAAGGAAAATCGGTCTTAGTAGCTTTCAATTGAAGGGTGGCGGTTGGTATAAAGATGGTTATACCAAAAAACCCCAAAAACCGGATAGAGAATGACGCATATATATGAAATAGAGATGTTGGTACTAGGTATAGCGCAGATGACTACTGACTAACCCCTAACCAGTAAGATTAGTCCCTTACTTAATAGAACTTGTCTTGACATGTACAGTCAACAAACGTTTTCTTTATATTCTGAACGGGTTTGTAAGTTTAGATTAGCATCTCTACTTTTGTAAAAAATGAAATCTGGAATAATCATAAATACTTTCTGAGTACTCATCTTGTTAAACATAAATTAAAATTTAAGTTGTAACCCTAATCATAAGGAGTTCCCACACAATGTCCTTTACATTTCAGTTACCCACTTATCAAGTAGAAACTAAAACAAGTTCTACAATATATCCATCCCCCACAGAAGCAAACAATCATTATCAAAAATTTGTAGACAACAATGTTCCCTGTGAATTATATGAGGATGGACAATTGCAAAAGGAATTTAAGCCCAATTAAAGGATTATGTATACAGAGCATTTTGAATACTATCCTGTATCTCAAACATTATCTTTCATTCTACCCCCCCGTAAACGACTATATGGTGTATGCTACGACAATATTTTCAACTTGACTAAGTGGGTCAACTTCTAAGTCTTGACGATGGGTGCACGCAAAAATAAATACCGATTTGTCTTGACAACTGATTGTCAAATCTGTATAATATTAGTTGAAAGAGTGAGAAAAGTTTCTTGTTCAGTGCCCTCAATTTCAAACAAGAATTGAAAGTGATTGGAAATAGATGTTATTATTTGTCTTGACAAGTGGTTGTCAAATCTGTATAATAGTAGTTGAAAGAGTGAGAAAGAAATCCTAAACGAGATTAAAAATGTCTTTAACAAATACAAAATCATTACTTGCAAAATTGTTGGCAAGTGAAAATTTGACTGTTGAACATGGGAACTATCCTACTGCTTCAATGGATGTGAAGAATCGGGTTCTTCGTCTTCCTATCTGGAAAGAAATGAGTGGTTTTTTGTATGATCTTATGGTTTTACATGAAGTTGGCCATGCACTCTATACACCAGAAGACGGCTGGCATGAGTCTACTTCTAAACGGGGAAATGGCTATAAATCATTCCTTAACGTAGTTGAAGATGCAAGAATTGAACGTAAAATCAAAGACAAATATCCAGGTGGTCGTAGGTCTTTTACTGCAGGATATCTTGACCTAATCAAGAAAGACTTTTTTGGTCTACGCGGAGTTGAGTTAGAAGAATTAAATTTGATTGATAGAATCAATCTGCATTTTAAGGGTGGAACTATTCATGATATTGAATTTTCCGATGAAGAAAATGAGTTTGTTGAAAAAGTTAAAAATACTGTAACTTGGGCAGATGTTGTCAGAGTTACTGATGAACTTTATGAATATGCGAAAGATCATGATTCTACAACCGACATGTCAGATCATAGTGAGGGTTTTGATTGGGGAGAAGGAGAAGATGATGAAGACATTTCCGAGGATGAAGATGAAATGAATTCTGAACAGTCTTGGTTAGAAACGCTTGATGAACTCAAAGAAATCATGGAAGCCGGCGAAGAAGAAAAAGAAGATTCTGGTTCTTCAAGTGCCACAGGTGAAGGTGAAGGTGAATCGGAAGAGGGAGGTAAATCTACTGGTAACCCTGGCGAAGATGAAACAGAAGAAAATTCAAAAATAATTACACAAATGGAAGGCCCCGGAGCTGGGGTTGGTTCTCCTTCTGATGAACCTTACATTCCTCATTCTACAACTGATGAAAACTTTCGTTCTCGCGAAAGTGAATTAGTAACTGAAGATGAAAATGTTTCAATGTTTTATGTAAATCTTCCTGTTGCAAATCTTGAAAAAATTATCATTGACCATAAAGAGATTCATAAAGAGATTTCTGTTCACTATAATATGTCTGGTGAAGAGTATTGCCGTGGAAATAGTTCACATGACCGTAAAACTGAGATAAAGGAGGCGGGTCAAGATTTTGTAAATTTTAGAAATAAAAACAAGAAAACTGTTGAATACCTTGCAAAAGAGTTTGAAATGAAGAAAGCGGCCGACGCTCATTCCAGAACAGCGACAGCCAACTCTGGAATCATTGATACTGGTCTGCTTCATACTTACAAGTATAACGAACACATTTTTAGAAAGATTAACGTAACTACCGATGGTAAGAATCATGGTTTGATTATGGTTGTTGACTGGTCTGGTTCAATGAGTCGCAATATTAAAGGTACAATTGACCAAATGATGGTTCTGGTAATGTTTGCCAAAAGAGTTAATATTCCTTTTGAAGTTTTTCTATTTTCAGATTCATACAATTCAGAGTTGATGAGGAATGGAGAACATTTTCATAATAGCTGGACTCATAAAGATGGCGGAAAAGACGGTGATTTAATTATTGATAAACATCATCTTTTGAATGTTTTTTCTTCGAGAATGAGAGCAAACGAATTACATACTGCATATATCAATATGACAGCCATCGCCAATGCTTACGATAGAATTTATAGTGATTATTATAGTTACAGTTATAAAAGTCTTCCTAGTAAGTTGTCACTTGGTGGAACTCCTCTGAATGCTTCACTTTTGGCAATAAATACTTTTGTTCCACAATTCAAAGCAAAAAATGGAGTACAGATTGTAAACTTGATTTATCTTACTGATGGTGATTCTTCTGGTGGTAATTCGGTTTGGAAACGCAGAGATGGTCATACTTCTGAAAGTTTTGGAAGCAGATTCGGTCGTACGGAAACAAAAATACTTCGGGACACCATTACTAAAAAAGAATATAAAATTACAAATAGTCACTATCTTAATTTTAGTCGAGGTTCTACAACTAACGCTCTAGTTACAGTTCTTCGTGACAAACATAGTTGTAATGTTGTCAACTTTTACTTAATAGATAAATTTAAACATTATAATGCAGCAGAGTTTGCTAATGCTGATATTCCACCACAAATGATTCTTTCCAAATTCAAAAAAGAAGGTCATATCATTGCTGAAAATTATGGTGGATGGTCTGAATTGTATTTGATTAGGGGTGGAACTGCTCTTGGAGTTGAGGAATCCATATTGGAAGTCAAAGAAGATGCCAAGAGAGGCGAGATTAAGAGAGCATTTGCCAAATTCAACAAAGGTAAGTTGAAGAATCGTTTAGTTCTTTCCAAGTTTGTAGATATGGTGGCTGCATGAAAAAAGAAGAATCTGGTAGTAATTGTCTTGACAACTGGTTGTCAAATCTGTATAATAGTAGTTGAAAGAGTGAGAGAGTTCTTGCTTATTAACCTAAATGAGATTGATTATGAAATTAAGTCCCGCGAAAAAAAGATTTGTTGACCTTGCGTCTGCTAAATATGGTGAAGGTGCTATAATGACACGAGATGAGGTCAAAGCTTTTGTTAAAGAAGCTGACCTTGGCTGGGTAAGTTGGTTTGTACGTGCACCATATCGTGTGAGCACTGGTAAATTTAAACTTCCAGTAAATGAAGATATGATTACTCCTGTAAAACCTAAAAAAGTAAAACTTCCTGTGATGAAAAAGATTGAAGTTGGGGGGGTTTCGGTTGTGGCATATCATAATCCTGCAGAAAATTTTATTCCAGAAAAAGATCCACTGTATGTTCCTTTTGGTAATTTCAGCGATGTTTACACCATCATTAAGTCTGGAAAATATTACCCAGCCTTTATTACTGGTCTTTCTGGAAACGGAAAAACTTTCATGGTAGAACAGGCTTGTGCTAAAGCCAAACGAGAATTTTTCAGAGTGAATATTACGGTAGAGACTGATGAAGATGATTTGCTCGGTCACTACACATTGATTAATGGTAATACAGTTTGGCAAGATGGTCCAGTTGTTAAAGCCATGGAACGTGGTGCGATACTTCTCCTTGATGAGATTGACTTGGCATCTTCCAAGATTATGTGTTTACAACCTGTACTTGAGGGTACCGGGGTATTTCTCAAAAAAATAAATAGATTCGTTTCTCCTTCTATTGGTTTTAATGTTTTGGCAACTGCTAATACTAAAGGTAAAGGTTCAGAAGATGGGCGCTTTATTGGAACTAATATTTTGAACGAAGCTTTCCTTGAAAGATTTCCTATTACAATTGAGCAAATGTATCCTTCAATGTCAGTCGAGAGAAAGATTCTCGATAAAGTTTTTGCTAGTCTTGATATTACTGAGTATGGTGATTTTGCTGAGAAGTTAGTTACTTGGGCAGACATCATTCGTAAGACCTTTTATGAAGGTGGAATTGATGAAATCATTGCCACTCGGCGTTTGGTTCACATTGTTAATGCTTATGGAATCTTTGGTGATCGTAAGAAAGCCATTGAAATGTGTATCGCTCGTTTTGATGAAGATACAAAAACCAGTTTCCTTGACTTGTATTCAAAATGTGATTCAGAAGTTGTAATAACTGAGGAGTCAACCGAAACAGTTGAAAAGACTTCTGCGGAAGAAACTAAAGATGATTCTTTTTTGAATTGAAGTGGACATGGGTAAATGGTTATCTATGTTTGAAGCTTCAAAATTTTTATTATTATAAAAGGTAAAAATGTCAGAAACACTACGAAAAATAGTAGTAGAAACATTGGTTCCAGCCAACTTTAATTTTATGGCTAGAGATTTAGATGGTTCAGTTCATGTATTTGAAAATGAACCAAATCTTGATTATGGAACGAACAAAAATCCATTACCATGTGATATGTGGGATGACCCAAGCGGAGGTGGAACAATGCCAGTCAGTTTTAAGATAAGCACCTCCGCTGGAAACTTGACAGAAGATTTGGGTGATTGGCGGGATTCTTGTATTGAAATAGATGAATATATTATTGGGAGTAACTAATGGAAGGTCGTACTGGTAAAACGTTGCGAAGAGAGTCTGCAATTGAAAGATTAACAAATACAATTGCTGCTCATGAAGCTGGAACTGACCTTACAGTCAAAATTTTGAAAGATAAAAAGTTTTCAAAAACTCCAGAAGAAATTGAAACCCTTCGTAAGAAGAAACTTGAAAGAGCCAAAATTACTCTTGAGAATACTAAAAAAAATAGAGGCTCTTGACTTCATCTTATAAATATGTTATAATATTAAAGAGTGATGGAAGCTTACCGCTCTTTATTTTTTCATGTCCTAGTGAAAGGAATCCTTAATGGAAATAGAAATTAAAATTGAAGAACTCCGTAAAAAGAAAATCTTTGTAGCAACACCAATGTACGGTGGTATGTGTTCTGGTATGTACACAAAGTCCACAGCCGACTTAGCAACCATTGCCACTCAATATGGTATGGATGTAAGGTTTTTTTATTTGTTTAATGAGAGTTTAATCACTCGTGCAAGAAATTATTTGGTTGATGAATTTCTTCGTAGTCCTTATACTCATTTAATGTTCATTGATTCAGATATACATTTTAATCCAAATGATGTTTTGACTTTGGCAGCACTTGATAAAGAGATTATTGGTGCACCATATCCTAAAAAAGTTATTGCTTGGGAGAAGGTTCGTAACGCAGTTGATGCTGGAATGGCTGATGAAGACCCCACAGTACTTGAAGAATTTACTGGTGATTTTGTTTTTAATCCGATTGGGGGTACATCAGAAATTAAAGTATCAGAACCAGTTGAAGTTCTTGAAATTGGCACCGGTTTTATGCTGATTGCTAGAGAAGTTTTGGAAAAATTTAGAGATGCATATCCTCAATTTTCCTACAAACCAGACCACAATCGATCTGAACATTTTGATGGTTCAAGATACATTCATGCATTCTTTGATACTGTGATTGATTCTGAAGCTTTTGCTGGTAAGGGTTCTGGTGGAAGTGATCGCTATCTTTCAGAAGATTATATGTTCTGTCAGTTCACTCGTAAGATTGGTATTTCAACTTGGTTGTGTCCTTGGATGAAACTTGGTCATGTTGGTTCTTATGTTTTCAATGGAACTTTACCAGCACTTGGTAATCTTGACTTTGCCGCTCATGGTAATGATATGGAAAGTAGACCCCATAATGTTACTGAAGAAGAAGAGAAAGCAGCTGAACAAGAAGCAGGTAAATCTTTGAATCGTTCTGAACGAAGAAAAGCAGTAAGAAAGAATAGAAAAAATAAAAAATAATTGACATTTTTCAATTTTTATGATACAATAATACTATAATATAAACTAAACGGAGTATACTATGAAGTTAAGTGAACAAACTGTTGCCTTACTGAAAAACTTTTCTGGAATAAACCAGAATATTCAATTCAAAACTGGTAATAGAATTCAAACAATTTCTGCACAGAAGAACATTCTTGTGTCTGCAGAAATTCCAGAGTCATTCCCAAGTGACTTTGCGATTTATGATTTAAACAAGATGCTTGGTGTGATGTCTTTGTTTCAAGATCCAGATTTGGAAATTGGAGATAAGACTATGAAGATTGGTGGTAAGGTAGACTATATGTTTGCTGACCCAGCAATGATTGTTTCCCCACCAGATAAAGATTTGGTTTTTCCAGAACCAGACGTTTCTTTTACTTTGAGTAAAGGCGACTTCTCTCAAGTAATTAAAGCAGCTGCTGTTCTTGGTCTTCCTCATATTTGTATTGAGGGTGGGGGTGGTAAGATGAATGTTGTTGCAACCGATATTAATAATTCTTCTTCTGATGAATTTACAACAGAACTGGGTGAAACAAATTTGACTTTTAATATGGTTTTCAAAATTGAAAATCTTAAATTATTCAATGGCGATTATAATGTTGAAATTACTTCTAAAGGTATTTCAAAGTTTACACACACCTCTACACCTCTTCAATATTTTATTGCTACCGAATCTGATTCAACATTTGGATGATAGCGTGACCAAATATTGAGAGAGTATTAGTCCTAATCATCTCTACTGTTAGTTATAATGTAAGGAATTTATTATGAAAAGAGAAGAATTTCTTTGGTGTGAAAAATACAGACCTCATTCAATTGAAGATTGTGTTTTACCAAGTGATATCTATGAATCTTTTTCAGAGTTTGTGGGACAGGGTAAAGTTCCAAATCTTATTCTTACTGGAGGTCCAGGTACTGGTAAAACAACTACTGCCATGGCTCTTTGTGAAGAAACTCACACTGATTATTTGATGGTCAATGGTTCTGATGAAGGTAGGAATATAGACACTGTAAGAACTACATTAAATCAGTTTTGTAGTTCTGTTTCTATGACGGGAAACCGTAAGGCCGTCATCATGGATGAAGCGGATTATTCCAACCCAGATTCAGTACAACCAGCATTAAGAGGTTTCATTGAAAAATTTGGAAATAATGTTTCTTTTATTTTTACTTGTAATTACCCAAATCGTATTATTAAGCCCATTCATTCCCGCTGTGCTGTCATTGATTTTTTGATTCCAAAAAATGAGAAACCAAAGATTGCAGAAAAATATCTACAGCTTTGTGAAGATATTTTGAAAAAAGAAGTAGTAGCTTTTGAGCGAAAGGTTTTGATTCAACTCATCATGAAACATTTTCCAGATTTTAGGAGAGTGCTTAATGAACTACAAAGATATTCTGCTAGTGGAAAAATTGATACTGGAGTACTAACTACACTGGAAGAACTTAATATTACCGAATTGGTGGAATCTTTGAAGACTAAAAGATTTTCTGATATGAGGAAGTGGACTAATTCAAATATGGATTCAGATACTACGAGGATTTTCCGCAAGTTGTATGACAGTCTAAGCTCGTATCTTAAACCCCAGTCCGTTCCTCAGGCTGTGTTAATCATCGCTGACTACCAGTATAAGTCGGCATTCGTGGCAGACCAAGAAATTAATATGGTGGCCTGCCTAACTGAAATTATGGTGGAGTGTTCATTCAAATAGCACTTGACATGATTCAAAATATATGGTATAATTATACCATAATATTTAAGGTCTATAAATAGCCTTGAGTAGATAAAAGAGAGCTCTTTGGGCGTCTTCTTTTATCATGATAAAAAACCGAACAGGAGTATATTACTTTTTGTTTATGTTATCTAACACTTAATATGGAGCTATAGCTATGTCTATTTCTCAAATATCTAAAAGACCAATAAAAGAGACTATAACAATCAACGAATTTGTTTTCGATATACTATCGGAATTTTATTATCGTAATATTGATTGTTTACCAGTTGGTCAACGCCTACCAGTTTCCTCGCACAATTACAATAAATCAATAGAGATTATTGAATCTATACTTCTACATATAGATATTGGAATGATTACAATTATGAATCTTGCTTCAGATGGTGTTCTTAATCGAGAACAACGCCGTGCTGTGGGTAAAGCTTTTAAAAAAGAATCCATTGATGGGGGTCATCGTAAACGTGCTATATGGTCATACGTTAATGATGTATTTCCAGTAAATGGAAAGTTTTTTAGTGAATTGTCAGATGATGAAAAGAAAGATTTTTTGGAAAGTGAAATTTCGTTTACAATATATGACAACTTAGATGCTGATACTAAAGGTTTTATTTTTCGTAATCTTAACAAGACTACTGATGTAAATTTCATTGAAATGTTAAATTCATACGGTAATATTCCTCTTGCAAATTATGTGCGAGAGAAAGTTCGTTTAGTTAAGCAAATTGATAATTCGTATCATGAATTGTTTGAGTATACCAATTCAGCTAAAACACAAGAACCAATTTATAGATATCTTTCATTTGATAATGATCGTTTGAAACAAGACCTTATGTTTGCTCGTATCATACATCGTTATATGACATCACCAAAAGAACTTCTCGGTGGAACAGAAGATAAAGATTTATCAGAGATGTATGAAAATGCTATGTATACTGATGAATATATTAAGAAGTTTAATAATAAAATAGATGATCATTTAGATTTTCTTAGAGTCATGGCTACTTTTCGTAAGTTAAAGTTTAAGGTTGGTTTAAGTCAACATGATTTTAAAATCTTGAGTTATCTTTACTTCTATCTTCAAGATACTTATGATTCTTTTGATTTTAAAGATAAAGAAGTATTTTATGAGATTTTTGCGATGGCCAATGCAGAACTGCAGAATGCAGACGGTAAATACTCTAAAATACTTCATAAAGATCCCAACACTGGAAAAGAATTGGGTTACTCTCTACAAACTATGTACAAGAAGTATATTGCTGCACCTTCAAACACTAACAAGATTAAAATGGCAGTGTCTCTTCTTATTGGTGAGATGCCGGATCTTGAGAATTTTCTTGAAGTAAAAGATACCAAAAGAAATTTCACTCAGATGGAAAAAGAAGCAAAACTTGCAGAACAAGAGTTTGTTTGTGGTATTGATGGTTACCAGTTAAACATGAAAGATGCACATGCAGCTCACATCGTGGCTCATGCCAATGGTGGAAAGACTGTTTATAGTAATCTTGTTATGGTTAGAGCTGTCTATAATAGAGAAATGGGTACTATGAACTTGAACACTTATAGGGAGAATTTTCAAAAGGCTGCTTAATGATTGATATTTTATTATGTAATATTGTTGAAGAACAAATACCAGACAATGGCTGTGCAGTGTTATTGTCTGGCGGAGTAGATTCTATCTCAGTGGCATTCGCAGCTGAACGGCTTGGTAAAAAAGTTCACGCCTATAGTTTTTGTCTGGACACTCACACCTCATATGATTTTCAAAAGGCTAAAGAAATCGCAGAGATATTTGATTGGCCTTTTACAGGAATTGAAGTACCCACCAAGAACTTGGCAGACGATTGGCATCGATTAGTTCAATTGGATTGTAGAAAGAAAACTCATTTTGAATGTGTCTATCCATTTTTATATGTGTATCCAGAAATAAAACAGAAGCATGTTTTGTCCGGTTGGGCTGCAGATGGTTATTATGGTATAAGTAAAAAAGCAATGATACATTACAAACATACTCAAGAATTATTTGACAAATTTAGAGACAACTATTTTAGTCCAGAAATGTGTGCAGGTTACAACTGGCATAAGAAAGTGGCAGATGAATATGATAAAGTTTTTGTTACTCCATATCTTACAGAATCCGTGAAAGAGTTTTTCTACAGTAAGAGCTGGGATGAAGTCAATAAACCATTTCAAAAACATCATGTAAGAAATGCTTTTGATGAATTTAAGAAAATAGGAAAAATTAAAAATCACTTGAACTTACAAATAGACTCTGGTATAGTAAACTTGTTTGAATCATTGTTACCCAATAAGGAAATCAATTTTAAAAACAGAAGTAGAGTAATGGATGTATGTAGGGATTGGTATGGGCTAAATACTACAAAGACCAATTCAAACAACTTAGAGGAGTTTTTAATATGAAACCAGAAGTTACAGCTTTACCGGGTTTTGAGGATGTTGATTTTTCTCAAATTAAAAAACCAGATGTTAAAATAATGCCAGACATTTCAGTTTCAGCTACATTATCCAAAGATTA
>Ga0233437_1004962_pt1 | contig 15032 bp, 8 predicted proteins | sample SI_122_August201_FD_182714 | JGI IMG/M metagenome (GOLD analysis project Ga0233437, IMG submission 182714) | Seawater microbial communities from Saanich Inlet, British Columbia, Canada - SI_122_August2016_200_MG | ecosystem: Environmental > Aquatic > Marine > Inlet | place: Canada: British... | reverse complement strand
TGGATGGATGCTATATATTAATGATGAATATGTACATCCGGAAAACCTCCCTAACGAATTTCAGGAAAATGGTTTGGACGTTTATATCCGTTATTCACTACGAAATGATAGCTTTTATTGTGGTATTGCTGCCCTTCCTTATCAATCTATAGATATCCTCAACATATATCAACAAAATAGAAATTGCCTTCCCATCCACACGTACAACAGTAATACATATTCTTACCATACAGATGCCATAACGATAAATGAAATAACCATAATCAGTAATTGTTTACAAATTGACCTGTCCTACAGTGGAGGATGTAAAACACATGAATTTTTACTTTTTGCAGATTTATCCATACCGGATCTTTCATTCAAGCTTGCTCATAATGCAAATGATGATCCCTGCGAAGCATGGCTCACAACAACAATTTCGTATGATTTATCACCTTTCAAAAATCCTGATTCAAGTTCAGTTGGTTTTTTCGTAGAGGCAAACGGCTATCGAAAGTATTTCGAGTATATATATTAAACCCAACACGCAATCAACTCTTTTAAAGGTTTTCAAAGGCGATTGATATCGATTTGAATTCTTAATTCAACTTACATTAGATTAGCAAATTATCACATTAGGCTTTCCAAGGTGAAAGATCGCTTCCAAAAAAAATTCACTAAAAATTATGTCAAACTTGACATCTTATTTCAGAGGTATTAAATTTGCATGCTCAAGCAAATAAAGTGGTTGAAAATTAAAAAAGGAAATATGACAGCCTTAAACTCCCCAGATATAAGGGAATTAAACGAAAAAATTGACAAAGAAAGTGCTTTCATCGATCTATTAAACTTAGAGGTTAGAAAGCACATTGTCGGTCAAAAACACATGGTCGACAGCCTGATGATAGGTGTATTGACACAGGGGCATATTCTTTTAGAAGGAGTTCCCGGACTGGCTAAAACATTGGCTATTAAAACTTTTGCGAATGCCATTGGAGCTGACTTCAGTCGAATTCAGTTTACACCAGATTTACTTCCTGCTGACTTGATTGGAACAATGATTTACAATCAGTCGAAAAATAATTTTGTGGTGAAGAAAGGGCCGGTATTTGCCAATTTTATTTTAGCTGACGAAATTAACAGGGCTCCTGCTAAAGTTCAAAGTGCGCTTTTAGAAGCCATGCAAGAAAAACAAGTGACAATTGGCGATGAAAGTTTTCTTTTAGAAGAACCTTTTTTGGTGATGGCCACTCAAAATCCAATCGAACAGGAAGGGACTTATCCATTACCCGAAGCGCAGGTTGACCGTTTCATGCTGAAAGTCAAAATTTCTTATCCAAAAAAGGAAGAAGAACGACTTATTGTCAGACAAAATATTACGAACATTCCACAAGCCGTAAATAAAGTAGTAAAGCCTGCTGAGTTAATCAAAGCACGAAATATTGTGCGTGAGGTTTATATGGATGAAAAAATTGAGAATTATATTCTGGATATTGTTTTTGCTACAAGAAAACCTGAAGATGTAAAACTCGAGAAATTAAATGGCTTGATAAACTATGGGGCATCCCCCCGTGCAAGTATCTTTTTGGCTCTTGCTTCCAGGGCATATGCATTTATGAAACGAAGAGGTTATGTTATCCCAGAAGATGTCAGAGCTGTTTGTCATGATGTATTGCGTCACCGAATTGGTTTGAGTTATGAAGCAGAAGCAGAAAACGTGATGAGCGAAGACATTATCAATGACATTTTAAATGCTGTTGAAGTACCTTAAAAATGGATACGTCTGAAATAATTAAAAAAGTTAGACGGATTGAGATAAAAACCAAAGGTTTATCCAATCATCTTTTTGCAGGTGAATATCAAACAACCTTCAAAGGACGTGGTATGTCGTTTTCAGAAGTTAGGGAATATCAATATGGCGATGATATCCGATCTATCGACTGGAATGTAACAGCCAGATTCAATACACCTTTTGTTAAGGTTTTTGAGGAAGAAAGAGAACTTACGGTTATGATGCTGATTGATGTCAGTCAGTCTGATTATTTTGGCACTCAGGTTCAGTTTAAGAATGAAATGATGACTGAAATTGCTGCCGTATTATCCTTTTCAGCAATACATAATGATGATAAAGTGGGTGTCATTTTCTTCTCTGATAAAATTGAAAAATACATTCCACCCAAAAAAGGCAGGCAACACATTCTTCGGATTATCCGCGAACTAATTGATTTCAAACCTGAAAGTTCTGGAACAGATATCGCTTTGGCTTTGCGATATTTCACTAATATTGCTAAAAAACGTGCAATTACTTTCTTAATGTCCGACTTTATTGCAGAAGATTATGAGAAAGCTTTACGAATAGCCAGTAAAAAGCACGATTTAATAGGTATTAACATTTACGATAAACGGGAAGAAGAATTACCTCCAGTCGGATTAATGAGGGTAAGAGATGCCGAAAGTAACAAAATTATGTGGGTTGATACAGCCAACAAAAAGAGCCGCGACCTGTATAAAAATTGGTTTATCGAAAAATCGAATGTGATGCAAAAAGCATTTATTAAGAGTGGTGCTGATTTAATTTCCATTCGAACCGATCAGTCATATACAACAGCCTTGATTAACTTTTTTAGGAATAGAGGAAAACGAAGCTAATCATGATTAAGCGATTTAAATTTCAAATAGTTAAAGGAATATTGATAATACTTTTCCCCTTTTTGTCATTTGCCACTTTCGCTCAAATTTCTGTAAAAGCCAAAATAGATTCCAGCTCTATTCTCATTGGCGATTTGGTTACTTTATCATTGGAAATAAAACATCCGAAAGAAATTCAACTCAAAGGATCACAATTGGTTGATTCGATAAAAGCATTCGAATTACATTCACTTTCGGAATTAGATTCATCGTTTCATAAAGGAAAAATTACCTTAAAACAGGATTTTAGCTTTATTTCATTTGAGCCGGGCATGCAGTTTATTCCGTCATTCCGCTTGTTTTATACTGAAGGAGATGATACAAATATCAAATGGATAGCCACCGATACTTTTCAGGTTGAGGTGTTGATAATAGATGCCGACACGTCCAAAGCAATAATGCCTATTCAAATTCCTTTGAAAGTTCCATTAACTTTTAAAGATTTAAAGGTTATCATTTTTGTATATCCCGCTCTCCTGCTCATTATTTTAACAATATTATATTTTGAGCGAAAGAAGAAAAAGAAACCCTTGTTTGCTAAGCGCGAAAAACCAAAACTTCCTGCCCACCTGATTGCTATTAATTCGCTTCGAAAACTAGAGGACGAAAAACTATGGCAAAAAGGCGATGTAAAAGAGTTTCATATTCGCTTAACGGATATAATCCGATTATACATAGAAGATCGCTATCATTTACCAGCGGTTGAATCAACGACCGATGAAATAATGACCTATTTACAAAACTTGGATATTGCCAATGAATTGAAAAGTGAATTACATACTTTCTTGCAACTATCCGACTTGGTGAAATTTGCCAAACTCACTCCCCTACCCAATGAAAATGAAAAATGCCTCCAAAGCTCCTATTCATTTATTAATGCAACCAAAGAAAAACTAGTTAGTGAAAACATTGAAAAAAAGAAATTAGATTAGGCTGATCTTCTTCTTGTTTTGGCTTATCTTTTTATCTTTGTTCAGTGAATCTGATCATTTTTGCCTTAGGCTTTTTATTACTTATACAGGGAGCTGATTTCCTGGTTGATGGCGCTATTTCCATCGCAAAAAGGCTGAAGATATCCAATTTAGTTATTGGTCTTACGGTCGTTTCTATTGGAACCTCTTTACCTGAACTTATTGTTAACATCACTTCCAGTTTAAATGGAAGCAATGGAATTGCGATAGGAAACGTTATTGGAAGCAACATTGCCAATATTTTACTGATTATTGGAATTACCGCCATATTCTATCCATTGCCTGTTAAAAAGAACACATCCTTCACAGAAATCCCATTTTCATTTATTATTACTGCACTTTTATTGTTATTAGTCAACCAACAGCTGTTTGTAAAAGGAGCTTTTGTAGGTCTCAGCAGGGCAAATGGAATTATTTTTCTACTGCTTCAGGTAGTTTTTATAATTTATGTTATTCGACTTCCCAAATCAAAAGATATTAATGTTGAATCGGAATCTGATCATAGTCATCTAAAATCAATAATTCATCACCTTGTTGACTTTACGCATACAAATACATGGTTCAATAAGCTCATTTACGTCTATTATCAGCACTCCTGGTTAAAATCAGCTACTTTCACTGGCTTGGGACTTGCCTTCATGTTTTTTGGTGGCAGATGGACTGTTTTTGGTGCTTCTGGTTTTGCACGCGACATGGGAGTTAGTGAAGAATTAATTGCCTTAACTATCATTGCTATTGGCACTTCGCTTCCTGAGTTGATTACATCGATGGTAGCTGCAAAAAAAGGAAGTATCGATATTGCGGTTGGCAATGTGGTTGGCTCGCTTATCTTCAATGTATTGTGGGTACTTGGCTTAAGCTCTGTAATTAGTCCGATTTCACTACTTGGTCTGGGGCACTTAAATATTGATATTATTGTTCTGTTAGGCTGTAATCTATTATTTTTTGTGTTTGCTGGATTAAGTTCGAAATACATCATATCCAGAATTGAGGGAGTGATATTCTTTCTCCTTTATATTGCCTATATGATTTACCTGATCAGAAGAGGCTAGTATATAATCTTCTTTTATAGCAACACAATCTACTTTCTTATTCTTATCACATCCCATTAATAGTGAATGCGGTATGATGTAAGGAATATCATACCGCATTTCTTTGGAGTATGCCTGTTGAATGGCATTGTTGCATTGATTGATTGAATAATGTACAACTTAATTGGTTGACTGCTTGTGAATTTAGAATATTCAAATATGTATCAAATACAATCCTTCAATTCGTTAATTCACTATCAAACTGATTCCTTTCATCAGTAGGTTTTTAAAATTCTCAAAAAAACAGCTCAAATTTGTGTTTATTGAACAGTCACAAATTTTAAAGCAAACATAATCCTGATTACAGGCAGGTTTACCCTTTTTTTTGCATCAATTAAGGAATCGTTTACAAACTAAATTGATTCAAAAGGCGAATGTTAAAAAATCACATTCTAGGAATAAATTAAGCCAAATAACAATTTGAATAATATACCAGGAATCTTATTCAAAGGTTCTCATTAGGTTAGTACATATCTATACAATTCAACAAAAGAAGGTTACTCCAAAAGGCAAAATTTGATCACATAAAGCTGACTATCTGATTATTACGAAAGGGGAAGAAATCGCATAAATTCTAAAATAAATAAAAAATTAAGAGAAAATGCTTTTTCCTAAAAATCATTGCTGTGTACTGATTAAGATCGACAGCCTTAATAGCAAAAAAAAATCCTTCTCCCGAAAACTCAGGAGAAGGATTTATCACATATTTAAAAGTGTTATTTGGCTAAAACAACTTGCTTAACCATCACTGAATTGGCAGTTTTAATGCTTACATAATAAACACCATTACTGAATTCGCTTAGGTCAACTTTATAACTACTATTCAATACTTCATTATTCTCAACCTCAAGAACAACTTCTCCTAAAACATTAACAATATTGATTGTTAATTGCTCAAGGCTGTTCAACTCAACTTCAAGGTTGAATTGACCACTTGTTGGATTTGGATAAAGTGCAATATTTCCTGCAAGATCATTGTCATTGATAGAATAAGTTTCACAATAAGATACGTCAACATATTTTGTATAATCTTGTGCCTTATTTCCTGAACCATCAATTGCAGAGAAACGAATTGAATAGAATCCTTCTTTCATATGATTCAAATACTCGCTAAAGTAAGTACCTGAAGTTGTTGCTGTAATACCGGTTTCAAAATTATCGGTTACATTAACAACTAATTCACTTGCATCTACTTTGGCAAAACGACAAATCTCGATATAGTCTGTTCCAGGATTAGTAATTACTGGAGCTTCTGTATCCACTACAAGAATTGTAAATGAAATCATTGACGTATTCATGGATGGATCGGTTACACTCAAACTTGCACTATAATAACCAAGCTTATTGGCAATACCCAATGGGGCAGGGAAATTATCAAAATAAGTACCAGCCGGTAAAAGAATCAACTCAGCAAAATCATAGTAATTATCAATGATGCCCATTTTCGATAGGTAATCCATAATACTATTATTCACTTCCATGGTAATTGTGTCACCTTCATTATACATACCTGAATAAATTGCAGGAGCTGTTGTATCAGCAACAATTACATCGCGACTAACCATAACTGGTCCGTTACCATTGCAGTCATATACTTCATAACTGATGGTATACGTACCGAGAATATCTGTATTAACTGCACCTGTTGTGAAAACTGCATTTTCACTTTTTGCACAATAATTATCAACAGCATCAACTCCCATATCAGCATATGCATTGTGTACTTCAATCATAACAGGAGAAGATCCATTCAGCGTTACAACTGGCTCAGTTGTATCTCCAACGACTACTGTTCTGCTTAACATACTAGAGTTATTGTTATTATCGTATGCAGTGTAATCAACCATATAGGTACCGAGTTCTGCAATATCCACTGTTGAAACCATCATAACGGTATCAACTCCACTACAGGCATCGCTAACATCATAACCTGGATCCACAAATGCATTATGTACTTCTACATATTCATTTGCATTTCCTTTCAATGTAAATACTGGCGCATCCATCTCTTTGTTTACAATTATTACTCTGTAAGCAGTAGCTACATTACCGTTAGCATCACTTACTTCGTATTTATACCAATATTCACCATGATTTTGTAAATCAACATTATTTGTTGTTACAATACTTGACGTTACATTTCCATCCAGGTTATCCTCTGCTGTGGCACCTGAATCAACATATGTCAAACACTGTTCAACATAAACAGTATCCATATAAGTAATGGTAATTACTGGAGGTGTTGCATCATCACGGATAATTAATCTGTATTCTTCAACTTCACCAAATAGTCTGGTATTACAAGGATCATTAGTTTCTCCTCCTAAAGCAGTAGCAATACGCATTCTAGTGGTTCCTTTAAGAGCAGTAGTAGGAACAGCAAATTGTGTAGTCCAACTAGTTGTTGATGCATTTGGTTCGTGATCGATTAATTCAGAAGCTTCATATTCCCCGTTAACATTCCAATCAATCCACGCTTTGCGATCAATATTGTTATAATTTGTATTTCTCTTAACAGTTAAAGAATAAGAAGCTCCTCTTGCCAAATATGCAGATTTAGTTGCTGAATAATCGGTAAAAGATTCACTTCCAATTGCTGATGCGTTTACTAAAATTGGCGTATTTGCAAAATCAGTAAGTTCTACATAACTAATTCCAACATCTTGCCCTAAAGTAGTTACACCAGGTACACAATACTGAATGACATAGATATAATCTGTTTTAGTAATTGACTTTGTAAATGATCCAAAAGCAGACTCCAATGTAACGCTATAATAACCTGTATCGTTAAACTGAATTATTGGATTTTGACCATTTGGATAATCTGCTATCACACTAAATGTAGCAGGGGTGATAGTCCATGTCCATGCATTCACACAACCTTGAGTCAGATCGGTAAAAGATACAGCATCTTTTCCAGCAACTGGACGAAGAATATCAGCAACAAAATTAGGTGTTGGAGCAACTGGAGGTTGAATAACAAAAACATTTTTGGTATAAGAACTTGTACCACCGCAATCTTCAACAACTAGTTTCACAGAATACCATCCGGCAAATGGGAATTTATATTCACCATTTTCATTGAAATCATCATAGAATCCATCCTGATCATAATCCCAGGAGTTCGTTCCTCCATTGGATGTCGATAAGTTTTCAAAATAAGCAACGGCATCCAAACAAACGGTATCAGGTCCATCAAATAATGCATTTGGTTTAGCAAACTGACCTGCAGTTGCTTCCCAGCTACCTACAAAACCAGGAGCTGTACCTGATGTATTTGTTTCCCATTCGATAAATAAACTTCCTGTGCTGGAAGTAAACTTACTTTGGAAACCAGGATCGCTAATTTCTCCATTTATTCCATTATTACCATAATTATTAACATCCCATAATGGTGTACCATTGTTATCAGTTCCTTCAAATATTCTGAAATAATCGCCTCCGGCTACATCAAACTCTGTAAAAGAGAAATCAATTGAGCTGGCGCAAGGGCTTAAAAGAATATCGCAATTACGGCCATTGCCATAATCACTAACAGGACCCTGATCGTCAAATAAGATACCACGCATAGATGAGCTTACTGAAGGCAATACATAGTTACAAATCCATTGAGATGGTTTTACAACAATATATTTATCCTTACAAATGCTATCGCCACCTATTGTATTAAATACAGTCAGGCAAATTTTGTAAACACCAGGATACTCCAATAAAACAACTGGGTTTTGAGAAAAGCTTCCTGTTGGAGCCAGATAACTATGAGAAGGAACAGTTCCTAAACCACCTAATGTTACTGTGGCAGGCACTACACTCCACTTCCAGCTACTTGGACAATTGGAAGAAATATCAAAAAACTGAATTGGAAATCCTGTTTCAATTTCATTCATTTCTGCAATAAAATCAGCCATTGGAGGTGTTGCCGGAGCATCAATCAGAACAACCTTTGTAAAGGTATCAGATCCTGCACAATTACTGGTAACAAGGGTGATGGTATCGTAATAGGTACCTGCACCAAAAGTATGGGTAAAGTTAAAATCGGTTGTTTTCTGAACACCATTCAGGAACCACCAATAACCTTGTTTGGCATTTTTATCAGCTGTATTTAAAAAGGTAATGGGTGAATTAAAGCAAATAGTATCGCCAGCAATGAAGTTTGAAACAGGTAATCCTGTTGAATATTCAGATTCATCAGCACCAATTGCTGTACGATAAATACAACGAGGATCACCATCTATATCACCAGCTATATATCCGAAAGTTTTTCCAACTAAAGGAGGATAGTTCGGATTTAAATGATATGGATTAGTTGCATCAAATTTAGGATCTTCATTTTCCCATGAGTTTTCATCATGTGGCATACTCATCCCTTGAGTTGCACCTTTCCAAGCATCTAAATCCAAATAATAGACATTATAATTGAAAAACATATTATTAGTAGTACTACTTGGATAGATATAATCATTATAATCGATTACAGCTCCATTTCCATAAGGATAATAGTAAACAGTTAGTAGCATAGTACCACCATCACTAATTAAGATATTATTTAAACACATTAAGTGATATGGATAATAAAATTGCATTGCTGCATAGGTATAACTATTAGCATAGCTACCATCAACATGGATAGTATTGTTTAATACTCTTAAATTATAGTTATAATAATAACCACGATAACCAACTTGATAAGTAGGGTTTTTAAAATCATGAATAAGATTGTTTATGACTAAAGAGCTATCGCCTTGATAATAATAGTTTTCATAATATGTATAAATACCATATTGACCTGGCATCACATTATTTCCATCAATGATTGACTTTGAACCATATTGTTGATAAATACCATATGCACTGGTTGTACTATAACCAATATCTATTGTGTTATTAATAAATTGAGCACCTCTTTGATAATAGTAATAGATACCATAGTAATATTGACCATTGAATATACAATCAATGATTCTGTTATCCATGTTAGGTGATGTGGATCCAGATCCACGGAAGTGAGCACCATAATAACCATTTGATAAAGTACAATTCTGTACAAGCGTATAATTTGCATTATCACCATTACCTCCGGTTGATGCTTCAGAACTGGTAGACTGAATAACCTGAGCATATGAACTCGAATTGGTTCCAACAGTCATATCACAATCAATAATACTATTATTATCAGCCTGATTCATCAGCATGACTGCAACAGAATAAGAAGTACCTGTATTCTGAATTTTCATGTTTCTAAAGGTAAAATAATCGGCTCCATCAAATAAAACCGTTGCACGATTGGAAGATGAAGTTCCGGCATATGTTAAGGTAACCTTAGTTCTGTCCAGACCATCGAAAGTAATAGTGTTGGTTGCGCTTATCCCTACAATATTATCAGGAATAACCACACGTTCATTATAAACACCTGGTTCAACCTGGAATACTATTGGCGTTGCAACACCACATGTTTGCAATGCTTGAACTGCTTCGTTAAAGGTTGCATAATCACCAGCTATAGGGCCAATGGTATAGGTACCTTCCATTCCTGTACAAAAATTCAGAAATAAAGTATCATTTGTTATATCATTATCAGGAAATGAGTCATTGACATCACCAATCCATACTTTTAAAGAATGACTTCCTTTAGTCGGTACAAAAACAGACTTATCGAAAGTGTACATATGGTTTTCACCAGGGCCTAAAACAGGAAACTTTGTTCCTGTTGCCTTGTTGTAATCAAAAATTTGTTCAGGTGTACCACCATTTAAGGAATAACCTAAATCTAACCAACGAATTGAATCGGCCTTTAAGTTTGAGAAGGTAACACTAAGTTTATTGCTATCAACACTGAAAACTCCGGGAGAATCAACACTGGTTAATGCACAATCAAAACCTGAAAGAGATAAGATTTTAATTGTATAATCTTCACATTCTCCTGCATAATAGTTTGTACATGGGCTAGGAGGATTGAGTGAAGATGAACCATAATCACTGATTACACGCATGCGTTTATTACCAGCAGGTGCGTTAGAAGGTATTGTTATTGTACCTGTACTCCAACCACTGGAAGCAGTACTACCTGAGGAATAAACCCATTCATCATTTGTGTTGAATGTTCCATCGTTATTGAAATCAATAAAAATACAGAACCAGGTTGTGTTTGAACCACCCACCTGAACACTCACATTAACTGTGGATGCAGGATAAGCAGTTGTTGACATGCTTGTGTAGTTACTATACTGTGCAGATGTAGTAGGACAAGTGGTTGTATTGCTTATTGAACCAATATTTACCTGTTGTGTTCCTATCTGATAATTACCTGCACTAGTCCAGGAAGGAGTACAATATGTTTGTGCATTTATATTCCAGGAAATTGAAACAAAAATTGCAAACAAAACAAGTGTTAACTTTCTCATATTTTTCATATTAATTTAGTTAAATAATATTCGACTTGATTTTGATAATGTACTTCCTAATTAATTTTAGGAGAAGAAGGTAGAAGAATTGGGTTATTCTTCCATATCTTACACAAAATAACAAACACATTTTTTACAAAATGCCTGTTCAAACAAATAAATTCTTGTGGTGTAGAGTCTTCTCAAACAATTATAGTTAGTAATATTATAAAAAATCAATAGAATATTTTAAAAATATCCACGGTAAAGTTACATAAAAAAGTATTAATAAATACCCTTTCCCAAGCTGGATATTTTTTAAACGAACTATTCAATAGTATCAGCATGTACATTCCGCTTATATCATAATATTTAAAACCTGAAAAAGAATAGTTTATTAATAGGTATTTTTACAAAATATTTTTTCCTAATATTGCATTGTTAACGAATGCTTAAATCATTATAAAACGAATCAAATGAAAAACTTTACAAAATTATTTTTTGCATTATTATTTGGATTTATCTCCATGAATACATTTGCAGCCGATCGACTTGAATTAACTGAAATAGTTGCTCCTGTAATTAATAGCGATGTCATACTCGGACAACCAACTGAGTTTGAATTTAAAATGATCAATAACTCCACGGCCACATTTACAACAGTTGATACAGCCATTCTGGTTATTGGATGGTGGAATGGTAGCCAGGTAACAGGTCTTCAGCTTTTAGGTGGATATATGCCAACAAGTGACTTAGTTGTTGGAGACAGCGTGAATTTTAAATTTACCCTGACATTCCCAACTACCATGACTCCTGGTCAGTATGCTCCTGTTTTTGGTGTTGTATGGTCTGGAAATCCTGAGCCAACAAAATTCTCATTGGTAGCTTCAGTTTATAATTTCACATTAGGAAGCGGTGTTGCTGAAAAATTTGCTTCATTAGACAAAGCATATTACAGCAATGGTTATGTGAATATCGACATCAATAGCAATGGCAATGCAAAAGCTTATATCTCTGTAAGCAATACCAATGGCCAAATTGTTTATGGTGAACTCTTGAGCATGAATAACAGAGGTCTTTCATCTGAAAGCATTTATGTTGGAAACCTTCCAAAAGGAATTTATATCCTTGGTTTAAGTGCAGAAGGACGCTTGACTACCAAGAAGTTTATGGTTTACTAAATAGTAGCTTATCAATACACAAAACCCGGTTCTTTATGTTCCGGGTTTTTTTTTGTCAAATAAATCAGGATAGGCTTTATTGTGTTATTTATTTAGCCGCTAATCAAATTATACAGGCTATATTCTATAACTTTGCCCTTTCAATTTTAAAGCATTCAAATCAAATAAAAAGGATTTTACCTATATAGCATGGAACTCAATAAAAATTACGACCCAAGCCTTATTGAAGATAAATGGTATGCAGAATGGATGAAAAAAGACTATTTCCATTCAGAACCTGACGATAGAGAACCTTATACCATTGTAATTCCACCTCCTAATGTAACAGGTGTTTTACACATGGGACACATGCTCAACAATACCATTCAGGATGTATTGATCCGACATGCACGCATGCAAGGAAAAAACGCTTGCTGGCTACCCGGAACCGACCATGCTTCCATTGCTACAGAATCGAAAGTTGTTGCCCTATTAAAAGAAAAAGGAATCGATAAATCGACCTTAAGCCGTGATGAATTTCTTACCCATGCCTGGGAATGGAAAGAAAAACATGGAGGAATCATTCTGGAGCAACTAAAAAAATTAGGAGCCAGTTGCGATTGGGAGCGAACCAGTTTCACCATGGACAAACAATTATCTGATAGCGTTATCCATGTGTTTATTGATCTATTTAACAAAGGATTGATATACAGAGGTGTTCGGATGGTTAATTGGGATCCGCAAGCTAAAACCGCTGTTTCCGATGAGGAAGTTATACATAAAGAACTTCAGTCGAAGTTGTATTATGTGAATTATCAGATTGAAAACAGCGATGAGCAAATTACTATTGCCACCACCCGTCCAGAAACTATTTTGGGCGACACAGCTGTTTGTGTGCATCCGGAAGATGAAAGGTTTAAGCACTTAAAAGGCAAGTATGTTATCGTTCCCATGGTAAACAGAAGAGTGCCCCTGATTTTTGATGAATACGTTGATATGGAATTCGGAACAGGTGCGCTAAAAATTACTCCGGCTCACGATATCAATGATTATGAAATTGGCCTTAAATACAAACTCAAAAGCATCGACATATTTAATGATGATGGCAGCTTAAATGAAAATGCTGAGCTATTTATTGGTTGCGATCGTTTTGAAGCAAGAAAACTTGTTGTTGAAGAACTGGAAAATACAAATCATTTACACAAAATTGAGGACTATATTAATAAGGTAGGATTTTCAGAACGAACAGATGCGATCATAGAACCCCGAATTTCCATGCAGTGGTTCTTGAAAATGAAAGAATTGGGAAAACCTGCTTTGGATCATGTAATGAACGATGATATTCGTTTTTTTCCTGCCAATCTGAAAAACACGTATAAGCATTGGATGGGAAATGTGAAAGATTGGTGCTTATCGAGACAATTGTGGTGGGGACACCAAATACCAGCCTGGTATAATGAGGAGGGAGATTTTGTCGTAGCAAAAACAGAACAGGAAGCTATCGAATTATTTAAAATCAAAAATCAGGAATCCAAACCAAACCAGCAGCTTGGTGAAATCCAAAAGCTTAAGCAGGATGAAGATGTGCTCGACACCTGGTTTTCATCATGGCTTTGGCCCATTTCTACATTCAATGGAATTTTAGAGCCTGATAATAAAGACATCAATTATTATTACCCAACCAATGATTTGGTTACAGCTCCTGAAATTATCTTTTTCTGGGTTGCCCGAATGATCATTTCAGGATATGAGTACCGGAATGATAAACCTTTCAAGAATGTTTATTTTACGGGTATCGTTCGCGACCAACAAAGACGAAAAATGTCGAAATCTCTGGGCAATTCACCAGATCCGATTGAGTTGATGAAAAAATATGGTGCCGATGGTGTTCGGGTTGGAATGCTCCTAGCCTCCCCTGCCGGTAATGATCTTTTATTTGATGAAGCCTTGTGCGAACAAGGTCGTAATTTCAATAATAAAATATGGAATGCCTTTCGATTGGTAAAGAGTTGGGAAATTGATCCAACCTTAAGTCAAAGTGAATCTTCTGCTCAAGCCATCCTTTGGATTAATTCCAAAATCAACCAAAGCTTGGAACTTATTGAAGATCACTATGCAAAATACCGCATGTCGGATGTATTAATGACCAATTACAAACTTTTTTGGGATGATTTTAGTTCCTGGTATTTGGAAATTATCAAGCCACGCTTTGGCGAAGGAATTGATCAGGAAAGTTATCAGGCTACCATCAACATTTTCGAATTATTGTTGAAATCGTTACACCCATTTGTGCCCTTTATTACTGAAGAACTTTGGCATCATTTAGCAGAAAGAAAAGAGGATGATGATATTATCATAGCCGAATTTCCACAAGCAGGTGAATATGACGAACAACTAATTAGCGACTTCGAATTTGTAAAGGAAGTGATATCAGGAATCCGTGAATTCAGAAACAGTAATAATCTCGGACATAAGGAAGAAATTAAGCTGCAGATATTAGCCGAAAAGAAAAGCCATACAGCATACGATGAGATTGCTAAAAAACTGTGTAAAATAGAAAGCATCGATTATTTAGCTGAAAAACCACAAGCAGCCTTGTCTTTTCTGATTCGTTCAACAGAATATTTTGTTCCTTTCGATGAAAAAATCGACCTTAGCGAGGAAATTGAAAAAGCACAAAAAGAACTGGATTACCAAATGGGTTTTCTAAAAAGTGTTATGGGGAAATTGGGGAACGAACGATTTGTCCAGAATGCACCCGCA
>Ga0233437_1004961_pt1 | contig 15034 bp, 10 predicted proteins | sample SI_122_August201_FD_182714 | JGI IMG/M metagenome (GOLD analysis project Ga0233437, IMG submission 182714) | Seawater microbial communities from Saanich Inlet, British Columbia, Canada - SI_122_August2016_200_MG | ecosystem: Environmental > Aquatic > Marine > Inlet | place: Canada: British... | reverse complement strand
AATCCCTATCATTCACTCATTTCATGAAAAAGGAAATCCCTATCATTTCATCACTCATTTCATGAAAAAGGAAATCCCTATCATTTCTCAAGATTGATCATCACTCATTTCATGAAAAAGGAAATCCCTATCATTTCATTTTCTGTATTCTTCTAAAAACAGTCAAAAACACTTATTTTCTTTTTTTTCACTTAGATAATAAATGTTGTAAACTGTGAAAAAAAATTCTCGATATGATTAGATAAAAAACAGTACATAACATCAAAACAGTCTTTCACATTTTCTCCAATGGCCAAACTCGAAAAAATTCTGTCCAAAAGAGTCTCATTCTTTAAGAATCCTTAAAATTAATTCTTCCTTTTAATTTTGACTTCAGAATTTCATTTTCAGCGGCCAAGTATTCATTACGAACTAATAATTCCTCTTCCACTTTACCGCTGATCAATGCCAATGCTTCCAATGACTGCATTCTTGATTATCCATGGATTGTTATTGAGATTTCTTAAGTTTTCAAATTCAAAATATGAAACACGGATGAGAAAATAGTCAAATTCTCATTGGAAAGGACTTAGAATCAAGGAGTTAGGGAGGTATTAATATTTAGACCAGACGTGGATCATACTCTGTTAAAAACTAAACAGATGTTTGATTTGTAACACCCTTCAAAACAAAGTGATGATGTAATTTTAATGGGTGTCAACATTCTTTTTAATCAGCAACAAAACGTTTTAAAGCCTTCGCAGCTTCTTAGTCAGTAATGGAACAATATCGAAAAGGTCTTCGATGATAAAGTAGTCACAATTTGCTACGATAGCCGCTTTTGGATCAATGTTGATAGCAATAATCAATTTAGACGTTTTCATTCCGGCAAAATGTTGAATTGAGCCGGACAAGCCTATCGCAAAGTACAGCTTTGGGCTGACTTTGAAGCCGGTTTGCCCCACCTGCATGGAGTAGGGTGCCCAGCCATTATCAACAGCCGCTCTCGACGCACCAACAGAAGCTCTCATTGCTCTGGCGCAATCTGAGAGAATATTGAAATTTTCTTTATTCGCCAGTCCGCGTCCACCGGAGACAATGACTTCAGCTTCTGATAGATCGCTGCCGTCATGCTCGCCTGGGATTTCTTCAATGTACCGATAGTTTTTGATCTCTGCGGGCGAGTACTCAAATGGGTTTATATTTGTTCTACAAGGTGCGCTTTTTGGTTCAACAATATTTTGTCCCATTCCGTAAATAAAATGAGTCCCCTTAAGCTTCAACTTGGCGATAGTTTTTCCGGAATAAAGTGCTTTTTCTGCACAATTGGTTTCCAGATTTACTGAACGGCAATTCATGGCCAATGGCGCCCCAAGTTCTGCAGCTATTAATGGGAGCAGGGTTTTACCTCGAGCCGTTGTGAGCCCAAACAGAGTGTTAATTTTCCATTGCTTCATCGCAGTGATAAGGCTCTTGGCCCAGTGTACGGGATGATACAAATTATTACTATTTTTAATTTGGATGGGTACAATGGTTTTGATGCCGAATTCCTGTAGTTTTCCTTGGTGAGTGTTAGCATTTTCATTGATTAAAAACGCAACAAGTTCAATATTATTTTGCCTTGCCGCTGTGATCATTCCGAAAACAGCTGGTTTGATGTTACCCTCTTTGGTTTCGATGAACAGTCCGATTTTTTTCATTTTAATCTGCTTTAAATGATTTTTCCGCATTGTAATTTTAATGACTGGCTGGTGGTACGAGAGTTCCGGTCTTATCTGTAGACAGACAGAGCGAACAGATATGTACTGTCTTCTTATTAGTTTTTTCATTTTCTATTGCCACCATGTCGGGACGTTCAAAATCCTGACCACAACCATGGCAATTGAGTATCTCACCTGAAGGATTGCCATCGGCGTCGAGCATTGGGATTTTAATCCCATCACTGGTGCGCCGTAGATAGTATTTTCCTTTCGTCACCACAGCCAGTAATGGAGTAAGGATCGCAGCGATTACGACCGCAGCAACGGGCGAGAACGGCTGAATACCAGTACCGAAGGCTCCAAAGAAAATCGCAATGGATACACCAGCAGAGGCCAGCACAGAAATAAAACCGACTGGATTGACTCCATACAGCATCCCACGACGAAACTCGGGAATGAGTGGTGATATTTTTAGGAGATATTTATTGATTACGATGTCTGTGGCAACCGTCACGATCCAGGCAATGGCACAATTGGCATAGAAGCCGAGGATTGTATTGAGAAAGTCGAACATGTCCATTTCCATCAACAACAAAGCAATCGCCAGGTTGAAGAGAACGAAGATCATCCGACCGGGATAATGTTTGGTCACCCGAGTAAAACTGTTCGTCCAAGCGAGTGAGCCTGAATAGGCATTGGTTACATTAATCTTAATCTGGCTAACGACGACCAAGACAACTGCCAGTGACATAGCAAGCCATCCTGGAACGATTTGTTCATATACTGCCAGAAACTGATGAACTGGTTCGTTGGCGACTGTGGAAGCAGCTGAGCCAAGTTTTGTGATAAGATAGATTGCCACGAACATACCTACCACCTGTTTGATTGCACCGAAGATCACCCAACCCGGACCAGCCAGTATCATTGATCGCCACCAGGAACCTCTGTTCTCGTCAGTACGTGGCGGCATAAAACGCAGGTAGTCGATCTGTTCGGCGATTTGTGCCATCAATGATAAACAAACACCGGCAGCTAATAGTATCGAGGCAAAGCTCAAATTGCCATTGCCGTTTTCACCCTGGTAGGTGAGAAAAATCGAAATCGAGTCAGGGTTGCCGACAACCAGATAGGCCATCGGTATGACCATCAAGACCAGCCACATCGGTGTCGTCCAAACTTGAAACTTCGCCAGTGCCTTCATACCATATATCACTAGCGGAATTACCATCAACGTTGATACTGCATAGCCGAGCCACAAAGGAATCCCAAGGCCGAGCTCCAGTCCCTGCGCCATAATCGATCCTTCAAGAGCGAAAAATATGAAGGTAAATGTTCCAAAGATGACATTGGTCAAAACCGAGCCATAATAGCCGAAACCAGAACCACGAGTGATTAAGTCAAGGTCGATATTATAGCGAGCGGCATAGTAAGCGAGTGGAAAACCGGTCAGGAAGATGATCAATGCGGCGATTGCGATCCCCCAGAGGGCATTTGTTGTACCATAGGCGATACCTATGTTAGCACCAATCGCAAAATCCGCTAAATAGGCAATGCCTCCAAGTGCAGAAGTCGCTACAACACCGGTACTCCAGCGCCGGTAGGAACGCGGGGCAAAACGCAATGTGTAGTCTTCTATTGTTTCATTGGCGGCTTTGGCCACCTCAGTAGTTTTTGTTAATTGTTTACTGAAAGATTTGTTCATGAGCATTAAACTCCATTATTGCGATTGTCAATCAACTGATACTGATGTCCGATTTTTTTCATTTTAACCCTAAATAATTTTTGCTTCGTTTATTAATATATCAATAAGCTGATCCACGATTTCCTCTGGTGTTCCTGACAATTCTTTTCCCTTGCGCTCTTCAACAGCTTCTTTCAGTTCCAAAACCTCAATTCCGGATCCCGGTGTTTCTGAAATTAAAGCGCCGAATTCAATCGTTTTAATCGTTTTCTTTTTTGATTTCACTATCTGAGGTAAGGTGGGATATTTCGGTTTGTTGAGTCCTTTACCGGCAGCAATAATACAAGGGAGGTCTATTTCGATGACATCTTTGGCACTGGCTTCAACTTCACTCATGATCAAGACGGAATTCTCTATTTTCTCAAAGTAAACGACATTGGTGGCGATGGGAATCTTGAGTTCGCTCGCCAAACGAAACATGGTTTGCATGCCTTCGTTGTCGATGGATTCTTTCCCGGTAAAAATAATATCGGGTTTTCCGTCTTGCTGAATGGCTTGTTTTAAGGCTTTGGCTGTTTGGATACTATCGGTATGCGTTTCTGTTACTACATGAATACTGCGGTCGGCGCCCATTGCCATGGCAGAGCGAAGTGTCTCTGTTGCACTGGTTTTACCAATGGTGATAGCAATAATTTCGGAATCTGGAATTTTTTCTTTCAATTTAATCGCTTCTGCAACCGCATTCTCGTCGTAGGGATTTAATAAGAAGGTGACCCTTTCATCGATACTCGTTTGATCGATGATCGCGATCGTTGCTGCAGAATCAGGGACATGTTTGACACAGACGTAAATCTTCATAAGTCGTTCACATGAATTAAATGGTTATTGAATTGGCGTTCATGTCATAGGCTTATTTAGTGTCATTCTTATTTTGAATGACACCAAATAAGACTACGCGTCACTCCCACCAGAGCAGGAGTGACGACACAGATTAAAATGGTGATGTATTAACCGTTCACAGAAAAGCTTGAGTTGTAGTTAATTTCACGCTTTCTTGAGAAGAAACCGATATCCAAAACGCGACCGATGTGAGGTAGCTTATATTGGAATGGATTTTGGTCGTGATCCAAGCCTTTTTCACACTCATCGATCAAGCAGGCCATCATATGGCCGACAACCGGAGCGTTTTTATACTGATTACCACTGGTTCCGATCGCCATGTAGAATCCTTTCAGATCGGATTTGTCATAGATCGGAATCCAATCATCTGAGCAGTCATAAAGATCCACAACACCTTTTGGTTGGTTAGGCACTTGCAGAGATGGCATGCGTCGTCCCAAACGATAACATTGCGCTTTCCATTGAGCATCAGTCAGCACATTATCTTTTCCTGCCCCACCTTTTCCTGCATAGAACTCGTCCGGGTCTACCCACTCTTGAGGATCACACTCGGGATCTTCACTTCCGATCAAAAATAGGTTTCCTACTTCTGGTCGATAGTAACATCCAACGTCACCATCAGAGGTATGGTAACCATCGTTTAGATAATCATATTCATCTGTAGAAGGGCAGTACATGACTTCGTGTCTAAGGGATTTAGTTTTAATATTACATCCTTCATAAACACCTTCAGCCATTTGATTGACTTTGAACGAATGAGGTCCACCAACGTTCACCACGATTCCAGCATCAATTTCAGTTCCGTCTTTTAAGGTAACACCAGTTGTTTTTCCACCTTCACTTCTGACTTTTACGACTTCTGCATTAAAGATAAACTCAGCACCTTTAGCTTCGGCAGCTCGCATAATATTGTGAGCAGAAAGAGCGGGGTCGTTCACATAACCTGCTTCTGGACAGAAAAGACCACCTTCCAGCTCTTTGGTTGACTCATCAAAGAAAGTGGGATCCTCAGGTCGTTTCACAGGCCAGAATTCATGCAGATCATAAACTGGAACCATTTGCTTGATTTTATCATTGTCCCATTCTTCATATGCGACACCTACTTCGTCATAGTTTTGCTTCACGACTTCCCATTTGTGCCCTTGGCTTTTGAGAAGAATAGAGCCGGTATTCATATACTTGGCTAGCCCTTTTTCGTCTTTAACGTTATCCAGGTATTTTTCCCATTCCAACCAATACTTAAATCCTTCATATGCCATGGCAACGCCGTCAGCAGTAGAATAGTGAGCTCTAACAATCGCACATGAACCGGCGGTTGAACCTTCACCTGCATCAGGTAGCTTATCGATGTTCAAGGTTTTGTAACCTTTTTTCGACAACTCATAAGCGATTGGGGTTCCGATAACACCGGATCCGATGATAATAGCATCATATTTTTTGTTCATTTGAAATCTCCATCGTTATTGATACTGTTTTAAAAATTCAAAAAATGATAAATCAGTAAAAGTCGAGATTCCACCACTTCCGTGAAAGTGAGATCAATTGGTTTTCCTACTGGAAAGACCAAAAAAGGAAATCGTACTTATTACCTGACTATCAAAACATAATAAAGAAAGACAAACCTATGCCTGTGAACAAATTCATCCTTATTTACTCAATCGAGTAATCCAGTTGCTAAACTTGTCTTCACCGGCCACAAATCAAGTGCTTCCTAATATAGAGGCACATTTTCCTGGGTCCGCTGATTGGCACGGACAATAGCCGTATTCCGGCCGGCACCACCGAAACCAATATATTTTTTTCGATGATGGCAACTTCCGTTATGCCATGACGAGTGCCCAAATAATAGGCAGTGGCAAGTCCATGCAGACCTCCACCGACGATGACGGTATCATAACTTTTCTTCAGTTGAGGTCTTTCCCCCATATCAGTGTAAACTTGTTGAACATAAAATCTCCCTTGGTAAAGACTTGGTCAAAGATTTTAAAGAATTTTAGTAATTAAAAGATAAACGATATTCGGTTCAATTTTTTGCACACCTTTATATTATATACGTATATGTACATGTATACAATTTTTATAACTGCCTATTTTAATATGTTTATTTTCTTATTATCGTATATTAAATCAAGTTAAAAATAGAAAGAATGATTCGCTTATAAGATCTTTGCCATAATGTAGAATTCAGCTAGTCTCAGGGACCAAATTTATACTCTTGTTTTCTTTCATTCCTATTTGCCTCATCTGCATAAGGAAAATGTAACCAGTGGTTTTATCCTTTTCATATTAAACCTTTCAGTTTTTTTAAAAAAAATAGTTATGTAATTCCTAAGCGACGCTCATGGGATCAATTGACGTGAAGGAATAACGAAAGGATGTACTGTTATCAACCAGGGTTGTTCCAAAAACAACCTGGCGATTGTTGAAATTGACAGCAACATTGAGTATCGCTGCATTTGTAATAATTTTTCAATCTTGCTCAACGATTCGCAATCAAATAGTGTGAGTGATAACATGACTTTAAATATGAAAGTCGTTCTTAATCAACAGGCTGGCTTCTATTTATATTCTCAAAAACGAACCTGTTTTGTATAAAAAGTTTGTTTTAATCAGCAATCACTATTCAATTTCAGGTGTCTAGGCATCAGTGGAATCAAATAGTGATTTCGAATTCTGATTGATATCAATTAATCCGATATCTTAACATTTTAACAAGTGAATCAATTTTACGATTCATTTAGGTCTACAACTATGCTTGTCATTCTGAGTTTTTACACCGGTGCCCGGTGAAATTTTAAAATTGACATAGTTTTTAAGATATTATTATAGGGTAAAAAAACTTTGCCATTAACAGAGCGAAACGACGAAGAATCTAATTGATATCAAGGAAATTCTTCGTTCTTGCTCAGAGTATCGCAATTCAATGCTCAGAATAACATATTGCTATATGTCGTTGTAGGGGTTTTTTAGGCCGCCTTAACTGCCTTAACCGTTTTCAACTGTGTTCGAGGTTGAATCCCGAAAGTAACGGAACTGACTACGAAATACAAAGTGACTCCTACCAAAGATCCAGTTAGTGGTCCGACAACCCAACCTGCATCACTGAAGAGGAGCATGCTGCCACTGACAAAAAATCCGCCCAACATTGACGCCATTGCGCCATAGCCGTTTCCTTGCCAAAACGTTGAAATAAAAACCGGCCCGATCATGGATGCCAAAAGAGTTCCGGTTCCTAAGATCCCCAACCAAGACAAGAAAAAAGGTGGAGCAAAAATCATCATCATAAATCCTGTAAGTCCCAATACCGCTACCGCGATTCGGTTAATTGCCAGTGCTTTTTTGGGTGAAAACTTTTTACCGTGATAAAAAGCATTCCTCAAATCGTAAGACACTGCTGAAGAAACCGTATGTAACAGTGAATTGGCCGTCGATTTCATTGCAAAAAGAATACACAGCGTAATTAAACCGGCAATGGCTGGCGGTAAAAAATTGCTGAGGTAATAGGGCATCGCCTTATCCGCCGTTTCTAGTGCAGGCGCTGAAATTCTGACGTAAAGGCCGACAATCGGAATCAAACTTAATATGCACCCGAAAGGCGCCGCATACATGGCAACGGTATGAAATTTAACATCGGGTTTGAACGCTAAAAACCTGATGGCCATGTAGGGCAAAACAGCGGCAAACAAAAAGGCGTACGGAAGAATAAGGAACGCCGCCGACTTAAAATTTCCATAAGGTTTTGCTGTGTCGGGATTGACCAGCTGTGGATCTATTTCATTTAAGCGACTGATCATCTCTGTAACACTAACATCGGAAAAAATATGCACCATGACATAAACGGTAGCTGCCATCATCCCGATGATCATGACGGTATCGGTCAATGCCACAGCCGCTAATCCGCCAAGCATGGTATAGACGATGATTAAAACGATCATGAGTAGTGCGGCGGTATTTAAGGAAATACCGAGCCAGGATGAACATAACAACCCAACTGCTTTTATTTGACTGGTCAGAAAAACCAAGAGCAGAATAATAGTAATCAGTGCTGCTGTTCCTTGAAGCAACCTGCCAAAATCATCTTTGCCGTGTCGTTGGGCCACATATTCAGGGATGGTATAACTACCCATGGCATCGGCACGTTTTCTCAAGAAACTAGCAAAAAACAAAATCGCAATGACCGCTGCCGGCGCAAAAAAGAAATTCGCCAGAATTTCAATCGTTCCGTAGTGATAGGCAACTCCTGGTGATCCCATAAAACACCACCCACTAAAAGCGGTAGCGATAAGTGTGCATGCTCCGACAAAAGGGCCCAGAGTTTTTCCCGCAATTAAAAAGCCCGCTTCGTCATCGTCACTTGCAATTCGACTTGACCGAACGCCTAAGTATATTAGCACTGCGCAAGCTATCCCAAGTATTATCCAGTTTAACATCCGTTCTCCTATATACAGGTTTTATTTCGATTTCGACTCTCGATAAAAGTATACTCCTATGGTTAATGCGAGTATTGCGACATTACAAATTACAAACCAGCTTAGTGTCCAAGATTCTAAAAACATAAATGTCCTCCTTGTTGATTGGACTAAGTAAAAAGTTTGTGAAGGAAAAATCCCCATCAAATGCAATAGGGATTGAATACAACTATTTTTTAATAATGTTATGCTCTGGGCCAAAAGGGAACTTCGTAATGTTTTCGGCACCGTCCTTTTTTACTACAAGAATATCGTGTTCCCGGTAACCACCTGCTCCCGGTGTTCCTTCAGGCAGCATAATCATTGGTTCAATTGATACCACCATATTCGGTTCCAAAACCGTTTCGATATCTTCTCTTAATTCCAATCCGGCTTCTCGGCCATAATAATGACACAATGTACCGAAAGAATGACCGTATCCGAAGGTGCGATACTGCAATAGATCATGCTCCAAAAAGATCTTGTTCAGTTCATTGGCGATATCACAACAGCGAGAGCCCGGTTGAATCAATTCCAGTCCACGACGATGCACTTTACAGTTTATTTCCCATAATTCGAGTTCTCTGTCAGTCAGACTGCCCAGAAAAAGTGTTCGTTCCAGTGCTGTGTAGTAGCCTGAGATCATGGAAAAACAATTGATGCTTAAAATATCGCCTTTTTGAAGTTTGCGAGACGTTACAGGATTATGGGCTCCATCGGTATTAATACCGGACTGAAACCATGTCCAAGTATCCATCAATTCTGTATGGGGATAACGTTTGGCAATCTCACGGACCATCGCTTGGGTTGAATGTAATGCCACCTCATATTCAGGAACACCTTCTGCCATTGCTTCGACACATGCGGCACCACCGACATCACTGACAGCTGCGCCATTCGTAATGACAGCGATTTCCTCATCGGATTTAACCATCCGCATTTTCATCGTCGGTTGTCCGATATCGACTAAATGGACATTTGGTAGTGCATCTCCTACCTTTTTGAAGACATCGAGATTCATATGATCAAATTCGACACCAACTTTTCCTTCGTTAGGGATTTCTTGTTTCACCGCTCGATAGTAATTATCTCGACGCCAATCAGTGAAAACGATATTATCGCCAAATGTGCGGCGCCAAGGCTGGCCACCATCAATATTCGCACTAAAGGAAATCTGTTTGTTTTGCGTGACAACCAACCCATATGGCCGACCAAATGAACAGTAAAGAAAATCGCTGTAATAGTTAATATTATGGATTGAAGTAAAGAGAACGGCCTGTATGCCTTCCTCTTCCATATGTTTTCTGAGTTTACTTAAGCGATTCTTCATCTCTTGTTCTGAAAACGTTGGCTGAACTTTTTCACCATTATAAAGCCTGATAAGATCCTTCATTTTTTCCTGCATCGGGGCAATCATTTTGTCTCCTTTTAGAATGGCAATTATGAAAAAAACTTAATTCACCCTGAATCTCGTTCTTCGAAAAAAAGTATCCAGAGCTTCCTCACAACCACATCACTGAAACGATGGCTTTTATCTAAAACAGTGTTTTATAATTGTTAAGGTGATCAAAAGCTAGCACACACAAAAATAAAAATGTTATTAATAAAACACCGGTATATTACCAGGTAAAACCTAATACTTTTCTAGATTCGGTCCTTCGATTGAGGTAGAATGGTGGTAGTTAATGATGCCTGTAATTTTTTTTTGATATAAAAAAGGGAGGGGGAGAAGTCTACGATATCTCCGAATTTGATCAGTGTCGGTAAGCGGATGTTAGCGTGTCACATGAGTTTTAAGTGAGATTTAAGATTAACCTTTTGATTGAGAAATCCCATTTTTTTTCGAATATTGTGCCGGTGAAAATCGACAGAACTTTCAGAAATATACAACATTTCTACGATTTCTTTGGTTGTTTTGTCTTCTTTAATTAGGTTGGCCACTTGAATTTCTCTCGGAGTTAAGCCGAGATGAACGGCCGAAAGCTTTTTTGAAAAAGGAGAGATTACATTTTCAAGATTTGCTTTCAGGATACTCAAATAGGAGGCTTGACTATCATTTAAACCGCTGGTATCCAATTTTTCGAGATAGGGAAAAATGAGCTTTTTGACATTGAATAGGATCTTTTCTTCCATTTCGGTTTTGTCTTCATCTCTTCTTTGAAGTAAAACCTTTAGTGCAATATTTACTTCTTCAAGATTGCCGGTTTTTATCTCCAGCTCTTTTTCTCTTTTTTTCAGGGATTCTTCTGCCTTGACACGTGTGGTGATATTCTCATAAACAACAAAATGTTTTTTTTGCTGCAAGCCAACATGCCTAAAGTAGATAATTTTATCTTCACCGTTTTTACATCTAACCGTAAAAATCTCGGGATCATATTCTTTGACTGTGGTCCCGTTTTGCCACCACGTATCCCAAATGTCGATAATGTTTTTGCGATAATCATCATCCGGATAAGCTTTATTGAACCAGGAGCTGATATCTGGGAGATCTTCCTTGGAATAGCCAAAAATTTCGTGAAATTTTGGATTGAAGTATTCGATGTTTCTGGATGAGTCTAAAATCAGTAGACCTAAAGGCAATTTTTCGACCAAAGACCGGAATTGTTCCTCGCTTTTTCTCAATGCCAATTCCGTATGCTTGAGGTTTGTAATATCAACATGAGTGCCGATTGCTTGCAGCGGTTTTCCTTTCTTATCTTTTTTCGTTACTCGACCATGACCCAGAATCCATTTCCATTCATTCGATTTTGTTTTAACTCGATATTCTGCTTCATAGTGATCGGTTCTTCCCTCAAAATGGTCATTCAGAGCCTTTTCAACGATTGGCCAGTCATCGTGATGGGTAGACTGATCCCATATATTGGATGTATTTCCCATTTCATCCAAGGAATATCCGAGCATTTCCGCAGATTTTGTTGAGAAACGCATTTCATCATCGATAAAGTCAATCACCCACAGCCCTTCATTAGCCCCTTCCAGAGCCAATCTCAATCGGTTTTCACTTTCTTGCAACGCTTGAGCTCGCTCTCTAACGCGTTGATCAAGATCTCGATTTGTCTGCTTCAAAGCTATGTTTAATTTGTTAGATTCATTTGCCGATTGCTTCCTTTCCGCTTCGGCCTTTACTAGTTTTTCTTCTAATTTTTCAATAATCTGTTTTAATTCTTCTGCTGTTTGATCTGCCATTGATTTGTATGTCTTGCATTATCTAAAAAGATCCCAAAGATAAGAGAAATTACAACAACCTTGGTTGCATTTTTTTTTTTGGGACACCGTTAATTAGGACCGTCTTTTTATCAAAACGTTTTTCGATAAAACATGATATCTAAAACGTATCATTAACTCAATGGAATGTTTTAATCTCACATTTTAGGGGAAAAATTTACGCCGTATGTTTTGTATAATATTTTGATATTAATAGTATTAATAATCTGGTAGCGATGGTGTGATCTTTATTTTTCGAAGGTATTAAGCAACACCACTAACTCCCTGAGCAAAGATGAAGAAGTCGACACGAAAGCTTTTAAATGCAGTTCTCGTAGTAGAACATTTGAGTGAACCAGGAGTTTTAGCAGATAACAAATTGGAAACTGCAATTCGACAATTAGGTTTTCAAAATTATTGACAAAAATCGTCTTTCGCAAGCAAAAAGGCGATGAACTACTTCAGGTGATGTTTGCATTTATCATCGGTGTATATAACTTCAAAAAAGAGAAGACTTAATATGGCGTAAGTTGCGACAAATAACAGCCAAGCGTATTTTTATTGAGAACGAGTTAAACAAGGAATAAATCAAAGCGTTTATTTTTGATGATAAGTTGAAAGCAAGGAGAGGTAAACATGTGGAAGGCAGTTCCATTCACCATGAATGTACTATTACTTATTCTGTTTTTCGCCGTTTTTGGTGATATGTGCACTGGGAAACAGAAGGCAATATTCAACTAAATAAAAATTTGGATTATTACCAATGGAGTTATGTCCATATTTGTAAAAATGTAAAACCTTCGAATAAGGCAGTGAATGTACCATATCACAAGTAATACTAATAATTTAATGAGTTGTTTTATTACCGAGAAAATTTGAATGTTTTAGATATACGGAGAAAGATGTATCTCTATAAGAGTTTTTAATTGAATAGCATAGGCAATGAGTTTGGATTTAAACCAGTACCAGAAAAAAGGGGTCAAGTCTACTTTTGGCTTGTATAAGAGTCAAAAGTAGACTTGACCCCTTTTCTGACCCCTTTTTTCCAGTTAATAATGAAAAATAAGGAAAATTCCAGATGAATAAAAATTTTGTATATACTCTATTTATTGTTTTTTTCTTATTGTCCCCCTCCATTGTAATTGCGGAAGAATCCATCCCTTGGGAATGTGAAACTGAGTTTAGAAATCAAGTTTTTTCAAAATTAGATGAGCATCGGTTATCAAAAGAAAAATATGAGAAATGGTGGTGGGTTCCTAAGAAAATGCTGAAATTGAAAAGTCTTCCTTGTTTCAATTGGGCTAAAAAATCGGGTAAAGGAGCAGTAGATACTTATGATGATCTTGCGGAAGCTTGCAATGAAGTAGTTAAAACTTCCCTTAAAGTTAAAAGGAAATTTGATTGTTCTATTATTATGGCAGACATCCAAAAAAAGAAACAAGCCACCAAACTGAAAAGAGTTAAATCTTTCATTAATGCAACAGATAGGTGTTCAAATTTTCAAAGCAAAAGTTCAAAATTTAAAATTGTTGAGGTTGCTACAACAGCACTTAACGTGCGCAAGAAAGAAAATACAAGCAGTCAAATAGTGACAACATTAGATCGTGGAACATTTTTAAGAGTAGTGAATTCTTCGAAAGATTGGCTTAAAATCATTGATCATAAATGTAAAATAGGTTGGGTTGTAAAATACCTAACTAAGAATGTTCAACCAAAATAACCTGAGAAATATAATGCTCTTATAAGCATATATGCAAAAATATTTATAACAAATCACTATAAACGTCAAAATTGAAGTTTTTCGGATTTATCATGAATTCATTGTTGAAAAAGGGGAAAAAGGGATCACTCATCAGCAAAATCAAATCTTTTTTGACTTTACTTTGATATCCAATTAACTATTCACCGCTTTTAATAAAGGTCAAAAGTAGACTTGACCCCTTTTCTTTTTCTTTTTCATAAAAAAACATTAGAATTGTTTTTATATTAGATGATTGATATGATATATCAACTAATAAGGTTATCTTAATTTTAAAATAATGAACCACCCCGCCGCAAGCGGACGGGGTATTGAACCCAAAGCTACGCTATAAATCTAATTAAAACCATGAAGTCTATCAGCTTTTTAATCAAGGCTTTTTGCTTATTGATCTTAAATTTCATCATGGCACCATCAACACAGGCGCAATTTAACGGTGATTTTGAGATTAAACGTTATTACTTAGGCGAAGAAAATTTTTATGACTGGAAGGCTTATCAGACACCAGTCAATTGGGATAAACAATGGTTTACCACTAAAAATGGTATGAAAAGCAGCACGGGTAGCATATCCATGGAAGAGTTTTACATATTTCATGAAATAAAACTACAGATGGATCTGTCAGATCACATCTCTTTTTTATATAAACAGCAGCAAAATTCTTTTTTCCGACCGGAAGACGACTACAAAGAGGCAGAATTTCGATTCGGAAAGAACATCTATTACTCAGTTATAGGATTCCCAACTTATGATAAAAAATATGGAAGTGTGGGTCATGCTATTTCTCTTGGAGAGGCAGAAAATCTCAATTTTGTCAGGTTTAGCAAATTAGATCAGTATATTGTCTACAATGAGAAAAATGTTGAAAATGACAGACAATCCGCAAATGACTATTATTCCGCCACTCCGGTATTATATCGATTACAGTCTAACTACTTACTTTTTGATTCCTGCTGGATTAATATCGATTTTAAAGATGAACCTGAAACAACTTTTATCGATGATGATAAAGCACAAAAATCACACTATCAGGGAAGGGAAACACATCTTCAATTGGAATGGCAATTTGATTCGAATAGTAGTGCAGGGATTAAGGTGATGCAAGACCATGAAATTAGACAAACAATTCCTAGCGACTCCTCAGCCAATATCGATTCGGATCAATTAATAAAATTGGAAGTTTATGATTTATATATGGGATTTACTATATTTGATACGGATTACTTATCGATGGGTTGTACCGCAGAAAATACCCATTCCCGCCCATTCAATTGCTAGCAATCTTCGTGAAGTATTCCAAATAGAGCCACCTACATTAACTATTCAGCAGATGCCAAGCCAAAGGTATTGTATTTCCGGAAAC
>Ga0233437_1004957_pt1 | contig 15045 bp, 10 predicted proteins | sample SI_122_August201_FD_182714 | JGI IMG/M metagenome (GOLD analysis project Ga0233437, IMG submission 182714) | Seawater microbial communities from Saanich Inlet, British Columbia, Canada - SI_122_August2016_200_MG | ecosystem: Environmental > Aquatic > Marine > Inlet | place: Canada: British... | reverse complement strand
GAAAGGGTAAGTTCTCTTAAACTCTGTTCAGAAAAAACCTTTCTTGGCTGGTATGGATTAGGCTTTATACACTTGACTGGAATAACGTCTAAATATGCTTCCATACTTTTATCGATACTTGTCTTGTCATGAGTTTTTTCGCTTACTCTATTCAGCTTTAACATCTTGTCCACCTTAAAAATATTTGCCTTGTGTTTTTAACTATTTCTATAAGGACTTTCTCTTTCCTTTGTCTACGGCAAAACAAGCTTTTATCTTATAAATCTTTTATTCATATTTTAAAATTCGACAAACAAAAAGGACCGATTACTTACAGTCCTGAGAATTGAAACTATTATTTTTTTCTAAAGCGGCTTTTTCTTGATATTTGCATATCGTCTTGGATACTCATCGCTTAATGGTTTTATCTTTTTATAAACCAAAATACATCTCTCAAAATCTTCTTCTATAATATGATGTGTATTAATATATTCTAAACCTAAAGTCACAGCCGCCGACTCTGCGATTCTTTTTTCCTCTGCAGCTTTATCTCCCTTGTATGCAAAAATATATCCATTAGTTTTTACAAAGCCAGCACAGAGTTCTAATAGTATGTCAAGCCTTGCAACTGCACGGCTTACACAGACGTCATATTTTTCTCTGTATTCTTTTTCTATCGCAATGTCCTCAGCCCTTTTTGAAACAACACTAACATCTAAACCACACTTTGAAGAAACATTTTTTATGAACTCCGCTTTCTTTCCAGTTGCTTCTATCATAGTTACATTTAAATCCGGACGAACAATTTTTAATGGTATACCCGGAAACCCAGCACCCGAGCCAATGTCAACCACCCGATCTTCATTTTCAAACAGCCCTGCTATATCAGGATATACACTATCAGCAAAGTGCTTATTAGCAACATCCTTCTCGCTTAAAATTGTTGTTAAATTCATATACTTTGATGCACTTAAAAGCTCTTCATAATAGATACTAAATTTTTCTCTTTGGCCTTCAGATAATTTGGAATAATATTCGCCAAGTGTATATGCTAAATGCTTTTGCATCAATTCAGCCTTTGCCATTTTATTCTTCACCTTTCAGTCTGCTCATATGAATTACAAGCACAGAAATATCGGCAGGGGACACGCCGGAAATTCTGCTTGCTTGTCCGATGCTCTCTGGTTTTATCTCATTCATTTTTTGAACAGCTTCAATCCTCAATCCTTTAATTGAAGAATAATCAATTTCCAATGGCAGCTTTTTATTCTCCAGTTGTTTAAAGTTCTTAACTTGATTTTGTTGTTTTTTGATATACCCTTCATACTTAACTTTAATCTCAGCACATTTCATAACTTCTTTATCAAGCCTAATAAAGTCTTCATCGAACTTAATAAGGTCTTTTAAAAACACATTCGGTCTTTTTAAAATATGGGAATATCTTACATTTGACTTTAAAGGTTTACTCTTTTGTTTTTCTAAATAACCATTTATTTTATCGGCATAAACAATTCTCTTGTCAATCTCTTTTCGAATTTTCTCAATGCCCTCCATTTTAGACATAAATCTATCATATCTTTTATCACTGACCAGCCCAAGTCTTCTTCCTTTTTCTGTCAATCTTTCATCAGCATTATCTTGACGCAAAAGCAGGCGGTATTCAGCACGAGACGTCATCATTCTATAGGGTTCTTTTGTCCCTTTGGTTACTAAGTCATCTATTAAAACTCCGACATATCCATCTGATCTGGTTAAAGTTAATGGCTCTTCTTTTTTTAGATATTGTACAGCATTTAATCCTGCAACTATCCCTTGTGCACCTGCTTCCTCATATCCTGATGTGCCATTAATCTGACCTGAAAAAAACAATCCTTCAATCTCTTTTGACATTAAACTGCTCTTAAGATTCCTGGCATCTATACAATCATATTCTATAGCATAAGCAGGTCTCATAAATTCTACATTTTCCATACCTGGTACAGTTCGATATACTTTAATCTGCACTTCCTCGGGCAAGCTGGATGACATGCCCTGTACATATATTTCATTGGTAGATAATGCTTCTGGCTCTAAAAACAACTGATGTCTTGGTTTATCAGGAAATTTAACAACCTTGTCCTCAATGGATGGACAATACCTGGGTCCTGTTCCCTCAATTTCTCCAGAATAAAGTGGACTTCTGTGCATATTGTCTTTTATTACTTGATGAGTCTTTTCGTTTGTATAGGTTAAATAACATGGCACTTGATCTCTTTTTATCTCTTCAGAAATAAAAGAAAACGGTATAATTTCTTTATCGCCATATTGCGGTACCGTTTTAGAAAAATCTATACTCCTTGCATCCACTCTTGCCGGTGTTCCTGTTTTAAACCTCATCAATGAAAACCCAAGCCCATTAAGGCTTTGGCTTAAATATTTTGCCGGGTAAAGCCCTGATGGTCCGCCATCAAACATTAGCTCCCCAATTATTATTTTTCCTTTTAAGTATACTCCGGTTGCAACAACAACTACACCAGCAGTAAAAATTGCACCTGTCGTCGTTTTCACTCCAACAGCTTTTCCGCCTTTTTCAATTATATCAGATACCTCAGCCTGCATAACGCTTAAGTTATCTGTGTTTTCTAGTGTCCATTTCATTCTTGTCTGATATTGTTTTTTATCCGCTTGCGCTCTTAAAGAATGCACTGCCGGTCCTTTTTTTGTGTTTAACATTTTTATTTGGATAAATGTTTCGTCAGTACAAATCCCCATCTGACCGCCGAGCGCATCAATTTCTCTTACGAGATGTCCTTTTGATGTGCCTCCAATAGCCGGGTTACACGCCATAAGTGCAATCCCATCTAAGTTAATAGTAAGTAATAATGTTTTTTTATTTAATCTAGCACAAGCAAGAGCAGCCTCACATCCTGCGTGTCCTGCTCCTACCACAACAACATCATATTTTCCTGCATTATAATTCATGTTTGCTTTAGCTCCGTCCAATGTTTATTTTCCCAAACAGAAATTTTCAAATATTCTGTTTACTATCTCTTCTGTTACATTCACTCCTGTGATTTCTCCAAGGCTGTTCCATGCATCTTTTATATCTATCGAAACACAATCTAAATCCATATCTATTAAGAAAGCCTCTCTTGCTCCATTAAGACTGGCTACATAAGCTTTTAAAATCTGTCTGTGTCTTTCATTAGTTATAATAATACCTTCCATCTTTTCTTGTCCCTTAACGGCACCATGGTAGATTCTATCTTCAAGTTCGTCTAATCCGCTTCCGCTTAAAGCACAAGTTTTAACAATTTCATTCATTTTATAATTCGGCATATTTATTTTTTTATCCGATTTATTTAAAACCATCACTACATGTTTTTTGCTTATTAATTCATATATGTTATCGTCTCTTTTATCAGTAACTTGTGATCCATCGATTACAAATAAAACCAAGTTTGCTTTTTCAATAGTTTGCATTGTTTTTTCAACACCGATAGATTCGACAAGATCATCGCTCTTCCTAATCCCTGCAGTGTCAAAATATCTGACAGGTATACCATTTATGTCAAAAAGCTCTTCAATGACGTCTCTCGTTGTTCCTGCTACTTCGGTTACTATCGCTTTTTCTTTCCCAATAAGTGCATTTAATAAAGATGATTTTCCAACGTTCGGCTTGCCTATGATACAAACATTAAATCCTTCTTTTAAATATTTCCCACTCTCGAATGTTTTTTCAAGTTTAGCACCGTTTTCAATTAAAACATCTAACTTAGGCAGACATTTATTCTTGATATGCTTTTCTAAATCCTCTTCCGGATATTCTATCCCAGCTTCAATCATAGCAAGCATATCCGTCAACTCATTTTGCATAGCTTTAATTTTATCAGACAGTTTTCCTTCTAGCTGATCAAAAGCAGTTTTTGCAGAAAGTTTAGAAACGCTTCCGATAAAATCCATCACTGCTTCTGCTTCAGACAAATCCATCTTACCGTTTAAAAATGCTCTTTTAGTAAACTCTCCCGGTTCGGCCGGTCTTGCTCCACAATCTAAAACAGCTGATAAAACTTCCATCATAGGGATTCTTCCACCGTGTGGAAAAATCTCTGCTAAAAATTCGCCTGTATAAGTTTTATCGTCATCAAACCCAACAGCCATTACTTCATCTATTTTTTCTTCACCATCAACAATAAACCCATGACGCATTTGCCCGCTTTTAAAAACAGCATTAGAAACAAAGACTTTATCTAAAATCTTTATCGCTTCTTCACCGCTAATTCTTATAATGCCGATTGCTCCGCTGCCCGGAGGAGAAGAGATCGCACAAATTGTATCGTTTTTCATCATCACTATATGTTCCTTTTTATTAGTTAAATTAATCGTCTTACTTACGATTTTATCATTTACGTATATTAATATATAGAAAAACTTTCTGTCAGGCAAGAACTGTTTTGTTTTGTCGTTGCGCTTAAGCTTAAGTTTATGATATTATGATATGCAAATAAAGAAGCTAGGAATTGGTAAATGGATTATAAAAAGATAATAGCAAATGAAATTTCTAAAAGTTTTGATGTGGATAAGAGCGACCTTGAAGTCATGCTTGAAGTTCCATCAGATGAAGCAATGGGAGACTATGCTCTTCCATGTTTTAAGCTTGCAAAGTTTTTTAAAAAAGCTCCTCCAATAATCGCAAATGATATATTCGAAAAGTTTGAATCACCTGAAGAAATTGAAAAACATGAAGTTAAAGGTGGTTATCTAAACTTTTTCATTAACAAAAACATTTTCATTAAAAGCGTATTAGATGACTCTTCAAAAATTGGATATGGTGGAAGCAAAGACGGAGCAGGCAAAAAAATCGTTATCGATTATTCATCTATAAATATTGCTAAGCCTTTTCATATCGGTCACATTATGTCAACCTCAATAGGCAACTCTCTTTACAGAATTTATAACCATCACGGATATGAAGCCATTGGCATAAATCACCTTGGTGACTGGGGCACACAGTTTGGAAAGTTAATTTATGCATATGAAAAATGGGGCAGCAAGGAAGACGTTGATAAAAGAGGAATCGATTCGCTTTTAGATTTATATATAAAGTTTCATGACGAATCAGAAAAAGATACATCCTTAGATGATGAAGGCAGAGCTTGGTTTAAAAAAATTGAAGATGGCGATGAATATGCTGTATCTTTACTTGATTGGTTTACTGACATAACTCTTAAACGAGTTAAAAAAATATATGATCAGCTAGGTGTGAAATTTGATTATTATACTGGTGAAAGATTTTATAACGATAAGATGACGCCTGTTATTGATGAGCTTGATAATAAAAATCTTTTAATAGAATCCGAAGGCGCTAGAGTTGTTGATTTAGAACAATTTAACCTTCCGCCATGTATTATTGTAAAAACAGACGGCACAACACTTTATTCAACAAGAGATTTAGCTGCAGCTTTTTATCGCAAAGAAACTTTCGATTTTGAAAAAGCATTATATGTTGTTGCATATCAGCAAAACTTACACTTTAAACAATGGTTTAAGGTTGTTGGTCTTATGGGTTATGAATGGGAAAACAAATTAGAGCATATAAATTTTGGGATGGTATCTTTAGAAGATGGAACGCTTTCCACCAGAAAAGGAAAAATTGTTTTCTTAGAAGATGTTTTAAATAAAGCAGTTGAAAAAACTGCTGAAATTATCGAAACAAAAAATCCAGAATTAGAAGATAAATATGAAGTAGCAAAAAAAGTCGGAATTGGAGCTGTTGTGTTTAGTGTTTTATCTCAAGGCAGAATTAAAGACGTAACTTTTTCTTGGGACAGAGTTTTAAACTTTGAAGGCGAAACTGGGCCGTACATGCAATATACTTATGTACGCTGTAACAGTCTAATTCAGCGTGGTAGTTACGCCTTAAATGAAAACCCGGATTATTCTGCACTTAACAGCGAAGAAGCCTTTAAAACAGCGAAAGCAATTTCAAAATTCCCAAATGCGGTTAAAACTGCTCTGGATAAGAATGAGCCCTATCTTGTTACAAAAAGTATTATAGATATTGCAAAAGCATTTAATAAGTTTTATTTCGAACATAAAATTATCGATGAAGATAAAGCAAAGTCTGCTGCTAGGCTTAGTTTAGCTAAAAGTGTGAAGAGCGTAATAAAAATTGGATTATATTTAATTGGAGTTGAAACGCCTGAAAAAATGTAATTAAACTATCTAAAATAAAAAACCTGTCAAGCGATTTGCCTGACAGGTTTTTTATTATTCTTCTATCTTTCCAAATTTGTTAAAAGGCCAACATCGGAAAAGTGCTCTTCCTCTTACTTTTTCAAGGTCTATAGCTCCAACAGACGGGATTCTTGAATCATATGAGTTGTTTCTGTTATCACCCATCAAAAAGACAGTATCATTTGGAACAATAACAGCATTTAAATCACTTATCATCTCTTCTTTTATATAAGGCTCTATAATTTGTCGATCATTTACAAAAAGTTCTCCACTGATTATCTTAACTTCATCATTTTCCTTGCCTAAAACTCTTTTTACATAATTTTTTTTATCTTTATCATATTTGCTTATTATTATATCACCTGTTTTAGGATCTTCAAATCGATAGCTTAATTTTTCCACAAAAACTACTTCGCCGGAATGCAGCGTAGGCTCCATTGAGCTGCCTTCGACTACAACGAAATCAAAAACGAAAAATCGTAGTGCCAATGCAATTGCTACTGCTATAATTAATGAAAGTACCCAGCTCAAAAATTCTTCTCTTTCACTTTTTTTCTCTGCCTTTTTTCCTTTGGATCTTGATATTTTTACCGGGACGAATTTATCCTGTCTTGCTTTAGCGCTCAATTTTAATTCTCCTTTTTACACCTTTTTTAAATTTATCATAAGATAACATAACAATCCTATTACAGCCCATGCACTTTATTTTATAGTCCATGCCCGTTCGAATTATTTTCCACTTATTTTCGCCGCAAGGATGCGGTTTTTTCATGATGACAATATCATCTGTCTTATAATCCAAAGTTTTTCACCACTAGCACAATATTAGACATAATCTTATCAGTATTCTGCTCTATCCTTTTATTTCCACTCGTTTTGGATAAGGAATCTCGATATTTTCTTTATCAAAGTTTGTTTTGATAAGCTCTCTTAAATCTCTCTCAATTTGCCATTGTGTTGCTGGTTTTACTTCCATAATAACTCTTAAAACGACATCGCTGTCACCTAAGTTTACAACACCAACATATTCAGGTTCTCCTACAACATTAGCATTTATCTCTTTATATGCCTTCGCAGTAGTCAATATCGAGTTTGATACTTTTTCAATATCCTCTTCATAAGCAACGCCAATATCTATGATTGCCAGGTTGTTTCCTTTGGAATAATTTATAACCTTATCTATTATTCCATTTGGTATGATATTTAATTCACCTGTATAAGCTTTGACTTCAGTGTTTCTGATATTAATCTCTTCTACTGTTCCTCTAACTCCAGCAAGTTCAACAAAATCTCCTACTTCGTATTGACCTTCTATAAATAAAAACGCTCCTGCTACTACGTCCTTAACTAAATCTTGCGCTCCAAACCCAATAGCTACTCCGCCTATCCCTGCTGTTGCAAGTAGACTGCTTGCAGATATACCTAGGTTCAGCTTTTCTAACACTGCTGCAATAACCATAAACCAAACGATAACTTTAACAACAGATTTAGAAAGTGAAATTATAGAGTTGGTTTTCCTATCAGAAATTTTGTTAATCTTTTTTAATCTCTTATTAAAAATCACTTTTTTAATTATCTTGTTTATTAACCAAATCAAAATTTTTCCGGCTACGATTATCAATATTATTTGTAATAGAGTAATAAGAATATCATCAACTCTGCTTGCTGCACCTTCAAAAAAGTTAATCGCTCTTTCACTTAATTCACTAAACATGATTTCCAATCCACTTTACCTCACTGTTTTTTTATTAGCCATTATTATAACAAATAAAGAATTTATTTTATATAGTACTCTTGTTACAATTTTATAAACTATAAAAAAAGAGCAACTTATTTTAAGCTGCTCTTAACTATGGTTTATTCTTCTGTTATATTTTCTTGCTCTGGCTGCTTCGCTTGCTGATTTTCATCCGATTGTTCGGTTTCAATATCCACAGGATTAATACCGTCTTCTTCTTCATCTACTCCTTTAGGGACTTTAGCGACACACACAACTTTAATTTCTTCAGCAACACGCATAACTCTTACTCCTTGCGTTCCTCTGCCGAATACAGATATTTCTGCTGTGTTCATCCTAATAATAATTCCTGCATTATTTATTATCATAATATCTTCGTTTCCATCCACAACCTTTAACCCACAAAGCTGGCCTGTTTTTTCGGTTATGTTTATTGTCTTAACACCAATACCTCCCCTTACCTGGGTTCTATATTCACTTTCCTTAGTTCTTTTTCCAAATCCATTTTCAGTGATAACAAATATATCACAATCTGGCGTAATTATGGCCGCATCAACAAGCTCGTCGCCAGTCTTTAAGCTTATTGCCTTAACGCCCATAGCCGTCCTTCCCATTGGTCTAACGTCTTGTTCGTTAAACCTTATTGAGAGCCCATTTTTAGAACCTACGATAATATCATCGTCACCATTAGTTTGGAAAACATTTATAAGCTCATCATCATCCCTAAGTCCTATTGCTCTTAATCCACTTTGACGGATTTTTATATATTCTTTCATTTCTGTCTTTTTAATGAATCCATTTTTAGTAACCATAACAAGGCAAGTGTCTTCATTATATTCTGAAACAGGGAATACACTTGTGATCTTTTCGCCATTATCAAGCGACAATAGATTTACGATTGCCATTCCTTTAGCGGTTCTACTCGATTCTGGAACTTCATAGCATTTTTTACTATAAACGTTTCCTTTAGTGCTGAAGAATAATAGATGATTATGTGTTGATGTTACAAAAACATTCTCTGCAAAATCCTTCTCTCTTGTTGAAAGACCTGTAATGCCTCTGCCTCCACGCTTTTGTGCTCTGTATGTGTCTGCAGAAACTCTCTTTATATATCCAAAATGAGTAAGAGTCACTGTCATATCCTCTTCTTGAATTAATTCATCAAGATCTATCTCATCTTCGGCAAAAGTTATTTCTGTTCTTCTCTCGTCTTGATACTTTTCCTTTATCTCGATTAATTCTTTTTTGATTATATCGATAACCATCTGCGGTGTGTTTAAAATACTCTGAAGATAGTCTATTTTTTCTATAAGCCCTTTATGTTCGTTCTCTATCTTTTCTCGCTCTAGTCCTGTTAGTCTTGCAAGCCTCATATCCAAAATTGCTTGCGACTGTTTTTCTGATAGACTGAAACGCTCCATAAGCTGGACTTTAGCAGTAGCGGAGTCCTTTGCTTTTTTAATTAAATTAACTACTTCGTCGATATTATCAAGAGCAATAATCAATCCTTCTAAAATATGCGCCCTTGCTTTTGCTTTTTCTAATTCATGTTTTGTTCGTCTTATTACAATATCTTTTTGATGTGCGATATAATGATGTAACATCTCTTTAAGAGATAAAACTTTTGGTTCTCCATCAACTAATGCAAGCATAATAATACCGAATGTGTCCTGCATCTGAGTGTGTTTATAAAGTCTGTTTAAAACGATATTCGCATTAACATCTCTTTTAAGTTCTATAACAATCCGCATACCTTGTTTATCAGATTCATCACGTAAATCAGATATGCCTTCTATTTTCTTTTCAGAAACTAAGTGTGCTATTTTTTCTATTAGTGATGCCTTGTTGACTTGATATGGAAGCTCTGTAACTATAATTCGTGACTTGTTTTCTTTATATTGGTCTATTTCAGACTGCGCTCTAACCGAAACTTTTCCTCTGCCTGTCATATATGCACGTCTTATTCCAGACATACCCATAGCAAGCCCACCCGTCGGGAAGTCTGGCCCTTTAATATATTCCATCAGCTCTTCAACAGTAATATCCGGCTCATTAAGCATCGCAATTGTTCCGCCTATTACTTCTGCTAAATTATGCGGCGGGATGTTCGTTGCCATACCTACAGCAATACCACCAGATCCATTTACCAATAAGTTTGGATATTTTGCAGGAAGCACCGTCGGCTGCATTAGTGTTTCATCAAAGTTTGGATAAAAATCAACTGTTTGCTTGTCGATGTCCCTTAAAAGCTCCATAGAAATTTTAGAAAGTTTTGCTTCAGTATATCTCATTGCAGCAGGAGAATCCCCATCGACAGATCCAAAGTTTCCATGTCCTTGAACAAGCATATGCCGGCTCGAGAAATCTTGTGCTAATCTTACCATCGCATCATAAACAGCTTTATCACCGTGTGGGTGATATTTGCCTAAAACATCGCCAACGATACGTGCACATTTTCTAAATGGTTTTTCAGGAGAAAGCCCAAGTTCTATCATAGAATATAAAATCCTTCTGTGCACCGGTTTTAGTCCATCTCTAACATCCGGCAAAGCACGGTTTATAATAACCGCCATAGCATAGGATATAAAAGATTTTTTCATCTCCTGTTCAATATCAACATTAATAATTTTTTTTATCTCTTTTTCCAATTTATTCACCTAAAATTCTAAATACTTTATACATCTAAGTTAGCAACTAACTTTGCATTTTGTTCAATAAACTCTCTTCTCGGCTCTACACTATCTCCCATTAGGATTGTAAATATCTCATCAGCCTCAATAGCATTTTCTAATGAGACTCTTAGAAGCGTTCTTTTATCAGGATCCATCGTTGTGTCCCAAAGTTGATCAGGATTCATTTCTCCAAGTCCTTTATATCTTTGAAGACTAATTCCTTCTCTGCCATTTTCATTAAAATATTCTTCAAGATCTTCATCAGAATAAAAATATTTTTCTTTTTTTCCTTTCGATACTTTATAAAGCGGCGGCTGTGCAATATAAACATGACCGTTTTCGATAAGCTCTCTCATATATCTATAAAAGAATGTGAGAATTAATATTCTGATATGGCTTCCATCAACATCAGCATCAGTCATACATATAACTCTGCTGTATCTTAACTTTTCTGTGTTAAATTCTTCATCTATCCCAGCACCAAAAGCAGTAGCCATCGCTTTTATCTCTTCGTTTGCCAATGCTTTATCTCTTCTTGTTTTTTCAACATTTAATATTTTTCCTTTTAAAGGCAGAATGGCTTGAAATCTTCTATCTCTGCCTTGTTTAGCACTCCCACCGGCAGAGTCTCCTTCAACCAAAAAGATTTCACATTTCGAAGCATCTTTTTCACTGCAATCAGAAAGTTTGCCCGGCAAAGCAGAAGATTCGAAAACAGATTTTCTTCTTGTCATCTCTCTTGCCTTTTTTGCAGCTTCCCTTGCCCTTTTTGCTGTTAAACATTTATTGATAACAGTTTTTGCAATCGCTGGGTTTTCTTCCAAATAAGAAGAAAGCCCTTTAGACACTGCAGAATCCACCATTGGTCTTATGTCTGCGTTTCCAAGTTTTGTTTTTGTTTGACCTTCGAACTGCGGGTCTATTAGTTTTACGCTTATAACCGCAGTTAATCCTTCTCTTATATCATCACCAGAAAGATTATCTTCTTTATCTCTTATAAAATTAAATCTTCTTGCATAATCGTTTATAACCCTAGTAAGCCCGGATTTAAACCCAAGAAGATGTGCTCCACCTTCGTGTGTTGAAATATTGTTTGCAAAAGAAAATATTGTGTCATTATATCCTTCGTTGTATTGCATCGCAATTTCAACAGATGACGTTCCCTTTACACCTTCGAAATAAATTACATCTTCGAAAATCGCTGATTTGTTTTTATTTAGATATTGGACAAAAGATATTATTCCACCATCATATTTAAATTCTAAACTTCTTTCCTTATCTTCTCTTTCATCAGAAAGAACAATGCTTATACCCTTATTTAAAAATGCAAGTTCTCTTAATCTTGATTTTAATGTATCAAAGCTAAACTTGACTTCATCAAAAATAGATCCATCTGGGTAAAACACAGTTTCTGTTCCAGTATCATTCGATACGCCTTCTTCAACAATATCAGAGACGGGAATACCTTTTCTGTATTCTTGTTTAAAAATCTTTCCATCTCTTTTAACACGTACACAAAGATGGTCTGAAAGCGCATTAACTACACTAACACCAACGCCATGCAGCCCACCGGAAACTTTATAGCCTTCTCCGCCAAACTTACCTCCTGCATGCAACTTTGTATGTACAACTTCTAAAGTAGAAATTCCGGCCGTAGGATGCATTCCAGTCGGTATGCCTCTGCCGTTATCATTTACTCTTATTCCTCCATCAGGTAAAATAGCAATAGATATTCTGTCACATACGCCTGCCATCGCTTCATCAATGGAGTTGTCTACAACCTCATATACAAGATGATGAAGTCCTCTCAAATCTGTAGATCCAATATACATACCCGGTCTTTTTCTTACAGGTTCTAATCCTTCTAAAACTTGTATTTGTGATTCATCATAAACTTTGTTCTTAGACATAATTATCTTCCTTTATATAAAAAATTCTTTAATCGATATTTAGAAGTTCCACTTCAATTCAGATAAATCAATATTTCCCTTAACCAAGGAAAAATCATTAAAATTATCATCAGCTCTTTTTAACAATGTTGATGAATTAATTGGGGAAAAATATAATAAAATTTGATCATTTTTTTTTGTAAATATAATAGAACTAATATTTTTTTTACTAATGTATATCAACTCTGCTGTTTGTTTAGCTTTTTTTAAAAAATAATTTACTATCTACATTTTTTTTACATTCATCATAGTCCAATATAAATTCTATATCTTCACTTAACACCATTTGGTCATTACCTAGATGTAATAACATATAAAAAACACCTTCCTATATTTATACCAACGTATAAGTATATTATATACAATTTTCACACAATTAAAAAGCCCTTTTAATCAATTGTTTTCTAAAATAACATAAAATTTTGGTGATTTAAGGTTTTTAATGCCTAAATGGACTGAATTAACTTAAAAATATTTTTTTTTGTTAAAATGGCGAATACTCTGTTATTCTTATATGTAAAAAAATTTACTGTTTTTCTTTAACTCTGCCTTCGCTAATAATAAATGCTTTATGACTTTCTTTTACGTTTATAGGAACTGCTGTTGTAATAAATACTTGACTTGAAGATAAAAATTTTGTTAAGCTTTTTTGCCTGTCAAAATCCAGCTCTGAAAAAACATCATCCAAAATTAAAACCGGTGATTCATCTGTCCTCTTTTTAATAATATTCATTACAGATAGTTTGTAGGCTAACATGATTGTTCTTTGTTGTCCTTGAGAGCAAAAACTTTTAACTTCTTTTTCATCTAAATAAAAAACCATATCCTCTTTATGAGGTCCTATGAATGATTGCTTGTAGTTTATTTCTCTTTGTAGATTAGAATTCAATTTTTCCAAAAAATTTTCTTCAATATTGTTTAATGAAACACATGGCTTATATTTTAACTCAGCGTTTTTTTTATTTCCGGATAAAAACCAATATATTTCCTTAAAATCATTTTCAAGTTCTTTTATAAATATATCTCTTAAAGATATTATCACTTTTGCGTTTTTTGCCAGCTGCTCATTATAAACACTAATAAGTCTTTTTTGTTCTTCGCCAATTTTACTTTTTAAAAGAGCATTTTTTTCTGCCAACGTTTTATAATATTCCTTCAGCTCGAAAAAATAAGAAGGTTTTATTTTTGATATTTCAACATCTATCAGTTTTCTTCTTAGTGAGGGTGTTTCTTTTATCGCTTTTATATCTTCAGGAGTAAAAGCAATGCATGAAAAATTTCCAAAAAGATGACCTAGTTTTTTTACTGGCATAGAATTTATTTTAAAGCTTTTTGCTCCATCATCTTTAATCATAGCTTCTTCTGAGTTTTTTCCAGCTTTGGTCATAAACTCTGCTTTTATATATGCATATTCGCTGTTAAACATAATAAGCTGCGTATCTCTAGTTGTTCTAAAAGATTTTCCCGTACTCAAATAATATATCGCTTCAACGATATTTGTCTTGCCTTGGGCGTTTTTTCCATAGAGAATATTTAAACCATTTAACGGAATAAGTTTCTCTTTTTTATAGTTTCTAAAATTATTTAGAGTTAAGGTTTTTAAATTCAACTTTTATTCCTCTACCATATATTAATATTATTATATCATAACAGTAGTCTAAGCTTGCAATTTATATCACTTAACTATTATCCAATAAAATATTCTATTTTTTACAAACTGATTTTTATATATAATAATATCTACTAAAAAAGCGGTTTAAAACACATAGGCTCAAAACCGCTTTATACCAACTTAAATAAATCTATCTCATTTGAACTGGTAAAATAAGATATAAATATGAATTATTATCATCACATCTTATTACACACGGGCTAACATTTGTATTAAATTCTAATACTATTTCATCATCTTCTATAGCTTTAAATGCATCTATCAGATATTTTGCATTAAAAGCTATATCTATATTTTTGCCCTCTAAATAAATATCTACCTTTTCATATGCATTTCCAAGCTCTGATGTTGATGTTATCGTTAAAATATTATCGACAATATTAAATTTTACTAACTTATCTTTTTCACTTCTTGCAAGAATAGAGGCTCTTTCAACACTTTCGAAAATATCATCTTTTTTAAGTTTAATCTTTGTTTTATATTCAGACGGCAAAATATTTTTATATTTAATAAAATCTCCCTCAAGTAATCTTGTATATATTTTTGTATGATCAGTTTTTATATAACAAATATTATCAGAAATATATAAGCTCAGCATATTATCATCATCGCCTAGAATTTTATAAACTTCTCTTAATGAACTTGACGGGATAATAGCTTTTATATCAATTACTTGTGAATCGAGCTCTTTTTTTCTAAAAGCAAGTCTATATCCATCCAAAGAAACTAAATTCAAAATACTATTTTCTATCTCAAATAAAACGCCTTTTAATATAGGTTTTGCATCTGATATAGCAGAAGAAAAAATGGTTGTGTTTA
>Ga0233437_1004951_pt1 | contig 15064 bp, 11 predicted proteins | sample SI_122_August201_FD_182714 | JGI IMG/M metagenome (GOLD analysis project Ga0233437, IMG submission 182714) | Seawater microbial communities from Saanich Inlet, British Columbia, Canada - SI_122_August2016_200_MG | ecosystem: Environmental > Aquatic > Marine > Inlet | place: Canada: British... | reverse complement strand
GCAGCTGCGCAGTGGCGAAGGGCACGTCGATGATATCGACCACCTCGGCAGCCGGCGCGTGCGGACCGTGGGGGAACTTCTCCAGAACCAGTGCCGCGTAGGTCTGATGCGTACGGAGCGCCTGGCTCGCGAGCGCATGACTCTCTACGATATGCAGGCCGACGACGTGACGCCTGGGAAGCTCGTCAACCCGAAGGCTTTGGCCGGGGTGATCCGCGACTTCTTTGGCCGGAACCAACTGAGTCAGTTCATGGACCAGACGAACTGCCTGGCCGAACTGACGAACAAGCGTCGTCTCAGCGCCTTGGGCCCCGGCGGTCTGAGTCGCGAGCGGGCTGGGTTCGAGGTGCGCGATGTGCATTCCAGCCACTATGGCCGCGTCTGCCCGATTGAGACTCCTGAAGGTCCGAACATTGGTCTGATCTCCTCCCTTGCCCTGTACGGGCGGATCAACTCCTTTGGTTTCATCGAGACTCCGTATCGCCGGGTCAAGAACAGCAACGTGTCCAAGGAGATCGACTACCTGTCTGCCGACCGCGAGGAGCGCTATGTCATCGCTCAGGCGAACGCTCCCGTCGGTGCCAAGGGCGCCTTCGAGAATCCGTATGTGCTGAGCCGCCATATGGGGGACTCCGGCGAGCATGTGTCCGCCGAGGTCCAGTACATGGACGTTTCCCCGAAACAGTTGATCAGCGCTGCCGCCGGGCTGATCCCCTTCCTTGAGCACAATGACGCGAACCGCGCCCTGATGGGCTCCAACATGCAGCGCCAGGCGGTGCCTCTGCTGCAAGCCAGAGCCCCGTACGTGGGCACCGGCCTGGAGGCGGTTGTCGCCCGCGACTCCCGCGCTGTTGTCTGCGCCGACTGCGCTGGTGTCGTGGCGGCGGTGGACTCCTCCCGGGTCATCACCACTGCCGACGGCAAGCTGCCCGAGGACACCAAGAAGCCCGGCTCCGTGCGCGAGTACCGCCTCTACAAGTTCATGCGGTCGAACAACTCCACCATGATCAATCAACGGCCGCTGGTGTCCACGGGCCAGAAGATCGCGGCGGGTGATGTGATCGCTGACGGTGCTTCCACCGAGGGCGGCGAGTTGGCGCTGGGTCAGAATGTGATGGTTGCCTTCATGCCTTGGCGTGGATACAACTTCGAGGATGCCATCGTCATCAGTGAGCGCATGGTGCGCGATGACATCTACACGAGCATCCACATCAGCGAGTACGACATTACGGCCCGGGACACCAAACTGGGTCCCGAAGAGATTACCCGTGACATTCCGAACGTGGGCGAGGATGCCCTGCGCGACCTCGACGCCGAGGGAGTGATTCGCATCGGCGCGGAAGTCAGGGCCGGCGACATTCTGGTCGGCAAGATCACGCCGAAGAGCGAGACGGAACTCGCCCCCGAGGAACGCTTGCTGCGGGCCATTTTCGGCGAGAAGGCGGCGGACGTGAAGGACAGTTCCCTGCTCGTCTCCGGAGGCAGCAGCGGCATTGTGATGGATGTGCGCGTCGAGCGCCGGGTGGATCCCACCAAGGAGAAGATGACGAAGGCCGACATCCGCCGGAAGATCAAGGACGCCAAGAATGTCCACAAATCGCAACTGGGCGAGATCGTGGACGAGTTGGCGGAACGGCTGGCAGGTTTCCTGCTGGGGCAGAAGCTGCCCGTTGCCGTGGTCAAGACTGAGGAAGTCGGCGGCGGGGACATCATTCCTGCCGACCGCAAGATCACCAAGATCATGCTCAAGCGTCTGGCCCAGTGCCACGATTGCTACGAGCTGCCCGTCGGCCCGGCCAAGGAGCAGATCGACGAGGTGATGAAGGGGTTCCGTCGGCGCATCCGCGACATCGAGTTGCGGAGCGAGGAAACCATCATTCGGCTTGAAGAGGGCGACGGCAGCGATCCCGGCATCATCAAGTCGGTCAAGGTGTACGTGGCCAGCAAGCGCCCGATCATGATCGGGGACAAGATGGCCGGTCGTCACGGGAACAAGGGCATCGTCGCGAAGATCGTGCCCGTCGAAGACATGCCGTTCATGGCGGACGGCACCCCGGTTGACATCGTCCTCAACCCGCTGGGCGTTCCCAGCCGCATGAACGTCGGGCAGGTGCTCGAGACCCATGCCGGATGGGCCGCAAGCGTGTTGGGCATGACCATCGCCACTCCCGTGTTTGACGGCATGTCCGAGGACAAGATCCACGAGCTGCTGGGCGAAGCACGACAGGTGAAGGTCGAGGAAGCCGGCTGGACGGTGGACAAGAGCGGCCATGTGCTGGATGCCGAGGGCAACAACCGCGACGAGTGCTTCGTGGCCGAGGACGGCAAGACTCGCCTCTACGACGGACGCAGCGGCGCCTCCTTCGCGCAGCGCATCATGGTTGGGCAGATCTACATGCTGAAGCTGGACCATCTGGTGGTCAGCAAGATCCATGCCCGCGCGGTCGGACCCTATTCCCTAGTCACGCAGCAACCACTGGGCGGCAAGGCACAGCATGGCGGCCAGCGCTTCGGCGAGATGGAAGTGTGGGCGCTGGAAGCCTATGGCGCGGCTCACGCCCTCCAGGAAATGCTCACCGTCAAGAGCGATGACGTGGTGGGACGGACGAAGATCTACGAGTCGATCATGCACGGGGACAACACCCTGGAAGCGGGAACGCCGGAATCCTTCAATGTTCTGATGAAGGAAATGCAGAGCCTGTGCCTCGACATCAGGGTCCGCCGTGGCCGTGGTGGTGAAGGGGCAAAAGCCTAGTCGTTTCGAACATGCACCGAAAGCCTGCGGCAACTGCCGCTGAAACAGGAGGGCTTTTTTTTGGACAATAGCACGCTGAGACAGGTTCTCGGAATGGACGAGTCGGACGGCTTCACGTGCGTCACCATCGGGGTGGCGTCGCCGGAGTCGATCCACTCGTGGAGCCGTGGCGAAGTGCGGAATCCCGAGACCATCAACTACCGGTCCTTCAAGCCCGAGAAGGGCGGCCTTTTCTGCGAGCGCATCTTCGGCCCCACGCGGGACTGGGAGTGCAACTGCGGCAAGTACAAGCGGATCAAGCACAAGGGCATCGTCTGCGACCGTTGCGGGGTCGAAGTGACCCAGAGCCGCGTGCGGCGCGAACGGATGGGGCACATCGAGCTGGCCGTCCCGGTCTCCCATGTCTGGTTCTTCAAGTGCATGCCGAGCCGCCTCGGGCTGATGCTGGATATGACAGCGCGGGCGCTGGAACGGGTGATCTACTACGAGGACTGGATCGTCACTGATCCCGGTGACACGCCGCTCGAGCACAAGATGCTCCTTACTGATGAGCAGCTGCGCGAAGCCCAGGAAACCTACGGCAATGCGTTCAAGGCCGGCATGGGTGCCGCCGCTGTCCAGGAGCTTCTCGGGCAGATCGATCTGGCGTCGCTGCGCCAGGAGTTGGACCAGGACATGCTGGGGACCCGTAGCAAGGCCAACCGGAAGAAGATCGCCAAGCGCATGCGTTTGGTCGAGGGCTTCGTGCAGAACGCCATGGACCCACGCTGGATGGTGCTCACGGTTCTGCCCGTGATTCCCCCGGACCTGCGTCCGCTCGTGCCTCTCGAAGGCGGTCGTTTCGCCACCTCCGATTTGAATGACCTGTACCGCCGCGTGATCAACCGCAACAACCGGTTGAAGAACCTGTTGCAGTTGCGCACGCCGGAAGTGATTATCCGCAACGAGAAGCGGATGCTTCAAGAGGCCGTCGATGCCCTGATGGACAACGGTCGCCATGGGCGTCCTGTGACCGGCACTGGCAACCGCCCCCTGAAGTCTCTCAGTGACATGCTGAAGGGCAAGCAGGGGCGCTTCCGCCAGAACCTACTGGGCAAGCGCGTGGACTACTCCGGTCGTTCCGTGATCGTCGTTGGCCCCGAGTTGAAGCTCAACCAGGCCGGCCTGCCCAAGGAAATGGCCCTGACTCTCTTCGAGCCCTTCATCATGCGCCGGCTCAAGGAGCGCGGCTTCGTGCATACGGTGAGAAGCGCCAAGAAGCTCATCGAGAAGCGCGCCCCCATCGTCTGGGACATCCTGGACGAGGTCATCAAGGGGCACCCGATCATGCTCAACCGCGCGCCCACGTTGCACCGGCTGAGTATCCAGGCGTTCGATCCCGTGCTCATCGAGGGGAAAGCCCTGCGTCTGCACCCGTTGGTTTGCGCCGCCTACAATGCGGATTTCGACGGTGACCAGATGGCCGTCCATGTGCCGCTCTCGAACGAGGCCCAGCTCGAGGCCAAGCTTCTGATGCTTGCCCCGAACAACATCTTCTCCCCCGCGAACGGCCGCCCGATCACCACCCCGAGCCAAGACATCACCCTCGGTTCCTACTACCTCAGTTACGGGGATCGTCGGCGCCATGGCATTGCGCATGATGCCATTGAGAAGGGCGGCGAGAGCAAGCATCGCGTGCAGTGGTTCAACGACTTCCACGAGGTGCTGCTTGCCCTCGACGGCGGGCATGTCCACATTCACGAATTCATCCAGATGCGCAATCCCGACCACGGCAAGGACACGCAATGGGGCGAGGAGGATTCCCGCTTCATCCTCACCACTGCTGGCCGCTGCATCTTCAACGAGATCTGGCCGGAGGAGATGGGATTCTTCAACGACGTCGCGGGCAAGAAGGCCCTCGGCACAATGGTGAAGGATTGCTACGACCACGTCGGGCGCGAGCGCCTGATCACGGTCTTGGACGATCTGAAGGACCTCGGCTACGAGTACGCGACGCAGGCTGGGTTCTCCATCGGCATCACCGACATGATCACGCCCGAGAACAAGGGCACACTGATCGGTGCCGCGTGGGACGAGGTGGCCACCGTGCGCACCCAGCGCGAGGAAGGTGTGATCACCGAACTCGAGCGCTACAACAAGTGCATCGACGTTTGGACGCAAGCGAACAATGAGCTGGCCGACAGTCTCTTCCAGGTGCTGGAGCGCAATGAGGGATTGGGCGAGATCAATCCGGTCTTTGCCATGCTGGATTCCGGCGCTCGCGGTAGCCGCGACCAGGTTCGCCAGCTGGCGGGCATGCGCGGTCTGATGGCCAAGCCTTCGGGCGAGATCATCGAGCGTCCCATCATCTCCAACTTCCGAGAAGGTCTGTCCGTACTGGAGTACTTCATCAGCTCGCACGGCGCCCGGAAGGGCCTGGCGGATACCGCCCTCAAGACTGCTGACTCCGGGTACATGACACGCAAACTCGTGGACGTGGCTCACGACGTGATCTGCTGCGAAGAGGATTGCGGCACTGTCAATGGCATCTGGGTCAAAGCCATCCGTGAGGGTGATGAGGACATGGTCCCGCTGATCGACCGCATCATCGGTCGGCATGCCGTGGACGATATCTATGATCCCTACGCCAATGACAAGGTGATCGTCGCTGCCAGCGAGGAGATCACCCCGGACACGGCGAAGAGAATCGTGGAGGCGGACATCGAGCGAGTGCACATCCGCTCGGTCCTGACCTGCGAGAGCGAGCGGGGCGTGTGCTGCAGCTGCTACGGCCGCAACCTCGCCACAAACCTACCCCCGGTGATCGGCGATGCCCTCGGCATCATCGCTGCCCAGTCCATCGGCGAGCCCGGCACCCAGTTGACGATGCGTACGTTCCACTACGGTGGTACCGCCTCGGCTTCATTCCGTGAGCCCGTGCTTCGCGCTCGGGAAGGCGGCGTTCTGCGTTTGGCCGAAGTGCGGCCGGTTGAGCAGGAGGACGGCAGCCTTGTCGTTCTCAACAAGAATGGCTTCGCGCTCCTGGAAGACCAGGACGGGGTCGAGCGCGAGCGTTTCGAGTTGATCCCCGGTGCTGTCCTCTCGAAAACCGAGGGCGAAACCGTCGAGGCCGACGAGGTCTTCGCGAAGTGGGATCCCTACAACGTCCCCATCATCACCAAGACGGGCGGGCGTCTCGAGTACCGCGACCTGATCGAAGGCGTGACCATGAAGCGCGAGATCCAGGCTGGCGGCAGCGAGGAAACCACGGTCATGGAGCATCGCGAGGATCTCCATCCCCAATTCGTGATCCTCGGCAAGAAGGGCGATGTGCTCGACCACTACAGCCTCCCGGCCGGCGCCCATATCATGGTCGCCGAGGGGGAAGCGGTGCACGGTGGCCAGACCTTGGCCAGAACGCCCCGCCAATCCATTCGTACCAAGGACATCACTGGTGGTCTGCCCCGCGTGGCGGAGCTTTTCGAAGCTCGCCGCCCGAAGGAAGCCGCCGAGATCGCACGAATCGACGGGATCATTGAGCTTGGGCAGATCCAGCGCGGCAAACGGACGGTCACGATCCGCGATCCCGAGAACGACCAGATCGAGGACCACAGCATACCTGCCGGCAAGCGCGTGGTCGTCTTCAATGGCGACTTCGTCCGCAAGGGCCAGCCGCTCACCGACGGGGCCGTGGTGCCGCAGGAAATCCTGGAGGTCTGCGGACCGCAGGATCTGCAGGAGTACTTGGTCAACGAAGTGCAGGCTGTGTACCGTCTTCAGGGCGTGGAGATCAACGACAAGCACATCGAGATCATCGTGCGCCAGATGATGCGCAAAGTCCGCATCACCGAGCCCGGGACCACGCGGTTCCTGTACGGTGAAGGCATTGACCGGCAGGAATTCCTGCTTGAGAACCAACGGGTCGTCGCCGAGGGTGGACAGCCGGCAGAAGCCCAGCCCATCCTCCTCGGCATCACGAAGGCCTCGTTGGCGACCGAGAGCTTCATTTCAGCCGCCTCCTTCCAGGACACGACGCGGGTTCTTACCGAGGCCGCTACCTTCGGTCGGGTGGACTACCTGCACGGGTTCAAGGAGAATGTCATCATGGGGCACCTCATCCCCGCCGGTACTGGCTACAGCACCGTGCGCGATGTGGTGCTTGAGAAGCGCGGGCATGAAGTGAGCGAGGGAGTGGCCGAAGCCGCCGCCGTCCGTGAACCCGACACGAAGAAGAAGAGCGAGGCCGAAGACAATCGTGCCGAGGCCCTCCGCCTCCTCAATATGGACTAGACCGAGTCTTCCCCAGCCGCAGGGAACAGCCCTGGGCGCAGATGTCGCCCAGGGCTTTGTCTTCCCACTCCCATCGAATGCGCTTGACGGGGAACTGAATGCGGGTAAGTTAACCCGTTCCGCCCAAACAGCGACTTTCACTAAGGAAAGACGAATGCCGACGATCAACCAGCTGGTACGCAAAGGCCGCAGTGCCAAGCCGAAAAAAAGCCGCACTCGTGCTCTGCAGCAGTGCCCGCAGCGTCGGGGAGTCTGCCTGCAGGTGACCACCCGTACGCCTAAGAAGCCGAACTCCGCGTTGCGCAAGATTGCCAGGGTGCGTCTGACCAACGGTCAGGAAATCACCGCCTATATCGGGGGTGAGGGTCACAACCTCCAGGAGCACAGCGTGGTGCTGGTGCGCGGCGGACGTGTCCGCGACCTTCCGGGCGTTCGCTATCACATCGTGCGCGGCTCATTGGACTCCCTCGGGGTCGATGCCCGCCGTCGTGGCCGCTCGAAGTACGGGGCCAAGAAGCCCAAGTAGTGGCCGTGTCGTGGTCGCACGACGCCGAATGCAATCATGAACACACCGAAATCGGGATAAGGCAATGAGAAGACGCAGAGCCGAGAAACGCCCACTGACACCGGATGTTCGCTTCAACAGCGAGCTGGTGGCGCGGATGATCAACACGATCATGAAGCGGGGCAAGAAGTCCACCGCCCAGACGATCGTCTATGGCGCCTTTGACATGATCAAGGAACGGAAGAAGGACGTCGAGCCGCTGGAGGTGTTCCTCCAGGCGCTTGAGAACGCCAAGCCGCGACTGGAAGTGAAGAGCCGCCGCGTCGGTGGTGCCACCTATCAGGTTCCCATCGAGATCGCTCCCGAGCGCCAGGTCGCAGTCGCCATGCGCTGGCTCGTCGGCTACGCCAAGGGCCGCAGTGGAATGCCGATGGGCAAAGCCCTGGCCTCCGAACTGCTTGACGCGTTCGACAACACCGGCAGCACGATCAAGAAGCGTGACGACACGCACAAGATGGCCAACGCCAACAAAGCCTTCGCCCACTACCGCTGGTAGCTTCCCGCTCGCCTCTCCGTTCCTCCAGAAGCAGCTCTTTTACAATGTTCAGCACTCCGGTCAAGTCAGCATTAGACACCTGTGGCCGTTCCCGAAACGGGACGGGCGCGACGTCTGGACAGGTGCGGAACATCGGCATCATGGCGCACATTGATGCTGGCAAGACGACGCTTACGGAACGGGTGCTGTTCTTCTGCGGTGTGAACCGCTATATGGGGGAGGTGCATGAAGGCACCACCACCATGGACTGGATGCCGGAGGAGCGCGAGCGCGGCATCACCATCACCAGTGCGGCTACTGTCTGCCCCTGGCGAGAGCACCGTATCAATATCATCGACACCCCGGGCCACGTGGACTTCACGGCCGAGGTGGAGCGATGCCTACGCGTGCTGGACGGCGCCGTCGCCGTGTTCTGTTCCGTCCGCGGCGTGCAACCGCAGTCCGAGCGGGTATGGCGTCAGGCACGCCGCTACGGAATTCCGGTGGTTGCCTTCGTGAACAAGATGGACCGCGTTGGTGCGGACTTCGAACGGGTGGTCGAGGAGATTTGTGGTCGCCTCGATGCCACGGCGGTCCCCGTGCAACTGCCAGTTGGGCAGGAAGACACGTTCGAGGGCGTGGTCGATCTGGTGGAGATGGAGGCGGTTCTCTTCGCTGATGCCAAGGGCGTCCACGCGCGGCGGGTCGAGATCCCCGCCGAACTCCGCGATGACGCAGAGCTGGCGCGTGAGCATCTGGTGGAGTGTCTAGCCGAGGTCGACGAGATGATCCTCGCCGATTTTCTGGAAGATCGCACTCCCACCTCTCAAGACCTCCGTTCCGCCATCGCCCGCGCCACTCGCGCGGGCGAATTTGTGCCGGTGTTGTGCGGCAGTGCGCTCGGCAACAAGGGCGTGCAGCCGCTGCTTGACGGGGTCGTTGACTGGTTGCCTTCACCCCTGGACCGGGGCCCGGTTGGCGGCACTTCTCCCGATACGGGCGCGCACACTGAACGGCACCCGGCCGCCACCGAACCGTTGTCCGCGTTGGCCTTCAAGGTCGGCAGCGATCCGGTTTGGGGTCGGCTCGCCTTCTTCCGCGTCTATTCCGGCAGTCTCCGGCAGGGCATGATCGTCCGCAACCCGAGGAGCGGGCGCGACGAACGCATCGAGAACCTGATGCAGATCCATGCCAATTGCTGCGAAGCCCGCGCGGAGATCCCGTGCGGGAATCTGGCGGCGGTGGCTGGCCTTGGAGAGATCGCCACCGGTGACACTCTCTGTCATCCTGATGCGCCGATCGCCCTTGAGACTATCCACTTCCCTGAGCCAGTTGTCTCCATGTCTGCGGAGACGCGCACGGGTGATCAACGCGATTTGCTGCTCGCCAGCCTTGGGTGCCTGGTCAGCGAAGATCCCACATTGCGCGTCCGAACCGATCGCAGCAGCGGTCAGACCCTGGTCTGCGGCATGGGGGAACTGCACCTCGATATCGTCCGTGAGCGGCTCCGCCGGGAGTTCGGCGTGGAAGCCCGGTTCGGTCGGCCCTCGGTTGCCTACCGAGAGACCGTATCAAAGGCGGGGCATGCCGACCGCAAGTTCGTGCGGAAGCTTGCCGAGGGCGGGCAGTATGCCCATCTGATCCTCACGATCACGCCGCGGGACTGCGACTATGGCCTGGGCGTCGAGTTTGCGGTTCTTGCCGAAGAGGTGCCAGAGCGATTCCGCCAAGGAGTCGCCGAAGCCCTGCGCGAGACTGCCGAATCCGGGGTCGTCTTTGGCTACCCCCTGACGGCTTCCCTGGTCACTGTCGTGGGCGGATCGTTCGACCCGGAGGAATCCACCGAACTCGCCTTCCGGGCGGTTGCTGGTTTGGCTCTCAAGGAGGCCGTTCGTTCCGGCGAGCCGGGCTTGGTTGAGCCAATGATGACCGTTGAGATACGTACGCCGCAGGATTGCCTCGGCGATGTGGTTGCCGATCTGAATGCGCGGCGCGGGCGGGTGGTCGAGGTGGACTCGGCGATAGCCCGGACTGTCCGTGTCATCGGCCAGGTTCCCCTGGCGCAGCTCTTCGGCTATGCGACGGAGTTGCGTTCTTTCAGTAAGGGGAGGGCTGATTTCGTGGCCGAACCCCTGCGTTTCGAGAGGGTTCCCAGAGAGTATGAAAAGAAAATGCTGCATCGAGCCTAAATAGAAGGACTTTTCGGACATGGCCGCAAGTACCCAAAGAATCCGCATCCGACTGCAGGCGTTCGAGCACTCGACGCTCGACCAGTCGACCGCCGAGATCGTGAACACCGTCAAGCGCAGCGGCGCACAGGTTGCCGGGCCCATCCCGCTGCCCACCCGCATCGAGCGTTTCTCGGTCAATCGCTCTCCGTTCGTGAACAAGAAGTCCATGGAGCAGTTCGAGATCCGGACGCACAAGCGGCTTCTGGATATCCTGAACCCGACCGCGAAGACGGTGGACGAGCTGAAGAAGCTCAACCTGCCCGCCGGCGTGGACATCAGCATCAAGATTTGACCGGAGACGGAAATATGAAGGGCATTATCGGCAAGAAACTGGGCATGACCCAGGTCTACGATGAGACTGGCGTTCTCATCCCGGTGACCGTGATCGAAGCGGGCCCCTGCCCGGTCGTCGCGGTCAAGACTATCGAACGCGACGGCTATGTGGCGCAGCAGCTTGGTTTCGGCACCCGGAAGGTGAAGAATGTCACCAAGCCCCAGCTGGGGCACCTGAAGGCGGCTGGCCTGGACGGCACGCCTCCCTCGGTCCTCCGCGAAGTGCGTGTGGACGAAGTCCCCGCCGAGCAGGGACAGGGCGCGGTGCTGAAGGCCGACCTGTTCGCCAAGGGCGAGTTCGTGGACGTGAGCGGAATCAGCAAGGGCCGCGGCTTCCAGGGCGTTGTCAAGCGCTGGAATTTCGGTGGCGGCCGCGCGAGCCATGGTGGCGGCTGGACCCGCCGTCCTGGCTCCATCGGCATGTGTGTCAGTCCGGGCAAGGTCTACAAAGGCCGCAAGATGCCTGGCCAGACCGGCAACGTGCAACGTACCGTGCAGAACCTCGAGGTTGTCGAGGTCCGCGTGGATGATGACGTACTATTCGTCAAGGGTGCCATTCCCGGCCCCAACGGCGGTACGGTGATGGTGCGCAGCGCCATCAAGAAGTAAGGAGGTTACAAGCATTATGCCTACCACAGTAAACGTTGTGGATACCAGCGGAGCCGAGGTCGAAGCCCTCGAGCTGAAGGATACCTGGTTGGAGCGCGAGAAGGGCGTGCAGGCCGTGCACGATGCGGTCGTCGCATTCCTAGCCGCCCATCGGGCCGGTACCGCTTCCACCAAGACTCGCGGCGAGGTCGTCGGTACCGGTGCCAAGCCGTATCGCCAGAAGGGCACCGGTCGCGCCCGTGCTGGCACGTACAAGAGCCCCATCTGGCGCGGTGGTGGCGTGATCTTCGGGCCGAGGCCCCGGAGCTATGCCAAGCAGATCAACCGCAAGGTACTGAACTTGGCTCTGCGCCGCGCCTTCACCGAGCGGCTCGATGCCGGCGAGGTGGTGATCGTGGACAAGTTCGATGTCGAGGCCCCGAAGACCAAGGATGTCGTTGCCCTCCTTGACGGTCTGAACGTGGGCAGCGATGTGTTGGTTCTGGTGGGCGAGCCCTCCGTGAACCTGGAAATGGCGGCCCGCAACCTCCCCGGTGCCGAGGTCATGAAAGCCAGCGCGGTCAACACCTACTTCATGTTGCTGTTCAAGAAGGTGGTGATCACGCGCGACGCGCTTGAGGTCCTGGGCGGCCGGATTGCAGGAAAGGAGAAGGCTGAATGAAGGATCCCTACAGCATCGTCCAAACCGTCCTGGTGACCGAGAAGGGCACTGAACTGGCTGATGAGCTGGACCAGTACAGCTTCAAGGTCGCGAAGGACGCGAACAAGATCGAGATCAAGAGTGCCGTTGAGGCGCTGTTCGACGTCAAAGTGTCGTCGGTCAACACCCTGAACCGGAAGGGCAAGCGGAAACGCATGCGCACCACCCGGTACGGCAAACGTCCGGATTGGAAAAAGGCGATCGTCACTCTCTCCGAGGGTGAGATCGACATCCTCTGATCTAGGCGGGAAGCCGACACGAATGGAGCATTAAGATGGCGATTAAGAAGTACAAACCCACGTCCCCCGGCCGCCGCGGAATGGCGGTCAGCGACTTCGCCGAGATCACTCGCACGACTCCGGAAAAGAGTCTGGTGGTTGGCAAGCGCTCGACGGGCGGGCGGAACAATCTGGGTCGGATCACCACGCGATTCCGCGGCGGTGGTGTGAAGCGGAAGCTCCGCAAAGTCGATTTCCTGCGCAAGAAAGAGGGCGTCCCCGCCACGGTCGCCCACATCGAGTACGATCCCAACCGTACGGCCCGTCTCGCCCTGCTGCACTATGCGGATGGCGAGAAGGCCTACATCATCGCTCCGGTCGGCCTGAAGCAGGGCGACGTGGTGATGAACGGACCCAAGGCCGAGTTCAAGCCCGGTAACAGCATGGCTCTGGCCGACATCCCCGTTGGTGTCACCATCCACTGTATCGAGCTGACTCCGGGCAAGGGAGCGGCGATGGTACGCGCGGCGGGTCAGTCCGCCATCTTGCGCGCAAAGGAAGCCAAGTACGCCCAAATCAAGCTGCCCAGCGGCGAGATCCGCCTCGTGCACCTCAAGTGCCGGGCGACGATCGGCCAGGTCGGCAACTTGGAACATGCGGGTATTGTCCTCGGGAAAGCTGGCAAAAGCCGCTATCTCGGCCGGCGCCCGCACGTTCGCGGTGTGGTCATGAACCCGGTAGACCATCCGATGGGTGGTGGCGAAGGCAAGACCAGTGGCGGCGGGCATCCGCAGTCTCCCTGGGGGCAGCTGGCCAAGGGTTACAGGACCCGGAACAAGAAGAAGGCCTCTAGCAAGTTCATCGTCGAACGGAGGAAGAAATAGTGAGCAGATCAATCAAGAAGGGCCCGTTTGTCGATGGGCATCTGATGGCCAAGGTCGAGAAGATGAACTCCACGGGCCTGAAGCGGGCGATCAAGACATGGTCCCGCCGCTCGATGATCATGCCCGACTTTGTGGGCCATACGTTCTCGGTCCACAACGGTCGGACGTTCATGAACATCTTCGTGACAGAGAATATGGTTGGCCACCGTCTGGGCGAGTTTGCGCCCACGCGCACCTTCCGTGGTCACGGTGCCATCTCCGGTAAGTAGATATCGCTAGCCGAGAGGCAAGGACCCCCCTTGTTTCCCGGCCGGAACCGCAACGCCCCCGCGAGCCTTGAAGCTCTGCGGGGGCGTTTTGCGTCCTGGGATGGCCAGGCATCCAGAGGGACGCCCTCGGCCCCGTCAAGTTCCCCCGGGGGCTGCGGGCCCCAAGCCTTCTGCTTCGTAGCCAGCCAATGCGGTTGCGGCGTCTGGGGGCTCAGCTGAGTGTGCGACTCTCCCTGTGCGAGACCGCAGTGCGCGTAGCGAGGCAGCTTCCGGGACATGGGCACGCATCCTCCGCTACCCTCCGCCAGGCCGGAACCACACTGTCCCGGAGAGTGAATACAGAGGGGAAGAAGAGGCGAAGTAGACCGAAGAACAGCTCTATGCCAGGGGAGTGGGGGGACTGCTGGTTGCCTTGTTTGGGGGAGCACCGCCTTCTGACCGAAGCCCTTGTCGGGGTCTCGGCGCGACGAGGAGGCCGGTGTTGCGGTGCGGGCGTTCCGCAACCTGGCATTTGGCTGCCTGGTTGCGCTTCAGGGCAAAGAAAAACCCCCCGGTCAGGAGACCGGGGGGTTGGGATAGGCAGTGGCGGATCTAGAAGGCGAAGATGGTCTGGAACCGGAGCCACTCGCTCTCGCTGCCGTCAGTCCAGTAGTCTCCGGGCCGGAATGCGGCGGCTTCAAGGGAGACGCTGATGTAGTCGTTGACCTTGACGTCAAGGAACGCGGTGAACAGGTCGCCAAAGTGGCTGTCGCCCGTGCCGCCGCCGCTGGTCATGGCCGTGTCGGCGTCGTCGGCCATCAGATACGCGGCTGTGCCGGTCAGTCTGACGCTCTGGAAGAGCTTCCGCTCCGGGTTGCTGTAGAGCGTGGCGGTGCCCTGCAACCGGAACTGGTGCAGGTTGGTCCAGTTGCCGTTGTTCAGGATCGGGAGGAGTTCCTCGCGGAAGATCGGGTAGTTGGCGAACAGGCCATCCCAGCCTTCGAAGTCGTCGGTGTCGGGATCATCCCCGCTGAAGTAGGTGTACTGGAGCATCACGATCGGTGAAAGCGCCGCTTCGGGGCTCTTGAAGGTCAGGCGGGCATCGACCAGCCAGGCATCCAGATCAGTTTCCATCGCGTACGAGCTGCTGCTGCCAACGGCGGGGCTCTCATCGTACTCGCCGAACATGTGGGCGACTTCGATGCTGTAGTCCAGGCGTTCGTGGGGGCTGCCGAAGAGGCGGGCACCGACCGTGTGGAGTTCGGCGTTGGAGTTGGCGGGGAACTCGCGCATGCCCATGGTGGTGTCGTTGTCATCGACGTTGGCGTAGATGTAGTACAGTTCGCTGCTGAGGGAGTTGTTGAAGGTGTGAGTCCAGTCGATGCCCGTGGTGAAGATGTCACCGCGACGGAGAACACGGTCCTCGTCACCGGCGACGACGAACTCGTCTTCGGCTTCGCTGTAGAAGGCGAAGAGGGCGAGGGCGTCACACTCGTTCTTGTAGCGGATGGAAAGTCCGTCGAAATAGATGGACCGCCCCTGGTCGTAGGGGGTACCTTCGAGCATGACCATGCCATTGCCGAGAATGAAGGCTTGGCGACCGAGGGTAGCCGAGAGACCTTCGATGCCGAGCCCGGTCGTGAGCTTGAGCTGGTCGACGATGATCTCGTCGGGGTACTGCCAGGTGGCAGCGCCATTGTCGTTCTCATCGATGAAGTGGCTGCTGTAGTTGTGCATGCGGTTGACGAAGCGAGCGTTGAGCTTGGCGCCGTCCCAG
>Ga0233437_1004948_pt1 | contig 15080 bp, 10 predicted proteins | sample SI_122_August201_FD_182714 | JGI IMG/M metagenome (GOLD analysis project Ga0233437, IMG submission 182714) | Seawater microbial communities from Saanich Inlet, British Columbia, Canada - SI_122_August2016_200_MG | ecosystem: Environmental > Aquatic > Marine > Inlet | place: Canada: British... | reverse complement strand
CGTCGGCACCATCGAATATCTGGTGGACGAGAATTTCGACTTCTACTTCATGGAGATGAATACCCGGATACAGGTCGAACACCCGGTCACCGAGATGGCCACCGGCCTCGACCTGGTCAAAGAGCAGATCCGCGTGGCCGCCGGCGAGGAGTTGGGCTACGGGCAGGAAGAGGTGCGTTTCGAGGGCCACGCCATCGAGTGCCGCATCAACGCCGAGGACCCGGCCCGCAACTTCATGCCCTCGGCCGGGGAGATAACCGCCCTGCACCTGCCCGGAGGACCGGGCATTCGCATCGACAGCCATATCTACCAGAACTACGCCATGCCCCCCTACTACGATTCCCTCCTGGCCAAGGCGCTGGCCTTTGGCCGAGATCGCCAGGAGAGCCTGGCCAGAATGCGACGCCTGTTGGACGAGTTGACAATCGAGGGAATTGCCACTACCATCCCATTCCACCGGGCCGTGCTCGACGAACCGAACTTCATCGCCGGCCGTTTCGACACCGAATACGTAGACAGGACCGAGCTGGACCTGACCTGACATCGGGCCCGAGGAGGATAATATGAGCGACGCCAAGATTCCCGAAAACCTGGCCTATACCGAAGACCACGAGTGGCTGTCCCAGGACAGCGACATCTCCACCATCGGCATCACCGACTACGCCCAGTCCGAGCTGGGGGACATCGTCTTCGTGGAACTGCCGGAAGTCGGCTCCCACATCCAGCAGAGAGAGCCGTTCGGCACGATCGAAGCGGTCAAGACCGTGGAAGATCTGATCGCCCCCGTCTCGGGCGAAGTCCTGGAAATCAACGACAGCCTGGAGGAAAGCGCCGAGCTGGTCAACCAGGACCCCTACGGCGCCGGCTGGATGCTCAAGATTCGCCTCGAGGACCAGGAGGAGTTGGAGCGGTTGATCTCTCCCCAGGAATACGCCGACTTGATCAGCGGCGGCGAATAGCGGCCCCATCGAACATGCAGCTTCCGACGTAATACCGAATTGATTTTCGGATGTCCTTGTATCTATTGTTCGACGATTCTCTTCCGAAAATCCCGCCAGCATCCAGACCTCCGTTCGGCAATCTGGTATAAGCTTTCTCCGAATTTGTGCAGGGGGGCGCCTGGCGTCCCCCTTTTTCTCGCCATTCCCCCATCTCGCCGAATTCCCCCGAGTTCCCGAACGACCCGTTCTGGAAGCTTGACTTTGTTACTTGTGAGCTTAATTTTATATGTTTTAGCTCGGTTTTGGCTTCTGGTCCAAAATCGCCCTGTAAATAAGGCCGATTTCGGCCGCCGGATTCTTCCGTTAAGTATTTGAATATTATCGAGAAACACGCTTTCTCACATCTGCCTAGTGCTGCCTGGCGGAAGTTGTTGGCAGGTTGATATGGCTCCTTGGTGGACCAGCGAAGAACCAAGCAGTTTTCCGTCTGGCAGCACTCGTAGAGGCAGCGGGTGGAGATCGACGCACCCGGCATTCCCCTTCTCGGCCGTTGGCCGGCAGCAGAAGGGACTGCGAAATGCTGAATAGGAACGTACTGGTACTGAATCAGAACTACGAACCTCTGAGCGTCTGCAGCGTGCGCCGCGCCCTGCTCCTCATCTTCGGTGGCAAGGCCCAGGCGATCGAGGACCTCAACGAGGTCGTGCGCTCGGTCTCCGCGGAATTTCCCGTGCCCAGCGTGGTCCGCCTGGAGCGCTATATCCATGCCCCGCGTCGGCGCGTGGTCCTCTCCAAGCGCAACCTCTTCAAGCGAGACAGCAACCAGTGCCAGTACTGCGGCAAGACGAGCGAAAAACTGACCATCGACCACATCGTGCCGCGCAAGTACGGAGGTCAGGCCACCTGGGAAAACCTGGTCTGCGCCTGCGTCTCCTGCAACAATAAAAAAGGGGAACATCGTCCCGAACAGGTAGGCCTCCAACTGCGCGCCAAGCCCAGACGGCCCAACAACGTCAGCTTTATACGCAACTTCATCGGCACCAGCGACTTTCGTTGGAAGCCCTACCTGTTCATCGACTGAACGACATCGGCTGGAAGGCGCGATTTCCATGAGCAGCGAGACACTGGAGCCAGCAGCGAGCGACGAGCAGAATCCCTACGAGGTGAAGCTCGATATCTTCGAGGGGCCGCTCGATCTGTTGCTCTATCTCATCCGCAAGGACGAGCTCGACATCTACGATATTCCCGTAGCGCACATCACCACCCGGTATCTCGGTTTTTTACAGCAGTTTCGGATCCTCGACGTCGAGCAGTCCAGCGACTTCATCCTGATGGCGGCGACGCTGATGAAGATCAAGTCGCAAATGTTGCTGCCGCGCGAAGAGGTCGACGGAGAAGGAGAGGGAGAAGAGGACCCGCGCGAAGAGCTGGTCCGCCGCCTCCTCGAATACCAGCAGTTCAAGGAGATCGCCGACTGGCTCGGCATCCAGAAGAAGGCCCAGAGCGACGTGTACCTGCGCCGCCAGGGCCCGGGAGAAATATCAAACGAAGGGGCCGAGCTACGGCCGGTCTCCCTCTTCGATCTGCTCAAGGTCTTCAAGGTCGTGCTGGAGACCGTGCCCAAACAGCTGGTACATCAGATCACCGAGGAAGAAGTCTCGATCGAATCCTGCATCGAGCACGTGCTGGCCGTCCTCGAGCGGCGCACCCGGGTGCGCTTCCTCGACCTGATCGAGGGGCGGGATCGTCTGACCATGATCTCCACCTTCATCGGCCTGCTGGAGCTGCTCAAGGCGCAGCGCATCCACGTGCAGCAGGCCCGCCCGTTCGACGATATCTGGATCGAGGAAAGCGAAGGCAACCAGGCGGACACCCCGATCGAAGTAACGGCAGTTCGGGAGCCCCCGGAAGCGGAAGCCGAGGCAGAAGGAGCAGCCTCGGATGAGGGAGCAACCTCGCGGGAAGATACGGCGTCCCCGCAGGAGCTCGAACCGGATTCGCCGGAAGAAGAAACAACCGATCCGTCAGTAGATGAAAATCCACGGGAAGAGGACCAGACCGACTCGCGGGAAGACGAGGCCGACCATTGAATGAACCTGCCGCAACGCCCGAAAAGGCCCGCGCCATCATCGAAGCCATCCTGCTGACCGCCGAGGATCCGGTTTCCCCGGGCCGGCTGGTCTCCCTGCTCGACGGGCTCAACGGGCGGGACATTCGCGAGGCGATCGACGCGCTCAAGGAACAGTACAAGCAGGCCGGTCACGGCATCACCATAATCGAAGTGGCCAACGGCTTTCAACTGGCCACCCGCCAGGAGCTGTCTCCCTGGATCCGCAAGTTTCACAAGACGAAGAACCAGATCCGCCTGTCACAGGCGGCGCTCGAGAGCCTGTCCATCATCGCCTTCAAACAGCCGATCACCCGTATCGAGGTCGACAGCATCCGCGGCGTCAATTCGGCCGGCGTGCTGCAAAACCTGATGGAACTCGGCATGGTGCGCATCGTCGGGCGCTCCGACGGCATCGGCAAGCCGATGCTCTTCGGCACCACCCGGGAGTTCCTCATCCACTTCGGCCTGAAGAGCCTGACGGATCTGCCCAAACCCAGGGAGCTCGAAGAGCTGCTGGCCACCGGAGAGCAAAAGGCCAGAGATCGCGACCAACTCTCCCTCGGCCTTGAAGAGGACGAGGAAGCGGAGGGACAGCCGACCCCGGAAGAAGGCGACGCCCCTCCTGATGCGGAATCGGCACCAGAAGAAGAAGGCGATTCCAATGCCAACGAGGACCGGGAAACGGACGCAGAGCCGGAACCCGAAGCCGACTCGGAAGAAGGCGATTCCGATGAAGATCCGGATGAAGACATTCCGGATAACGAGGATGACGAGGATGACGAGGATGACGAGGATTCGGAAGACGGCACTCCAGAAGAAGATACTGAAGAGCCAGAAGACGAGGATTCGGATATAGACGAAGAGCCAGAAGAAGACGATTCGGAAGACGAGGATGATCCGACGGACGACGACGATCTGGACGAAGAGGACGAAGAGTCCAATGGTGAAGACGATCCAGAGGACGACGATTCAAATACAGACGAAACCGATGGCGATGGCGCTCGCGGACACTGAGTCCTCCCCTGCCACGCGAATGCGGCTGAGTCGATTCCTCGCCCGGGCGGGGGTCGCCTCCCGTCGCAAGAGTGACGAACTGATCCAGTCGGGCGTCGTTTTCGTCAACGGCGAGCCAGTCGTCGAACCGGGGCATAGCGTCGAAGCGGGCAAAGATAAAATCGAATACCAGGGCGTTCCCGTGCACCTGCCCGACGCATTCGAGTACATCGTCATGGACAAACCGACCGGCTGCGTGGTCACCTGTAGCGACACCCACGGCCGCCCCACCGTCTTCGACCGAATCAATGGTCTGCATCCGGGGACCATAGCCGTGGGACGCCTGGACATGGACACCACCGGCCTGCTGCTGCTGACCGACGACGGCGAACTCGCCTACCGCCTGACGCACCCGAGCTTCGAAGTCGACAAGCGCTACAAGGCGGTGGTCAAAGGCAAGCCCACAGAAGCAACGCTCGACCGCCTGCGGGCGGGCATAGAGCTCGACGACGGGCCGACTTCTCCGGCCCAGATCGAGATGGGCTGGTCCCGCAAGAAGGGCTACCACGTGGAGACCGAGCTCACCCTGGTCATCCACGAGGGGCGCAAGCGGCAGATCCGCCGTATGCTGTCCACCGTCGGCCACAAGGTGCGGCAACTGCGACGCGTGAATTTCGCCGGCCTGGAACTCGACTTTTCCCGCTTCGGCTGGCGACACCTGACGCCGGACGAAGTGGTGAGGCTAAAGAAACAGGTCGGCCTCGGTGAGGAACGGGAAGCGGAATGCGCAGACCGAACGGATTGATCATCGCCATCGACGGCGTCGTGGGGTCGGGCAAGACCGCCACCGCTCGCCTGGTGGCCGAAAAACTGGGGTACAGGCATCTGGACACCGGCGCCATGTACCGTGCAGTGACTCTGGCGGCCACCCGCAGCAAGGTTGCCGCCACCGATACCGAAGAACTGGCCAGCCTGCTGGCCACAGTGGAAATATCGCTCCCCCTCCGCGCAGCGGAGGGGCGGCTTCCGCACGTCGGGGGCGAATCTCCGCGCAGCGGAGACCGCGTCCTGCTCAACGGCGAGGACGTCACTGAAGCGATACGTCGGCCCGAAGTGACCCGTCAGATCGGGGCATACGCCGACCTTCCCCTGGTGCGTCGGGCGCTCGTCGCACAGCAGCAGCAGATGGGCGCCGAGGGAGGTGTAGTGGCCGAAGGCCGCGACACCGGCACGGTCGTCTTTCCGGATGCCGAACTCAAGGTCCGGATGGTCGCCGCACTCACAGAGCGCGCCCGCAGACGACACCGGGAATTAATAGCAAAGGGGGTGAGTCTTTCTTTTGATGAAGTACTAGCGGACGTCGGCAAACGCGACATAGAAGACGCGCAGCGCGACTACGGCGTCGCCGGCATTCCGGCGGACAGCGTCGAGGTGGACACCACCGATATGACGCTGGAACAGCAGGTCGATCACATCGTCGACCTGGCCCGCCAACGCGGCGCCTGAAAACGCGTATCTGACGACCGCCTTTTCCCGACCTGGAGAGCCCGGGTCGGCAATCCATCCATCTATGACGGGAGGGATCTCTCCTTCTCCGTCTTAGCCTTTAGTTGGAAACAAATGACCGAAGAAAGCACAGTGACCGAGGAAACCTCGGTCGCCAGCGAAGAAACCGCAGCAACCGAAGAAACCGTGGTTCAGGAGAAGCCGGTCTACGGCAACGTCAGCATCGAAGAGCTCGAGGCTCCCGAATACTCCGAAGACCAGTTCAACGAGATGATGGCCCTCTACGAGGACAGCATCTCCGGTATCCAGGAAGGGCAGATCGTCCAGGGTACAGTCGCCTCCATCGGACCCAGCGAAGTGCTCGTCGACATCGGCTTCAAGTCCGAGGGCGTCGTGCCGATCCGCGAGTTCAACGATCCCCAGGCCATCGAAATCGGCCAGGAGATCGAGGTCTTCCTGGAGAGCGTCGAAGACCAGGAGGGACAGGTCGTCCTTTCCAAGCAGAAGGCCGATTTCATGCGCGTCTGGGACACCATCAAGGACGCTCACGACACCGGCAACACGGTACAGGGTCGCCTGATGCGCCGCATCAAGGGCGGTATCGTCGTCGATCTGTTCGGCGTCGACGCCTTCCTGCCCGGCTCGCAGATCGACATCCGCCAGGTCAAAAACTTCGACCAGTTCATCGGTCAGGAGTTCCCCTTCAAGATCATCAAGCTCAACAAGGCGCGCCGCAACATCGTCGTTTCGCGCCGGGCCGTGCTCGAAGAAGAGCGCGAGAAGATGCGCGCCGAGCTCATCCAGGAGCTGGAGGAGGATCAGGTGCGCGAGGGCGTGGTCAAAAACATCACCGACTTCGGCGCCTTCATCGACCTGGGCGGCCTCGACGGCCTGCTGCACATCACCGACATGTCCTGGGGCCGCGTCAGCCATCCGTCCGAGATGGTCTCCATCGGCGACCGCATCCGCGTCAAGGTCCTCAACTACGACCGCGAGCGGGAGCGCATCTCCCTCGGCCTCAAGCAGCTGACCCCGCATCCGTGGGACAACATCGACGAGAACTACCCGGTCGATACCGTCACCAAAGGCAAAGTCGTCAGCATCACCGACTACGGTGCCTTTGTCGAGTTGGAAGAGGGAATCGAGGGTTTGGTGCACATCTCCGAGATGTCCTGGACCCAGCACATCCGCCATCCCTCAAAGCTGGTCTCCATCGGCGACATGGTCGACATCATGGTGCTCAAGGTCGACAGGGAAAACCAGAAGATCTCCCTCGGTATGAAGCAGACCGAGTCCGATCCCTGGGAAACCCTGGACGCCAAGTACCCGTCCGGCACCCGCCTGGAGGGGACGGTGCGCAGCCTGACCAACTTCGGCGCTTTCGTCGAGATCGAGCCGAATATCGACGGTCTGGTGCACATCTCCGACATGTCCTGGACCAAGCGGATCCGCCAGGCCAGCGAGATGTTCAAAAAGGGAGACGTCATCCCGGTCATCGTCACCGAGATCGACAAAAAGCGTCGTCGCATCTCCCTGAGCCACAAGATGTCGTTCGAAAACCCCTGGCCCACCTTCGCTTCGCAGTACGCGGTGGGCACCGAGACCCAGGGCGCTATCTCGCGTCTGCTCGAGCGGGGCGTGGTCGTATCCCTGCAAGAGGACGTGGACGGCTTCGTGCCGCTGTCGCAGCTGGCGGTCGACGAGATCCAGAATCCCCGCCAGTCCTTCAGCGAGGGTCAGGAGCTGCCGCTCAAGGTGATCGAATTCGATGAAAATCAGAAGAAGATCGTCCTCAGCGTGCGCGACTACCTCAAGGACAAGGACCAGGCCGAGTACGAATCCTACCTGGAGAGCCATCCCGTCGCCCAGGTCACCATCGGCGAAGTAGTCGCCGATCAGGACGACGAGATGAACAGCTGGGGCGATGCTGTCGAACCGCCCCCCGCCCCGGCTCCCGCTCCGGTGGAAGAAGCTCCGGCAGAAGAAGAAGCCGTAGTAGAAGAGGCCGTGGCAGAAGAAGCCGTAGCAGAAGAAGCCGTGGCAGAAGAAGCTCCGGCAGAGGAAGAAGCTCCGGCAGAGGAAGAAGCTCCGGCAGAGGAAGAAGCTCCGGCAGAGGAAGAAGCTCCGGCAGAAGAAGAGGCGGAGAAAGAGGAGTAGGCCTGAGCCCGCTCTCTCGAATACTGCCGACGTGCAACGGGGCCGGGGAGATAATCTCCCCGGCCCCATTTTTGCGTTTATGGACTTTTATAGGTTGCTGTACTGAAAAGTAAAGGGACTCAGCAATGGGACGGGCCGAACGGATGGCCTCCCTCCGCGAATCTAAAGTTTGTTCCGCTATATTCTATAGCTAATCATCGTCGTCATCCTCGTCATCCTCATCGTCATCATCCTCGTCATCCTCATCCTCGTCCTCATCGTCAAAATCCTCATCATCTTCATCGTCATCGTCGTCCAAATTTCCACTTGGATTGAGAGATCCGATGAGATTATCCGCCGCGGCCAGACGGCTGGAGAGCAATTGGACCATGTTGTAGAGGAGCTTCAGATGCATGTCTTTGTTGTTGTGCAATAGCCGGAACAAATCCGCTTTGCTGATGACGATTCCGGTTGAATCCTCCAGGGCAATGACGTGGGCCGATCGCGGCGCGCCGGAAAAGAGTCCCATCTCTCCAATCGAGCCACCCATCTGGATAACCGCCAGTTCGTCTCCCGCCGTGCTCGCCACGCGCAGCTTGCCGTCCAGTAGAATCAGCATGTCGTCGCCCGGCTCGCCGGCGCTGTAGATTCCCTCTCCCTGTCTGTAGGAGACGGGACGGCAGATCCGCAGCAGAGGGGTCACTTCCTTCTCCTCCAGCCCCTTGAACAGCGGCATCTTTTTGACGACTCTCATTATCAGATACTTCCGCCGATTCATACCTCTCTCCATCTGGTGGTCGCGACCCAACTTAAGGTGCGAACTTCTGGATCCGCTTGTTCAATTCGTCGACCACGTAAATATAACCCTCCTCATCCACAGCCACACTCCCTCCGAAGTCAAGGTCTCCACCGGGAATCTGCCGCCCCAGCCCAAAGTTAAATTCCCCCGGACCGTTGCCAAACCCACCCCACTGCGTCACTGCTTTACCCAATCGATCGAAGACGACGATGCGCGCATTGCCCGAATCGAGCACGAAGATCCGCCCGTCCGGACCCACGTCGAAGGACAGGGGATAGAAAAGGAAATCAGCCGGACCCACCGCCGGACCCACCGATTTGTTGAACACCTCTCGCCACTGTCCCTCCAACCCCTCGATCACCGTGCCGATCAGGAGCTTGTTTTCCTCCGGCAGGCAGACACCGACCTGGTATCCGTGCCCACGGCGCTCCGGCCATACACGCAGTTCACTCACCCCCGCCTCGAACGGTTCCAGCGACGTCAGCTCTCCATCTTTGCCAACTACGTAAGCTTGATCAGACAGCGTCATGACAGGAGTGTCGCCGATCATCCCCATAGCGGTCCAGAGAGATGCCTCATTATTCCCGCCGCTACTCCATATCCAATCAGTGACCGAGGCGTGCACGCGTCCGTCTTCCATCGTCAATTTCATCACGTATGGAACGGTTTCCACGGTGGGAAACGGCTGGCGAATGTGCACTTCCCGCTCCTCCAGATCCTCCCCTTCGGCAGGCGAGAAAAACCAGGATAGTACCGCTTCCTGGGCAGGTGTGTCGAGAGAGAGGACAAAGCGCGAGAAAGTTTCGTCGCCGATCTGGATGGCGGGATGAATCCCTATCCCCCCCCACTCATCACCTCCAATATACACTTCTACCTCTAGCTCGAAATCCCGCTCGTCTTCAGGCAGTGACCTCCGCGCAAAACTGTTTCGATCCGTTCCACGAGAAGAAAGAAAACCAAAACCACTGAACATCCAGGGGCCGATAAATTCCCACTCCTCGAACGCTCCCTCCACTATTTCTCCGATGGGAAAACCGGCATAATCCTCTTCAAAGAGGACTCGATCCCTGGAAAAGAGTCTGATTTCAACATATTTCCCGCCATTCCAGAGCACCATTTGATTCGATACCCTGGCTTGATCCCCCCCCAAAGGTTGCGGTAACTCCTCTGTGGCTAGCTGATATTCCCTGTTCCAGAGCCGACCATCCGCCTCCTGGCGCAGAATGAGAAACTGCGAATTCGATTCATCTTCCGGATAGACCACTCCCGAAAACAACCGATGCCCTTCCGGAGACAGCGCTGTAGCCCGGCCCAGATTCGAGGCGATTCTGAAATCTCGGATCTCCGTTTTGGTCACCACCCCTCCCCGATCATCAAATGCGAGCAATCGATGATACTTGGTAGATTCGGTCGTGGAAATTAGCGCAGCAATCCCACCCTTCTCTTCCGCGTACAGTCGCACGAAGCGCGTATTCGCCGGCAATTCCCAGGTGTCCACCCAGCGGTGAAGACTGCCATTCACTTCCGCGCCGGGCAGCACCTCTCCGCGTTCTGTTTCGACGACTACGCGATAGAAATACTCCGTATTCCCCCGCAGACCCACATCTACGAACGACGTATCGAGACGGTCCTCGCTCTCCCGGACGACCTGCGCCGCTAGCGTTGCCGTCTTTCGCTCCACACGGTAACGGGCAAAGTGGGGGCCGGCGTACGGCGCCCATGCAACGGAGGCCGATGCCGTAGACGACTCGAATTCCACCTCTACCTCCCGCACTACCGGCAGTTCCAGGCGGGCTTCCATCCCATTGCTCGGTAGTTCCTCCCCAGACCCTACCGTCGTCACCCCATACGCGTAATCCACCCCGCTCAGCGCCGTAGCATCTATATAGCTCGTGTCCTCCACCGCCGTCTTCTCGACCAGCAGTTCCTCCCGATCCGTCCCCACCTCCCGACGCAGCACCCGATAACTCGCAAACCCCGAATCCCCATAGCGGCTCCAGCGCAGGGTCAGCGTCCCTGCAAACGGATCCCTCTCCACCCCCAGCAGGCGCACCCCTTCCACGCTGTACCCAATCACACTGCGCACTTCGGAAGAGACGGAAAAACCAGCCACGTTTACCGCAGCCACCCGATATTCGTACGCCGTGTCGGGCGCCAATCTGCTGTCCACAAACGTCGCTTGCGCCACCTCATCGATCACCGCCAGCGTATCTACCTCGGTGGACATAGCGACATTGCGCAACACCCAGTATTGGGCAAACGCCTGCTCCCCCGCGTACTCCGTCCAGTTCAACGTCACCGTCCCGGCCGTGTCGTCCAGCGCCGCCGTCAACGCCACCGCCGGGGTCAGCTCCGGATCGAACGGATTCTTGCGCGGCGCATCGTGACAGGCCGTCAGCGTCAGGATCACGCACAGCATCAAAACATCCGACCGGAAAAAACGGCGATGGATTTCAGATATTCTTCCCATCGAATACTTTCCCTATTTCTTCAGATAGATGGCTTTTTCAAGCATCGACCGCACCCCAGATCGGATAATTTTCAGTAGACACTGACCAAAATCCCCAGGCCACACCAGAGCTCGAAAATCCCTTCTACGGTGCAAACTTCTGAATCCGCTTATTGAGATCGTCGGCTACGTAAACGTAGCCGTCATCATCCACGGCGATGCTGCCGGAGTAACCCGGCGTTCGACTGGCTACCCACCGGTCGCCGAAATTGAACTCCCCATCTCCATCCCCCCGGGTCCCAAACTGAGTGACGTACTGCCGATTCGAATCGAAGACCACGATGCGGGCGTTGCCGGCGTCGAGGACGTAGTAGCGACCATCCGGGCCGACATCGAAGGACAGCGGATATATGAGGAATTCACCCGGCGGGCCGATCTCCGGGCCGATTGACCTCATTCCAATATCGAACCACTCAGCGGACTTCCCTGACCCAATATTGGCTACCCGAATCTCATCTCTTTCGGGAAAGCAAAGCCCCACTGTGGCCTCATACCGGTCCGAAATACCTCCCCAGACGCGAATATCACTCACCCCTCCTTCTTCAAATTGGGAGGATGCGATCAAATCGCCGTTCGCATCCAGAGTCAGGGCACGATCGTAGGACACCACCGCCATATGGTCGCCGAGAGCCGCAACGCTGGACCATTGTGGCACCTCTTCGTATACCTCCGACCACACCACAGGCGTGGAAACAGCGGCCTCGACGTACCCATCCACCACCTCCAGATTCAATCGATAATTCGCCATCGGAACAGTAGTGAGGGGCACCGTAAAGGTGGCCTCCTTCGCCATCAGTGCAGACCCTTCGGGCGGCGTGAAGACCCAGTGCAGCGAAGCGAGACGGGACAGCGGATGAAGCGCCAGAGCGTACTGCGAGAAAAGGTCTCCCCCCAGGCGGATCTGCCACTGAGTGTTTCTACTAATTAGGGGGGCCCACGGGCTTCTAAAGAGACACCCCTCAACTTCGAGACCGAAGTCCTGCCACGTCTCATCGACTCGTCGCGCCTGCCCGTTTGAATTTAGGAAAAGTATGTCTCCGGTTTTTTCACGAACCCAGTAGTTTGTACTACCGGAGAGCATCCACGGTCCTACCTCTGCAGGAAGTTCTCCCCCCCAGTCGTATTTGGCGGGGAACTCGTCGAAGTCCTCGGTAAAGAGAACCCCCTCATCCGACTGAAGCAGCGCGCCACTGTAGTGAACCGGGCCGCCCAGGACAATCTCACCCGATACGACGGCTTCTTCCCCACCGGTAAACTCAGGAGGCGTGCCCCGAAATACTTCGTGCATCTGCCAGATGGGATCTCCCTGCGCATCGTACTGTGAAATGCCGCAGAAACTCAGAGGCGTATCTAGCGTCTCCACCATCTTATTCAGGCTCACGATATATCTCCCATCCGACATGACCGCCAGATCTGCTCCGAGCGCGGATGGAACGTTAGAAGTCTGGATGCCAAGCGGACCAAGAACAGGGAATTCGCGCACCAGACCGCCATCCTGATCCATCTCGAGCACGGTCGGCAACGGTTCTGCCGTCAGGATGATGACACCACCGCCCGGCCTCTTTTGCAGGCGCAGGTAATACAGGCCATCATAAGGAGAAAAGTCCGGCACGATCACCGGCCAAGTGGCCAGCCACCGATGAAACGCACCCATTATCTCTTCGCTCTGTATCTCCTCCTCCCTTCCGGTCACCACTGATACCTGGTAGAAGTATTCGGTATTGCCCAGTAGGCCCGTATCCACGAAAGAGGTGTCTGTCGGCTCCGCCCCCTCGAATACCACCCGCGGCACCAGTTCCCCGGTGCGCCGCCACACCTGATATCGCGCGAAACGTGGACCCGCATACGGTGTCCAATCCAGCTTCGCCGATCCCATTGCCGAATCCATCACCGGTTCCGCAAGTACCACGCCCGGCAAAATGAGCCGATATCTCTGGCTGTTGCTGGAGAGTGCCTCTCTACCGGTAGTTACATCGACGGTGTACACGTAGTCGCTGCCGTTCAGCGCGGTCGAATCCACGAAGGTCGTGTCCGCCACACCATCCAGAGTAACCAGCACATCCTCCTGGATCAGTTCCCCCAGACGGCGGCGCACTTGATAGGAGACAAAGTCCGGTCCACTGAAACGGCTCCAGCGCAACACCAGTGCCCCTGCCTGCAAGTCGCTCTCCACCGACAGCAGGCGCACCCCTTCCACGCTGTATCCAGCTATACTCCGCGCCTCTGAAGACATGGCAAAACCAGCCGCATTGACCGCGTCCACCCGATACTCGTAACCTGTATCCGGCGCCAGCGAGCTATCCACAAACGTCGTTTGCGCCACCTCATCAATCACCGCCAGCGTGTCCACCTCGGTAAACCTGGCGACATTGCGCAGCACACGGTATTCGGCAAACGCCTGCTCCCCCGCGTACTCCGTCCAGTTCAGCGTCACCGTCCCGGCCGTGTCATCCAGCGCCACCGTCAGCGCCACCGCCGGTGTCAGCTCCGGATCGAACGGATTCTTGCGCGGCGCGTCGTGACAGGCCGTCAGCGCCAGGGCCACACACAGCATCAAAACACCCGACCGGAAAAAACGGCGATGGATTTCAGATATTCTTCCCATCGAATACTTTCCCTATTTCTTCAGATAGATGGCTTTTTCAGGCATCGACCGCACCCCAGATCGGATAATTTCCAGTAGACACTGACCAAAATCCCCAAGCCACACCAGAACTCGAAAATCCCTTCTACGGAGCAAACTTCTGAATCCGCTTATTGAGATCGTCGGCCACGTAGATGTAGCCGTCGTCGTCCACGGCGATGCTGCCAGAGTAACCCGGCGTTCGACTGGCTACCCACCGGTCGCCGAAATTGAACTCCCCATCTCCATCCCCCCGGGTCCCAAACTGAGTGACGTACTGCCGATTCGAATCGAAGACCACGATGCGGGCGTTGCCGGCGTCGAGGACGTAGTAGCGACCATCCGGGCCGACATCGAAGGACAGCGGATATATGAGGAATTCACCCGGCGGGCCGATCTCCGGGCCGATTGATCTCATTCCAATATCGAACCACTCAACGGACTTTCCGGGCAAAACGTCGCCGACGCGAATCTCATTTCTTTCGGGAAGGCAAAGCCCCACCGTTGCTTCAAACCAATCAGCTTCACCTTCCCAGACGCGAATCTCGCTCACCCCTCCTTCTTCGAATTGGGAGGATGCGATCAAATCGCCTTTCGCATCCAGTGTCAGGGCACGATCGTAGAACACCCCCGCCACATGGTCGCCGAGAGCCGCAACGCTAGACCATTGTGGTATCTCTTCGTATACCTCCGACCACGCCACAGGCGTGGAAACAGCGGCCTCGACATGTCCATCCACCACCTCCAGATTCAATCGATAATTCGCCATTGGGACAGTAATGAAGGGCACCGTGAAGATGGCCTCCTTCGCCCCCAGTGCAGATCCTTCGGGTGGCGTGAAGACCCAGCGCAACGAAGCGAGACGAGACAGCGGATGAAGCGCCAAAGAGTACTGAGAGAAAAGGTCTCCCCCAAGGCGGATCTGCCACTGAGTGTGGCCATGAATTTTGAAGCCCCACACGCTGCCAAAGAAGCTTCCTTCCACCTCGAGACCGAAGTCCTGCCACGTCTCGTCGACTCGTCGCGCCTGCCCGTCTGAAGCCAGGTAAAGCACATCTGCGGTTTTTTTACGAATTAATTTGGATGTGTAACCGGAGAACATCCACGGTCCTACCTCCGCAGGAAGTTCTCCCCCCCAATCTTCTTGGGCGGGAAACTCGTCGAAGTCCTCGGTAAAGAGAATCCCCTCATCCGACTGAAGCGACACGCCGCTGTATTGAGCCGGGCCATCCAGGATTATCTCACCCGACACGACGGCTTCTTCCCCGCCGGTAAACTCAGGAGGAGTACCCTGGAATATCTCGTGCGTCTGCCAGATGGGGTTTCCCTGCGCATCGTACTGCGAGATGCCGCAGAAGCTCAAAGGTATGTCTGTCGTCTCCACCATCTTATTCAGGCTCACGATATGTCTCCCATCGGGCATGATCGCCAGATCCGCCCCGAGCGCGCATCGAACGGGATAA
>Ga0233437_1004943_pt1 | contig 15098 bp, 14 predicted proteins | sample SI_122_August201_FD_182714 | JGI IMG/M metagenome (GOLD analysis project Ga0233437, IMG submission 182714) | Seawater microbial communities from Saanich Inlet, British Columbia, Canada - SI_122_August2016_200_MG | ecosystem: Environmental > Aquatic > Marine > Inlet | place: Canada: British... | reverse complement strand
AACCATTATGCTTCTCGCTTCGCTCGAATCAGAAAGTTTTTAAACATCATTGGATTTTAGAGAAGAATCATGTATGAGTTATTGATAACTGAAAAGCCACAGGCAGCAGCTAAGATTGCTGCAGCATTGGCAGAAGGGAAGCCAATCAAGGAGAATATAGGTGGTGCACCTCATTATCTAATAACTAGAGGTAAGAAAGATATTGTTGTTGTGTGTGCTGTGGGTCATCTATATGGGTTAGGGCAGAAGAAAGATGAAAAGAAATGGGCGTTTCCTGTTTTTGATATTGAATGGCAACCTTCTTATGAAACCAGAAAGACGGCTGCTTTTTCTAAAAAGTATTTACAAGCTATAAAGAAACTTTCTAAAGGGGCTGATGAGTTTACGGTTGCAACTGATTATGATATTGAGGGTGAGGTAATTGGGTTGAATGTTTTAAGGTATGCATGCAAGAAGAAGGATGCAAATCGGATGAAATTTTCGACATTGACAAAAGAAGATCTTGTTGAGGCATATGAAAAAAAATCAAAGACTTTAGATTGGGGGCAGGCAAATGCTGGTGAAACAAGACATTGTTTAGATTGGTATAATGGCATTAATTATAGTCGTGCATTGACTGCTGCATATAAAACAACTGGCGGATTTAAGATATTGAGTATAGGTCGAGTTCAAGGACCTGCTTTAAAGATTGTTGTAGATCGAGAAAAAGAGATAAAAAAGTTTGAGCCTGTACCATTTTGGCAGATTGAATTAAATGGGCATGTGAATAAAGGAGATATAAATGCTTGGCATATTCAAGATAAATTTTGGGATAAAAAAGAAGCTGATAAAGCGATGGATAATGTAAAAGGCAAAAAATCAGGGGTTGTAGATAATGTTGAGAAAAGGCAATTTAAACAACAACCGCCAAATCCATTTGATCTGACGTCAATGCAAGTTGAAGCATATAGGTTATTTGGGATACAACCAAAAGAAACATTGTCTATTGCTCAAGAACTATATACTTCTGGTTATATTTCTTATCCAAGAACCTCTTCCAATCAATTACCTGCAAAGATTGGTTTTTCTAAGGTTTTATCTTTGATCTCTAAACAGGATAAATATAAGAAATTGTGTTCTACATTACTTAAGGGCAAATTAACTCCTAATAACGGAAAAAAAGAAGATGCTGCTCACCCCGCTATTTATCCTACTGGAATTGTTCCTGCTATTGGGGAAGAGAGGGTTGCTAAGATCTATGATTTAATTGTAAGGAGATTTATGTCAACTTTTGGGGAGCCAGCTACAAGAGAAACTATGAAGATTAATGTTGATGTGAATAAGGAGATGTTTTTAGCTAAGGGGACAAGGACAATAGAGCAAGGGTGGTTTGTTTATTATGGGAATTATGTAAGATTAGAGGAAGAAGAGCTTCCTGCTGTTAAAAAGGGAGATAAAGTTAATGTTAAGAAGATTACATTGCATAAAAAAGAGACACAGCCTCCAAAAAGGTATACTCCTGCTTCTATCATCAAGGATCTTGAGAAAAAAGGACTCGGGACAAAAGCTACACGTGCTAATATTGTGGATACATTGTTTCATAGAAATTATGTTCATGGTGCTAAATCTATTGAAGCGACAGAACTTGGGATTAATACTATTGAAACTTTGGAAAAGTTTGTTCCTAAGATTATCGATGAAGCTATGACCAGACATTTTGAAGATGAGATGGAAGAAGTAAGGGCAGGGAAGAAAAAGATGGAAGATGTTTTGGGTGAGGCTAAGAAAGATATAGTGGACGTAATTGGAGATTTCAGAAAACACGAGGGTGAAGTTGGTGAGAGTCTAAAGCAGGCGCATTGGCAGGCAAAAGACAGCATGGCAACTTTGGGAAATTGTCCAAAATGCAAAGATGGGAGTTTGATGATCAGGAAAGGGAAATATGGGAATTTTTGTGCTTGTAATAAATATCCTAAATGTAAGACAACGGTTTCTTTGCCAAGGGGTGCGAATATTAAGGCTACTAAAAAAGCTTGTGAAGTTTGCGGTTATCCTATTGTTAAGCAAATAAAGAAAAAGTCTGCAAGGGATTTTTGTTTGAATCCTCATTGTGAATCAAAAGAGGTTGAGGGTGAGGCAGGAAAATTAGCTAAAGATATAGCTAAGGGAAATGTAGAGAAGGAGTGCCCTAAATGTAAGGACGGAAAGTTGGTATTGAGAAAATCTATTTATGGGAACTTTTTAGGATGTTCGGGATATCCTAAATGCAAATATATAGAAAAACTAGAAAAGAATTCTGAATCTAAGGAAGAATCTTCCAAATAAATTCTCCCCCTTTCCCTATTACCTTGTTCGAACAAATTGTAACTCTATTTTTTCTTTTTAATATATTAAGATGATTATTGATGTTATTTCTTCTAGATATTATCTTTTCACAAAGCTCCGAGGTAGTCATAGGTTTTGTTTCTAAGAGGCAAATTATTTCTTTTTGTACATCAAAATGTACATATCTTTTCTTTAGGAGTTTTAATCCCAATTCTAGCCTCTTTTGTTTATGAATAATTGGCAATGGTGAAATACTTATAATGTCTTTATAAAATTTTAAAAAACTCCTCGTTGATAATGAAAGTAAATAACAGGTTTTGCCTTTCTTTATATCTAATGGCTCGTAATCCAAATTAAAACAAATTGATTTTAGATCGTTTAATAGTTTGAGATTATTTGATGAAAAATTTATAGATAAATCTTGGATATGCCCTTCATCTATTAAAAAAGCTCTAACTATTGCTACTAATAATTTTCTATCACCTAAAAAGAATACATCTGGAAATCTTCCTTTATCCCAGCAGAAGTTGATTTTGAATTTTTGACACAATATTTTTGTTATGGCTTTTGGAAAATTTAATCTGTGCAAGGTAGCTCTTGGTTTAGGTGCTGAATATTGTCTGATTTTTAGTTTTGGAATTTCTCCAAATATAGATAACTCTTTTTTGAATTCTTTTACCGCTTCTAAACTTGTTAAATCATATTTAGAAGTAGAATATTTTTTATTTGATGCATATCCATCACATAATAAATGGGTTATTACTTCTCTTAATTCTACAGAATCTACTATAGGTAATTTTGGATCATATATCTTTAAAGTTCCCGCCCTTGCCCTTATGCACTTAATATTCTTTTCTATGGTTTTAAAATCAAATAATATATTATTGGAATCTTTACAGAATTTTAATATTTTCTTCAGATTTTTGATAGAAATAAAACGTTCATAGTGCTTTCCATCTTTATTTCTTCTCCAAGCTAACATAGTTGGAGCTGAAACACCCATTTTCTTGGCCAGATGCCTATAACTTCTGTTAATTTTCCAAGCTGTTTTGAAAAATTTGGCTCTAAATCCATCTTCTAGAAGTATATAGACATCATCTGGGAAATCTTTTAATTGTATTTTTATATTATTTGAATACATTTTATATCACCACCCATTAATAAGGTGATTTGAAATATTGAGTGAAAATAATATAAATACCTGATTTTCTTATTTATATACTCTACGGGGGTGGTTGGCAAGTGGCAAGTGAGGGTCCTAAAACAGCTAATTCCTTTGAATTTAAGGGGTATAGACGCTATCTCCACTTGCCAAATGGTTGGCAAGTGCTTTGTTTTTTATATGAAATTAGAATTGAGATGGAACAATATGGGGGAAATCAAGATGTGATTCTTAAATCACTGGGGCTAGCTAATAACGAGAATAAGCAAAAGTAATAAAAATAGAGTGTTATTCTTGAGTCTTATGAAGAAATTAATATTGTTCTTATTATTTTTACTATTGTTTGCTCCAATAATCTATGCTAAAGAGGGGCATTTGACTTTATTGGCTGTTAAGGATAATGGTGATGATTATGAGGGTACTACTGCTGATCTATATTTAGAACTTAAGCCAGGTTCTGGAAGGGTTTTTTTGGATACTTTTCCTTTAACAAAGACAGATACGCAGATATCTACCCGGTTTTCCAGAGATGTGGCTTGTTCATATCTGGATATTGATTGTTATGGTTATGATTTTGTTTATACGATAAAAGCAGATTCTCCAATTATTGCAGGGCCTTCAGCAGGGGGTGCTATCACTTTATTGACTATTGCTTTGCTTGATGATCTTGAGTTGGATGAGCAGATAAGTATAACTGGAACAATAAATTCTGGGGGGATTATAGGTTCTGTTGGGGGTATCAAAGCAAAGATAGATGCTGCTAAAGAGTATGGATTAAGCAAGGTATTGATACCAGCAGGGGAGAGATTTTTTGATGAAGATAAGTCTATTGGTTATTCTGTCAGGAATGAAACTACTCTTGGTAATGTTTCTTTGAATAAAACTATTGATTTGATTGAATATGGCAAGGCAAATGGGATAATTGTAGTTGAGGTTTCTGATATAGGCGAGGTATTGTATGAATTTACAGGTATTGAGTTTGAGGAGAAAGTGATTGAATTTGATATTGATGAAATGTATGAAGATACTATGAATTTATTGGCTGTTGAGCTTTGTAATAGGAGCAATATACTACTTTTGGATCTAAATAAGATCTATGTTGATGAGCATAATGAAACTAGAAAAGCCGCTTTGGATCTTATAGATAAGGGAAAATCTGCCCTTAGTAACAATACATATTATTCAGCTGCTTCTTATTGTTTTGGAGCTAATGTAAAATTGACATATTTGCTTATTGAATTAAGTGATTCGCCTGATGAAACAGTTGAGAAAAAGATAAATGTAATTGAAAAGAATATTGGTAGGTTAGAACAGAATATTGATGAACGAGAAAAGAAGACAGTTACTGATCTAGAGGCTTATATGATAGTTAAGGGGAGATTGGTAGAGGCTAAGGGTTATATGAATGATACTCTTGCTGAGAATGATACAACCAAGAGGTTTTATAATCTAGCTTATTCATTTGAAAGGGTTTATTCTGCTTTTTCCTGGGCTAATTTCTTTGATCATAGGGGTAATGAGTTTGATTTTAATCAGGATGCGCTTGAAGATTCCTGCAGGGCTAAATTAGCTGAGGCAGAAGAAAGGTATCATTATGTTTTATTATTTTATCCTGTATTGGAGATGTCAAACACTAAAAAAGAGATTGATTATGCGTATGGTGATCTAGAGGGTGGGGATTATGAGCTTTGTTTGTTTAAGGCAGCAAAAGCAAAGGCGGAGTCTGATATATTGTTGGGTGTTGGTGGGATTGGAGATGATAAATCCAAGGAGTTACTAGATAAGAAGATCGAAGTTGCTAAGAAAAACATTGCAAAACAAGTCAGTAAAGGTAATTTCCCAATATTAGCTTATTCTTATTATGAGTATGCAAATAATCTTAAGGGATCTGATAAATATTCTGCTTTGTTATATGCTGAATATGCTATTGAGCTAAGTAATTTAGATATGTATTTTAAGAGGATCAAGAGTCATAAATTTGAATTTAATGCTGGTCCTGTATTTTATGTTATTATTGGTCTTATTGCTGGTGTTTTGATAAGTTATATTGTTTCAAGAGTTCCTAGTAAACAAAGTAAGAAATTATCAAGGAAGAATGATTATAAACCCAGGCAGAGCTCGAAAGCTCTGCTGGGAAAAAAGAGGTGATAGATTACTATCACTATTAAATAGACACATCTCATATATAAACTTTTCTTTTTAATAGTATCCGAAAGTAGTGACAAAAATGGTTAAGAATTATGTTGTCTTGATTTTATCGTTGATTTTCTTAGTTGGTTGTTCATATATGGGGGTATTGGATGATTCTATTGGTTCTGTTGGTGGGGTAGTCAGGGATATTAAACCTGTTGAACAAAGTGAAGGGATTGATGTTTATTTCTGTCCTGAAGATTCGTGTGAGCAGGCTTTGATCGATGTTATCGATTCTTCTAAGGAATATATCCATTGTGCGTTTTTTGATATAGATATTCGGAGATTGATCAAGTTATTGGGGGATAAAAGCAAGAGTATTGATGTTAAGTTAGTGGTTGATAATGAGAATTATGGTGAGATAAAAGGGCCAGGGGTTAAAATGGATACATCATCACAATATTCTCACAATAAATTCTGTGTTGTTGATGATTCTATTGTTGTTACTGGTTCGATGAATCCTACTGATAATGGGGCTCATAAAAATAATAATAATCTTTTAGTTATTTATTCTAAATATCTAGTCCGGAATTATGGTGATGAGTTTGATGAGTTATGGGCTGGGGAGTTTGGCTCTGGTGATAATGTTTTGTACCCTGTTATTTACTTAAATGGCGATAAGATTGAGAATTATTTCTGTCCAGAGGATTTTTGCGCTTCCAGGATAATTGAAGCGATCAATAATGCTGAAGAGAGTGTTTATTTTATGACATTTAGCTTTACTCACGAGGGCATAGCAGATGCTATGTTGTTTAATGATGATATTGAGATTAAGGGTTTGTTTGAGAAAAGAGGTAGTGGTAGTAAGTATTCACAGTATAATCGACTTAGGGGCTTTGGTTTAGATGTCAGGTTAGATACAAATGGATTTACTATGCATCATAAGGTTTTTATAATCGATAACAGGACTGTGATTACAGGTTCTATGAATCCTTCTTCTAATGCAAATAGAAATAATGATGAGAATATATTGATCATACATGATTCAGAGATTGCTTCTAAATACGTTGAGGAGTTTTTTAGGCTGTATTGATTATTTCTTTCTTTCTAAGCAATCTATTCTGTAACTTAATTTAATCAGTTCTGAGTACAGTATGCCTATAATAAAAATAATAGCGCTTTCGACAATGTTTGTGAGGCCATTTAAGTATGAAATCAAGGCTATGATAAAAAATCCTATTCCAATCAAGAAAATAAAGAACTTTCTTTTTATCGGCAGTTTTATGAAATGTTTGTCTAATATCTTCATCTTATAGGTTATTGTATTTTTAAGTTATTTAAATTTTACCTTATATCGATTCATGTTTGCTTGTTCTTGTATCTAAAAGAAAGCCTTAAATAAATCATATTCAATTCTTATCTTTATGGAATATAAATTTACTGCATATGGGCATAAAAATGTTATGGGTAAGCATAAGAAGACTTTTGAGTTTACTAAAGATAAAGAGCTTACTTTAGAAGGGGATTGTATCTTAGGAGTTAAATCTGATTTTGATTTGTTTAAGCTTAGGAATATAGTTAAGAAAGGAAAAAAGATTAAGATGTTTATTACTGTTGATGATATTTCTGATTCTGTTATTTTTGAACCTAATCTGGATTTTGGTGATGCACATGAGATTGTTGTGAGGAAGAGTGAGTTTAATTCTAAGAGAACATTGGGCATTAAAGCTGATAAGGCTTGTAGTGATCTGAAGAAAGAATTAATTGAAAAGTTGAGTAATCCTGAACAGAGAATTGATGTTTTAATCACTGACGTTTAATCTTCTTGCTTTTGGTATAAAATTGAGGATCTTTTCTTTTGTTGCTTTTCCTGTACCTAAATAATCATCATCGTGTTTTAGGATTACAAATTTATTCTTTTCTGAACTTATTTCTATATCTTTTCCTTTTATCCATTCTCTTGCTTGTTCTTTTGTCAGTTCAATTATGTTTTTGCCTGATTTTGGACCAATAATCTGAGAGCCTTCTATACTTAGCCTAACTTCATTATTGCTCATCTCTGCGATGTATAGGCCCATTGAGTTTATTCTTATATTGTTTAATTCTATATTGGCAATGTCTTTGTTTATGATAAATATCTTATTTTTATTGTTTGTCAAAAAAGAATAATCCATTTTCTCTTTGAAATCAAATTGTTTTTTTAAGAGCTCAAGAAATCTTTTTTTGTCTTTCCTGTTTAGAACTGATATGTTTTTCATCTTTTATATTCCCCACAGGGAATTTTCTTTTCTTTTTATTATGGCTATCTCTTTTAATATCTTTTTTTCTTCTTCGCTTAGGTATTTTTTTAAATCTTTTAACTTTCTGAAGTCATCCTCAGGTATTGCTGAATATATGGTTTCTCCTTCATTGATCTGTCTGCCTATTGTTACGCCATCCATCGAGAGTGCAACCTGTTTTCCTTTCTCAGCTTTTTCTATATTATCTTGGTCTAATTGCAGGCTTTTGACTTCTGTTATCTGTTTGCCATCTTCTTTCATCAGTGGAGTTCCTACTTTTATTGTGCCGCCCAGGACATCAACACCAACTACAGCAGGGTTATTCTGCCTGAATACATATCCTTTCATTATTTCAAATTTACAAGGGGTTGCTAATTTATCCAGTTGCTCTGATTCTACTCTCTTTTTTTCGTCTTCCTGCCATTTCTCGAAATCTTCAATCAGCTTGTAGATTATGCTATTTGTAATAACTTTTACATTTCCAGTATTGCTTATATCCGATGATATGTTAAAACCCAGAATTACTGATTTTAAATGGTCTTTTTCAAAGTTAGCTTCTGCATCTGATATATCTTTTTTAGTTATATCTCCTATTGATGCTTTTTTTATTGTAATTCCTTTTTCTTTTAATAATATGTCTAGGGCTTCTAATGAACCTAATGTGTCTGCCTTTACCACAATACCTTCTTTATCTGTCTGGATTATCACTTCTTCTACTTCTGATTTTATTTCCTGTTTAACTTTATTTATTTCATCAGGAGAGCATGATTGTATTGGCATTCCAGACAGTACTTCTTCGATGTCGTTAGCAGCTATCTTCACTCCAGTAGCTGCGTGTACTTCACTTACTGGTTTGAAATTACTTTTTTTATCTCGCATTTCTTTTAATGGCATTGGTTCGAATAGACCTTTTACTTTAGTGACTATAGGTTCTGTTAGGGTTCCTATCACTATTGTATCATTTCTTTTTAGGCTGCCATCATAGATTAGTATATCCATTGATTTTCCAAGGCCTTTTTCTTCTTTTATCTCTAATATGGTGCCTTTTGCATTTCCTTTTACATCACATTCAAGACAATTTTCAAGGAATCTCTGTGCTAATCCTGTAATGACCATCAATAGTTCAGGTATGCCTTCTCCTGTTTTTGCAGAAGTTGGGATTATAGCAATTCTTTTTGAGAAGTCATCTACTCTATCGAAACGTTCAGAATCAAAGCCAAGTTCTGCTAGTTTTCCTACTAGTTCGTATAATTTTCCTTCTATTGCCTGATTGACATTTGGTTTTTGTTTTTGTATGTTTTCGAGCAAGGGTTCGTTTGATGGGTTCCATCCTGAAATTAAGTCTATTTTATTTGCTGCGATTACAAATGGTGTTTTTGAGTGTTTTAAGATCTCTATTGATTCTAAAGTTTGGGGTTTTAATCCTTCATTTATATCTATTACAAGTATTGCGATGTCAGCTAAGTTGCCCCCCCTTTTTCTTAGACTTGTGAAACTTGCGTGACCAGGAGTATCTATAAATAGTAGTCCTGGAATGGTAAATTCCATATTCATCTTTTCAAGAAGTTTGCCACATATCTTTTTTACTGTATTTAATGGGATAATGGAAGCGCCTATAGCTTGGGTTATGCCGCCTGCTTCACCACTAGCGACGACACTACCTCTAATCTTATCTAATATGCTAGTTTTTCCATGATCGACATGTGCAAGTACAACACATAGCGGGCTCCTTATTGTCATTTTTTAAAAACCTCTGGTTTTATCACTAGTTTTGCAGTAATTAAGTAGTGTTTTTAAACATTATGATTCATCAGATAAAACTTTAAATATTGATGTATCTTGTTATTTTCTATTGTTAGGGGAGAAGGGTGATTTTAGTTTGGAGGTTGTTATGAAAAGACTAACTATATTTTTAGTGTTTTTGATTTTTGCAGGATTTGTTAATCTTCATTCTTTAGGGCGGTATATTATTGAGGAGCCTTTTGAACGGGGCGACTTTTCTGCTGCATATGTTACTATCAGGAATCCGATCAATACTAAGATAGAAGATGTTAATGTTAAGTTTTATGTTTATGATCTTGGTTTGAGGTTTAGTTCTTTATCAGATGATGTTTCTAAAAGAGATAGTGTTGTTCAGAGGGTGCCGATATATATTCCTGAGAGAGTTAAACCTGGTGATTATCTGACTAAGATAACAGTTGGGAATGACCATTATAGGGATACTCAACATGTTTATCTGAAGATTGTGTAGTTTTTAATATATAGTAAGGTTTTTATTCTATTAGTCTTTTTCTTGTATTATGCATAGTAAGATTGAAGAAGGCAAGGCTGTAATCAAGGTTCCAATAGTTAAGACAGTTTCTAAAGAGATGGATGTATTTTATAATCCAGTCATGAAACTTAATAGGGATATTTCCATCTTGCTTTTGAACTCTATCGATATGGATAAGTTGAATATTGCTGATCCATTGGCTGGTTCTGGAATCAGGGCGATTAGGTTTTTGAAGGAGTTGGAAAGGGGTAAGATAAAGACAATATCCATAAATGATTATTCTGATAAGGCGATCAAATCAATAAAAAATAATCTGAAATTAAATAAGGTCAAGGTTAATAATAAAAAACAGAAAATCAAAGATTTTCCTATCTCAAAATCAAAAGATTTTGAAATAATAATTAAAAATATGGATGCTAATCTGTTTTTGTTGCATTCTGAGGGATTTAATTACATCGATATAGATCCTTTTGGGACGCCTAATCCTTATCTGGATTCAGCTGTTAGAAGAATATCTCGGGAAGGGATATTGGCGATTACTGCAACAGATACATCTGCTTTATGCGGGACTTATCCAAAAGCTTGTGCTCGTAAGTATTGGGCAGTTCCTCTTCGTAATGAATTGATGCATGAAGTTGGTATTCGTATATTGATAAGAAAATGCCAATTGATAGGTGCACAGTATGATAAAGCTTTGATTCCTGTGTTTAGCTATTCTAAAGATCATTATATGCGGATATTCTTTAGGTGTGTTAAGGGGAAGACAGAAGTTGATAATGTTTTGAAGTTACATGGGGATTTTGAAAAGAGTGGACCGATCTGGAAAGGTCAACTGTGGGATAAGAAATTGGTCGATGATATGCACAAATCAATAAATAATATATCAATAAATATAAAAGGGAATAAAACAAATAAAAAAATAATATTTGATGAGTCATTAATCAAATTCTTAGGAATAATCAAAGAAGAGTCTAAGGTCGATACGATCGGTTTTTATGATATGCACAGGATTGTTAAAAGGAATAAGATAAAGATAATCCCTAAGAAACTAGATTTGATTAAAAAGATCAAGAAATTAGGGCATAATGCTTCAGAGACTCATTTTAGCGGTACAGGGATTAGAAGTGATATAGGATTAAAGAAGTTGTTAAAATTGATTAATAATTAAGAAAAATTTATTGGTGAAATTTCTAAAATTAAGTGTGATTATCCAATAGCCCTTCTAACATCTGTTATTTCTGCAGAATTAATACCTTCTAATTCAGCTATTTTTTCTGCAACTGGATCTGGTGAGCCTTTTGCTTCGTCCATAACAAATATTATGTTTAGTACTTTTATTCCAAAAGCAACTGGTTGAATAGAAGATCTTGTTTCGCCTTCACCTGCAAAGTCAGCTATTATCTTTTTTACATCTGCCATCTTTGCTTCCAAATCTATTTCTGGAGATTCTGGCATTATCCTTACTGTGATTATTGCGTTTGCCATTAGTTAGGTCCCTCAAAGCCACACTCATCACATTTGTACTTAGCAGCTATTTTTCTGCAATGTTTACATCTAATTATAGTTGTTTTACTACAATTAGGACATTGAAATTTTGCACTTCCTTCTAAGTTTGCTAGGTTAGCTTTACACGAACCGCATTTTGATTGTTGTTCTACCATAAGAACTAGAATTTAATAGCTATTTAAAAAACTTTGTTTTTTAAAGACTCTAGATACTATACTTTTGAGCTATCTATCGTCTTTTTGCTTCAATTATCTTATTTTCTTTGTCAACTTCGAATTTGATGTCTAAAAACTGTTCACAAACATAGATATTAGTTAATGTATGGTCTGTTATTTCGGATACTTTTATCTTTCCACCTAATAGGGCTATGAATGGGATCAAGTTGTCAGCTAAGTGTGAATCAATTGGGGCTTTGCTTTCTATCTCTTTTAATAATTTTTCAGCAGCTTGTTTTCCAATCTCTTCCGAGGGGTTTCCTTTTTCACCTAATGCATCTGATCCTAATCTGATTGGATTATTGAAATCAATCTCATCAAGGTCTTTTGAGAATATGGCCCATAATGTGATTCCAGAGCCTGTTGATGATGTATCTGAGTACTCTGTTGTTATGTGTGTTGGTGAGTTTAAACTACTTAGAATTAATCTAGCGGTTTTTGCTTGTCTTTCTGCTACATTTGCTTTTTGCAGATCTGATGATGCATGTGAGATCCCTTTTATTTGTATCAACTTACATTGTTCTGTAAGTTCTATTTTTGGTATTTCTTCTTTATTTTCTAGATCATATTTTGGTTTTATTTTGATTTCTACTATTCCTGCACCTTTAGGGTAATATCCTCGTTTTAGCAGGCTAGTTTCTATTTCAGCATATCGTCTTAGGTGAGGTAGGATAATTTCAGTAAAGTAATCGATTTGAGGACTCCACGCTACATCAGTACCCCCTGTAATCTTAAGTTTGCTTTTTGATTTTGTAAATATTAATGGTATTAAGATAGATTGTAATAGTAATGTGATTGAACCTGCAGTCCCTATATCAATAGATATAGTTTGAGGTTTTATCTTATTAGGGATAAATCTTAGTTTTGTCGATCCTAGTTCAGCATAGCCTGTTTTTGCATTGCAGAGTTTTTCCAGAGATTTAATGCAGAATAAGTGTTGGTTTTTTAGGCCTGGTTTTGGTCTTCCTTTTCTTATGTCTGTTATTTCAAATGGTTTTTGGGTTATTGTTGAGAGTGCCAGAGCTGTCCTTACTATCTGGCCTCCACCTTCCAAATACGAACCATCAAGTTTGATCATATAGATTGAGAAGATTTAATGTTTTATTAAACTTGTGAAATAATTTAAAAAAAATAGAATTGGATTATAGAGTTACCAGTTTATTTCTTCCAGGTCTGATTCTATTGTGTCTAGTTCTTCTAAATTCAGGTCTTGGTCGATAGAATCTATCTCTGATATTTCTGAATCTACGTTAATATTTGATTCTGGCGTTGTTTCTGTTGCTTTTTGACAGCCCATCATGAACAAACTTAATAATAAGCATATTAAAATTATTTTTTTTATCATTTTATATAACCTCAGTTTGTTTAATATTTAAACCTTTGTTCTAACTATAAAATAAAGAAAAAAATACTGAAGATTTATTCTTCAGTTTCTTCGGTGTCTTCATCATCACTTTCTTCTTCTTCTTCTTCTTCTTCTTCTTCTTCTTCTTCTTCTTCTTCTTCTGTTTCTACTTCGTCATTGTCTTCGGTTTCTTCTTCATCTTCAGTTTCATCATCGTTTTCTTCAATCTCTTCTTCAATCTTGTCTTCTGGTGCTGTTAATTCATCTTCTCCACCAGCTTGTTTTATGCTAAGGATGATGTCTCTTAGGCCTTTTTGTGCTTCTTGTAGTTCTTTGTGTGATTCTTTCATCAGTTCATGACCTTTTTTTGTAAGTTCATGTGCAGAATCAACGTTTTCATCAGATGATGCTTGTTTGAACTTATCTAATGCAGATTCATAATTGGTTTTTGCTTGGTCAACATTTGCATTAAATTCATCAACTAATGACTGTATTTCTGTAGTATCTATGCCTTTTTCTTCCATCCTTGTTAATATTCTCTCTAATTTCACTTCAAGTTGTTTTACTTGAACTATGATTCCCCCAATTCTGGAATTTATTGTTTTTCCTGTGTGGATGGCTAGTTTTTTCTTTATCCTTGACCATGCTTGTTTTATTGTTTTTGCAGATTCTATAATCTCTTCTTTATCTTCTGATGTTTCTATTGTGGTTTTTGCTTCTTCAATTTCACTTATCATCTCTTCTATTTTTTCGAGTGACTCTGCAGCTTCGTCTTCACTTAAATCTTCGTTAGATTCTATGTTGGTTTTTACTTTATTTAGCTGTTCTAATATATTATCTGAAGTTTTTAACAAGAAATCTTTTGCGTTTTCTTTTATCTCTTCTTTTATCTGATCGCATTCTTCTGTTTCTTGATCCTTACATGCTCCAAATTTTTCCTTTGTTTCTTTGAATTTGTTTTGAGCACCCCTATATTTTTCTTTTGCTATCTCGTGCTTTTCTTTTGCTTCTTTATATCTGTTTTTTGCTATCTCTAGTTTTTCTTTTGATATTTCTCTTCCTTTGAACTTAGAATCTTTTTTTAGTTCCCCCAGTTCTTCTATCTTTTCAGTTCTTCTTTCTTCAATTTTCTGGATTCTTTCAAGATCTTTTTCTTTTAGGTTGCTTACCAATTCAATCCTTTTTTCTAGTTTTTCTTCACATTTTTCTTGGTCTATATTTTCATTTTCTTTGCATTTATCAACAGCTACGTATAGTCTTTCTTTTTGGAATTCTCTAAATTCTTCTTTTTTTAATTCCATCACTTTGGCTGCTGTTCTTGACTTTATCATTGTTCTGAATTTGCATTTATTGTTTATATCTTCTTCAGAAAGATCTGTATTTTCAGAAAGATCATTTTTACATCTTTCTAGATTATCTATCATACCTTCTTTTTTGATTTCAGCCCTCATCCTTTCTTTTGCTTCAATATTTGTCTTTTCCATTATCTGTTCTATTACTTTTCTATCCCCCATATTCTTTTCATTGTATTCTCCTTCTTTTGCTAATATTTGTACTGAAATAGTACTTAACAAAAACAAACTTACAATCAAAAGTGCTATTATTTTCTTCATTTTTATTCCTCCAAGCGTAATTGCTTAGCAGTTGTTTTGATTAGCTTGTTTATAAATAAACTTTTTTTGTGATAAAATTAAAGCTTTATGAATGTGTTTAAAACTTTATAAGGCGTTATTTGGCTTTCTTTTACTTTATAAGACTGATTTTGGTTGTATATATTGAAACTGACATTAGAGAAAGACAAAAGTAAATTATGTATTTGTTTGTCTTTCTATATATAATAGCAGCAATCAATATGCGTCATTTATATCTGCTATTATATTTTAGT
>Ga0233437_1004942_pt1 | contig 15099 bp, 17 predicted proteins | sample SI_122_August201_FD_182714 | JGI IMG/M metagenome (GOLD analysis project Ga0233437, IMG submission 182714) | Seawater microbial communities from Saanich Inlet, British Columbia, Canada - SI_122_August2016_200_MG | ecosystem: Environmental > Aquatic > Marine > Inlet | place: Canada: British... | reverse complement strand
TAGACTCTCCCCCTGATACACTGGGGCATACTCGGTTTGGTTCCAGGCTGGATATGGAGATGGCCAATGATCGGGGCGCAAACCTGAACAGAGATGAAGATATTGGCGGGTTTATGGCAGCCAATGGCAACTTTGTGGGGGCAAACTTTGAGGAAGACGACAATTTTGGCGCAGTAAGTCGCAACAACAACGACTCGACTCCAGGGTGGTCACAGGATCAAACGGCACAGTTCTACGATCAGCGCGATGAGGCTTCATTCTTTGAGAATGCTGTGGATTTCTTGGGGTTTGTGGGGCCGTTTGTTAACCCTGCTGTGGGGCTTCTTGCTATGGCAGGTAAGGCGAGTGTTGCCAGCGATAAAGGGTACTCCCCCTCGTATATCGGGGCAAATGCGCTTATAGACACCTACTCACCGAACCCGGTGGCCTCTATTGCTGGAAGAGCGGTCAATGAGTCAGCGCATGGGCTTGATCCAAGTAAGGGTGTAAAGAGAGGGATGCTGTCGATGGCATCCAATGAGCTGTTATCGCCAGACAGCAACTTAGAGGCACTGGGGATGAACAAGGTTATGGATTATGCGGCCAACCATATCAACGAGTACGGCGGCCATAAGGCCCCAACCAATGAGCTAAACACGCTCACTCAGAACAACGCAATGGATCAAGAGGTGTCAGCCGCAACGGACGGGGCATTCACCACTGGTGGTCTGGCACCAAGACCTATCGAGACAGCAATGGCGTTTGAAGATAGGCCGCAACACCGCAACCCGATAAACAGATCAAGACAAAGAGGATTTTCATAATGGGATTACTGGATAGTTTTATTGGTGGTATGGCTGAGTCTGCAAAGTCACGCTGGGAGGCTGAGGCTGAAGAGCTGAAGGCGAAGCGACTGGCCGATTATCAGCACAAGAATAACATGGAGGCTCGCACATTTACTGCTGACAGACAGGATGCAACAGCGGGAGCTAATCGAGCGCAGAAGATCCTTGATGCGAAGCGGCTACGCGAACATCAGTCAACCATGCAGACTGACAAGCATGATCTGGGGTTGCTTGAATTGGCAGAACGAGCTGAATTAGCTCAAGCTCCTGACGGCTCCCCTATAGAGCAGGGGTACTGGGCGCAGCATCCTAAAGAGTGGAACAGCGCCGTCCAGACCAAGATCGCCAGCGATGTGAACGCGGGGGTAGGTATGTTCGCGTCAGGGGACGGGAACGCCAGGGGGAGGATGCAGTTGCTGAACCAAACGATTGCGAGCATCAAGCAAGCTGCACCAAGTATTGACCCTATGAATGCGTATAACCTTGCGGTGCAGCAGATGGGTGCAGCAGGGCAACGCAAGCAAGATGCCGATGCTGCAGCGAGTCTGAAGCAGAAGGAGGCTGAGGCGTATGCCAACAAGAGGTACGAAGAGGAGGCGTCAGTATGGAGCAGGGACACTACTCAGTTTGGAGCTACAGAAGAGGGTATAAAAGAGCTCTGGATTCAGCAGTACCTGCAGAATGGTGGGGCAGCGCCTTCTGCAGCCGCGCCTGCCGCTCGCCCACCACTCGCAAACTTCAACAAATAAGAGATAGTCACTATGCCATTTGATACGCAAGGCGCGTTGAGCGCAGGGTACTCTGTTGCCGAGATAAATGATTACCTGGCTCAAGAGAACAACTTTGATCTCCAAGGCGCTATGGATGTTGGGTACAGTGATGAAGAGGTATTCTCCCATCTGACGGGCGAGGCGGTGCCAGCGCCTGAAGTAGAAGAGGTTGCGCCTCCTGAGATGTGGGAGAAGTCAGCTCATGCGGTGTTGAGCGGTGTTGAGGGTATGGCGAAGGGGCTTGCAAACGCCCCTGCATATCTTGGTGATCTGCTCAACTATGGGTTGAGCAAGCAGGCTGAAGGGGTAACTGGTGTGATTGAGGGTTTGTTCGGTATTGAGCAACCTGATATCCCATCTACTTCTGAGATGGTATCTCCTCCTACAGTGGATAGCACCCCTATAGCTGAAGTGGCTAATCAGTTCAGAGGCTCTGACACGGCAGCCAAGAAGCTCGACGATCTGAATGACGGGGAGTTCATGGAGTGGCTGGGCTACAACGTATTGGAGCAAGCCCCCCAGATTGGTATGTCTGTGACTGGTGCACGGGTTAAGAAGCTACGTGGCGCAGTCCTACCAGCTATGGGGGCAATGGCCACAGGTGGGTCTTACTCAGAGCGTAAAGGGGAGATAGATGAAGGCCGGGCTTTAGTATCGTCTGGGGTAGATGGCGTCATAGAAATACTGTCTGAGAAGCTACCTTTCAAGGCGTTTGACAAGGTTACTGACGCAATCAGCCGGATGCCAGTTGGGGATAGATTATCATTCCTGCAGAAGACTTTGAAGGCTATCGGGGCCACAACTGCTGCCGCAGGCACACAGGCAGTGGTCGGTGGGGCAGAAGAGGTAGTGGCGCAAGCTGGTCAGAACCTATCCGCCAAGCATATTGCGGGGGAGGATGTGCAGTTCACAGATAACTTGAAAGAGGCCGCCATATTAGGTGCGGCTGCGTCTGCGCCACTGACACTCCCACACGCCGTGCAAGCAGGCAAACAGGCATTCAGCCATGCCCCAACCGTTCAACTCGACAATCTGGATATTGACGCTGGTCAGGCGCAAGCTGCGGATGCTATTGAAGACCTGGAGGCAACCAGTGTTTCTGGTGAGATGTCAGACATAGAGGCGCTGTTGCGGGGGATGGGCGACACTGCGCCCAAAGCTGAGAGCATTGAGGCTGAGGAGTCTGCAGAGATTACGCCCCCAGTGGTCAAGCTGGAGGATATTCTTGGGGAGAAAGCTAAGGAGAATGACGCGCTAATCAAAGACCTCCAGATTAAAGATCAGGCACAGGCTATGGCGGCAATGGCTGCTCAGGCAAGGGAGAACCTGCTCAAGCAGCACAAACAGGACATCACTATACCCGTGTCTGAGCGAGTAGAGCCACCAAAGGCATTAGAGCTTAAAGCCCCAGAGGTTGCACCGCCAAAGGCTGAAAGTGTTGAACCTCCAGTTGCAGAGGACGTACTCGCCCCATCGGTCATTGGGAAGATGAAGAAGCCAGAGCTGGTCGCAGAGTTGAAGCGCCTTGGTTTGCCAGCAGATGGCAAGATAGATAAGTTGCGTGACCGTCTCCACAACCACCAAGTACAGCAGGTTCGGCTACAGCCATCAGAGGGGACAGTTGAGCCTCCCAAGGCGGTTGAGTACGTCGATCCGCGCCTTGGCCAGAAGGAGTATGGCGATGTAGAGCAGTTCATTAGTGACTCATGGAAGGACGGTGGTGGGGAGATGGGATCGCTTGTCCCACGCCCAGGTGCCGTACCTACATCCGATACAGGTGATCTCACTTACGATTACAATGCTGAAGATCTGATGCGCCTACAGTCGGAGAACCCTCAGTGGGTGCAGTCATTGGGCGCGGTGACCAGTAAGAAGACTGTGTTGGATCTGATGGAACGCGCTCGCAGAGGTGAGCAGGAGTTCACTGAGAACCAGAAGAACATCCTGGACATAGTGCTAACTGAGTTTGATCAAGGCCAGGATCTGCGTACCTCAGAGCCGTTGACCCAGGAGGAGGTAGAGGCTGATGCGCCTCCCAGTGAGTTCATTCCTGACCAGGCTGAGTATAGCAACTACTGGGATGAGTTCAATCGCTCTACGGCTGGCCTGTATCAACAGGCGTTACAGTTGGATGCGGAGAACGCATCGCGGTTGATGAATGATCCTGAGATAAATCCTGTAGACTTGCAGGAGCAGTTGCAGGGGATAATTAGTTTTTTAGGTGAGGACCAAACCAATGGCGGACAAGAAGTTCCAGATCAAGAAGTCGGCGAAGCCGTTGACCCCGGAAGAGTTGAAGATAAGGAAGTCACAGATGGCGTGGGCCAAGAGGTTCAACGAGAAGCAGAAGAGTCAGAAGGTAGCGCAGAAGGGATAACTGACAAGGTAAAACGGACACTTAATGGAGTCCGTCAGGTCATCACCCGCAACTATGTGAACAAGGGGGGACCTATTGCCAAGCAGGTATCCACCATTGATGACTTCATCCATACCGAGACTCAGGTAGGGTCTGATAGGCTCACACTTGATGAGGCTATTGAAAAGGCCGGAGAGATTGATCCCCTGGCTACCGATGAGTGGTTAGATGTCTATGACCAGGTTGAGCGTAGGCTGGCGGATAAGAGCGCCAACGAGGGGGAATCTGACGGGTTGAGCGACACTGCGTTCTCCCGCAAACCGCCCACACCCAACCCCACTGGGACGACTGTTAGCCAAGTAAAAGAATGGCTTGCCAAACCACTGTCCAAGCTGGGTGACTGGGTAGACATTGAGATCGTACAGACTGTAGAGGAGCTGCGCTCCAAGACTTCAGTGGATGCTCCATCAGATGTGCGAGGGATGTATAACGCTGGCAAGGTGTGGATCGTAGCTGACAACATCAAACAAGAAGATGCGCCGGTGACTCTCGCCCATGAGGTAGTCGGCCACATGGGGCTTGAGGAGCTGCTGGGTAAGGAAGGCTTCATGGGGCTGGTCAAGCAGGTCCAGCAGTTGAAGCGCCTGAAGAACCAGACGGTACTTGGGGCTCTTGAGACGGTTAAGAAGAATTACACTGATGAGCGCGGCAACTACACCCTGGATGAAACCCAGGAGTCCAGAGAGATCCTGGCCCATCTCGCTGAGAACAAGCCTAACTATGGGTTGATCCGTAAGATCAAGGCTAAGATCAAGCTGTGGTTGGCTAGGAACTTTGACCGTTGGGCTGATAGTTTCGATGATGCTATGTTAGAAAGTTTACTGGTACGCGCAGCGCAACGTACACAGACTAACTATAGTGGGTTCGTGGATCAGGGTGGTCAGATGGTCCCAGCGTACATGACCGCTTGGCACGGATCACCACACGATCATGAAGGCTTCACTACAGAGAAGATTGATAAGGGTGAGGTTACTGAATCGGATAGTGGTAAAGGTCGAGGTGATGATGCCGGTCCATTATTCTCAAGAAAGGCTGATCCTATTATTCCTTTTGGGAGTAAAGCAAGGCACGTTAAGGATCTTGATGCCCAAGCACAATACGATGCTATTGTGGAGCAGTACAAAGATACAGAAGAATGGATGGAGGCACCAAACGGCGCACCAACCAACCTCAATGAGCAGCAGTGGGTGCAGGTGCGTACACCGGCTTTCAAGAGCTGGTTTGGCGACTGGGAGAATGATCCTGAGAATGCCAGTAAGGTGATTGATGACAATGGTGAGGCGCGAGTGGTTTATCATGGTACTGACACTGTTTTTGATAAATTCAGTGATGATGAACTTGGCAGTGCGTCAGGTCATCCGACTTCACGTCTTGGTCATTTCTTCGCAGAGATTCCAGATGAAAGTTACACGGAAAATAAAGACGGAGGCTTTTTCGTCCCTGTATTCCTGTCAATAAAGGAGTCTCACGAAATATCATCATCAGATATGGTGGGACTGCTTGAGAGTGATCGAGTCGATATTGAAAATGAAATCAACAAAGCAGAAGAATCTTTCGACGAGGAAGGCGGCGGTTATCGTTTTGATTTTGATTATGTAAAAATATATATTTATGATAACCGTGAAAACCTCATAGAGAAGGACGATCTGCCTGATGAACTACAGGACGTAATTGACGAGCTGGAGCGTAGCGCGGAGAAGTGGGAGAGTTATGATTACAGGGATTCATTTGGTGACAGTGACTCCATAAGTCGCATGAAAGAATACAGGAAAGAATTGGTTGGCGATGGGTATGAGGGTATTATTGTTGAGCCGGACTTTCTACAGGGTGATGACTGGTATGAGTTGCAGTATCGGAATTACGTTGCTTTCAGTTCTAGTCAAATAAAGTCTGCCATAAGCAACATTGGCCCGTTCGATCCTGCTGACTCAAGAATCCTATTTCAGAAAGAAAACGTATCAAAAATAAGCGGTGAATCCGTCACGACAGAAGGGAAAATGGAAGTTGGCGAGGTGGAGTCCATCGTTGAAGATGTGAAGTCTCGCCGTCTCGCAGAAGGGACTCCAGTTAAGGTTGTGGCTATAGAGGACGACTTACCCACAGAGATCCGTAGACAGGCGGAAGAAGACGGGGCAACAGGCACTGTAGAGGGTGCATTCCATGAGGGCGTAACTTATATCGTCGCGGACAAGATGAGTGGGGCTTTGCACGTTGAAGAGACCCTGCTCCATGAGGCGGCTGGACATAAGGGTGGTCAATTGCTGTTTGGTAAAGGTGTTGTGAAGGCCTATAACAAACTCTTTTTGATGCTTGGGTCAAAGGGTGTGAAGGCTGCCGCAAAGAAGCGCGGCATCAACATCGATGACTACATCAAAACCGGTAAAGAGAGGCTAGAGAAGGGAGAGACAACTCACGAAAGGTTCCATGCGTTTGTAGTTGATGAGCTGGTGGCGCAGATGTATGGAAAGAAGGCATACGAATCGTTGCCTGCGCGATTCAGGAATGCGGTCAAGGCGTTATACGGGCAGTTACGCGATTGGTTGCGACGACATGGGTATAAGAAGAGTGCAGAGATTACTGATAGTGACCTTCAGTTCCTGTTAAAGCGTATTGGTAAGGCGGCAGCGGATGGCGGCAAGGCTAAGAATGGCGGTGCCCCGGTGTTTATGACCGCATGGCACGGTTCCCCGCATGATCATAACAAGTTCAGCACTGAGCAGATTGGTACAGGTGAGGGTGACTACAACTACGTTATCTTCGATGATGCTGACGTGTCTATTGATGCCAAGTTCAGTCGCAAGAAGAAGGGCACCTCTCGCTCAACCACGGCGTTTGTAGGTAAGCAGGAGAATGGTGAGTTGGATCGGTTGCAAACCTCCCATCCATCATTGGAAGAGCAAAGCAGACTCAAGACAGTAATGAAGCGGTGGCTCTCCAAAGAGGGGAATCTCGGCACTCAGGCTCATGGGCGTAAGTTAGAATCTGATTCAATTAAGAATGTCGGGGAGCATGACAACTCGTTCTTACTGGCTGAACTGGAGAGAGGCATACGGAAGGGGTACGGGAAGTTTCCGAAGAAGTTGACACCCACTGAACGTGAGGCAATGAACGACTTTCTAGCCGGTAAAGAGAATGCAACCATCCCTGAGTCGGTGCGTGAACCTCTACGGGCTATGCGTACCCACCTTGATAATCTCTCTACCCGCACTCAGCAGATGATCAAAGAGAACATCGCGTACCAACTCCATGGGGTTAATCCAGAGAAGAGATCTGATATTCTTGATGCTCTCAGTGCACTGATCTCAGCGCAAGAGGCTGGAGTGACTGAAGATATCGACACTGCTATGGCAACTTTGGTTAGTTTACACAAAGGTATTGCTGGTAAGGCTATGACATTCCTCACTATTGAGCAGAACAAAGGGCAGTACCTCAACCGCTCATACCAGGCGTTTGATGACCCTAAATGGGGAGACAAGGTGCGTAAAGATGAGGCAGTCATGGCAGCAGCCAAGGAGCATCTGGAGGAGAAATACGCAGAGAAGTACCCTGAGCTCGAAGCGAATGAGCTGGCGCACAAGGTTGAAGGCGCTATTGGCGAGCTACTTGAGAAAGGGCACAAGAGCGTACTCACTTTCATGTCTCAATCACAGCTAGGCCAGAAAGACTTAGGTGTACTGAAACGCAGAAAAGAGATCGCTCCAGAGATTAGAGCTCTGTGGGGGGAGTACAAAGACCCACGGTACAACTACACCTCCTCTGCTGACAAGATGACATATTTACTGGCCAACCATCATCTCCTGAAAGGGGTACGTGAAGATGGGCTGGGGAATTGGCTATCTGAGCAATCATCGGGAAGGATGCACAGCAAGATCACTGCGATGGATGATGAGACTATGGCTCCTCTCGCTGGGCTCTACGCAACTCCTGAGATGGCGCAAGCTATCAAGGATGCGACTGACCCTGCGGTATCTGAGGCGTGGTTGAAGTCCTATCTGAAGTTCAATTCTGCAGTGAAGGTGGGGAAGACGGTACTTGCCCCAACCACTACTGCGCGTAACTTCCTCTCCGCCTCGATGTTCACAGTGATGAATGGCCACTTCAACCCAATACACGGACTCAAAGCGGCTACCACGACATGGGCCGACCTGGCATCCCCCGCGATGGGAGGCAAGAAGCAGGAGTATCGGGAGTATCTTCGGAAGTTGATCTCTCTCGGTGTACTCCACGACAATCCTCATGCTGGCGAGCTGGCAGACATTATGAAAGATATGGTCGGGGCAAAACCCGGGGTGAAGGGGTTTGGGCGCAGAGCTTTCGACTTATTTCAGGGGATTTACCGGGCGGGGGATGACTTCTGGAAGATCGTAGGGTTTGAGAATGAGCGTAAATCGTTTATCAACTCAGGCATGAGCGAGAAAGAAGCGGAGAAGAAAGCCGCAGAGCGTATTCGTGACGGTTACCCAACGTACTCTATGGTGCCGAAAGGTATCAAGGCGCTACGCAGATGGCCATTCACTGGTACGTTTGTGTCATTCCCTTGGGAGATACTGCGTACTTCTAAGAACCAACTGGCATTCATTAAAGAGGATTTCCAGAGTGGGCGCAAGAAAGCAGCGGCTCGTAGGGCGGTTGGGGTGTCTGTGGCGATGAGTTTGGCGCAGATAGTGTCGCAGCTCACTATGGATATGATGGGCTTCGATGACGAAGATGATGAAGCGGTACGTAAGATTGCCGCTCCCTGGCAAGACAACGCACAGCTTGCGTATCTTGGGTATGATGAGGATGGGCTGGCGCAGTATCTGGATCTAAGTCACCTCGATCCTTACGCTTACATCAAGAAACCTATCACTGCACTGCTGAATGGTAACTACGGTGATTCAGTTGAGAAGTTACTGCGAGCAGGGTGGGAGGGAGTCTCCCCCTTCCTTGGGATAGAGATTACTGCCGGTGCTGCAGTAGGGCTATTGGCTAACAAGGATCTGACCACTGGGAGACCTGTTTGGAATGAAGCGGATGCCCCAGATGAAAAGCTGAAAGATATGGGGCTCTACGCTTGGAAGAATCTCGCTCCCGGAGTGGCATCCAACATTACCAAGATGTGGAAAGCCAGCGACGAAGATTACACAGACAGCGGTAAGAAGTATGACATGGAGGATGAGGTGAAAGCCTGGTTCGGTCTCCGGTTCACTACAATGAGTCCTAAAGTGGCCATGAAGTACCGCGCAAAAGAGTTCTCTAACGGCAAGCGTGACGTGGCCTACATCCTCAGTGGCCCAATGAGCTCACAATCGAAGAAGAGCAAAGCAGATATTAAGCGCGCGTACGATTCCATGAATGATAGTTGGGGCACATTATGGGGTGATATGCAGCAAGTTACGAAAGCCGGTAAGAAGCTCGGCATGAGCAAGCAAGAGTTGGTGGATGTGTTAACATCCAGCGGTGTATCAATGAAGGACACCCGCATGGTCCTCCAGGGTAAAATACCACCTTGGAAACCAAGCCCCCGGTTCCTACAGAGTGCTGCGAAGAGTGCAATGGCCACATCTGCTAACGGGGCGCGTAAGCAGGAAGTGCTGAAGATGTACCAAGAGCGGAAAAAGTGGTTGAGCGAGATGGTTAAGGATTAACCCCAACGGTGCCAAATCGGTGCCAACAGCTAACGTAACTCATTGTTTAGTATAACCACAGATACTACAAGTTGCTCGGAGTGATGAGCTGCATTATCGTTATATTACAATGAGTTATGTTACGCAGGGCATTGATCGTGACCATATTTTTAACCACTTAGCCTTTCTGTAATGGGTTTATTAACAAGGGGTTATAATTTTGGTGCCACGTTTTACCACATGGCGGTGCCAAATGGTGCCAAATATCATGGGGTATGATCAGTTATTAACGGCCATTGACAGGTTACTGTTCTCCACACAGCCTCTGAGATGATCCACCGAAAGGTGGGCGTATTTCCTAACCATCGCGGGGTCTTCCCAACCACCCAGTTCCTGTAGTTCCACCAAAGTTGTGCCACTTTGGATGTGCCAACTGGCGAAAGTGTGCCTCCAGTCGTGCCAATGGAAATTCTCGATACCCGCTCGATTCTTGGCATTGATCCACGCTCTGCCGCTACACTGCTTAATCGGCTGCCCTTTGAATGGGAACACCCAGACATTGTGCTGAAACCGCTGTTGTCTAATCACCTCTAACGCATCCACAGAGAGGGGGACTGGGATTGGTAACCTACCCTTAGTAACATCCCCCGGCACAATCAACATCTGACGACTGAGGTCTATCCACTCCCACTTCATGTGGGTGACATTGGACATCCTCAAACCTGTTGCAACAGACATTCGCGCCATTGCCTCCAGGTGTGGCGGCAACTCGGCGAGGAGTCGGCTGGCTTCAGCATGGGTGAGATACCGGACACGCTTGCGCTGGTCTTTTGGAATCTTCTCCAGCTTAAACTTAGGCGCAGTCTCCAGCCAAGTTACCCCGCCCTCAGTCTCCCATTCAGTGGCCGCTAATGACAGTATATGCCCGAAAACTTGGATATAGCTGTTGATGGTTTTCGGCTTTCGGTCTATATCCCTCAGTGGCTCTCTGACATTAGCATCCACCCAGTGACGGTTGATAGCTGTCAAAGGTAAGTTCCGTAAGTTAGGTACTTGTCTCTCCAGCCAGTTCAACTTGATCAGGTCATGGACTAGGGAGAGCTTCCCCTCCCTCTGCTTCTCCTTGACGTAGCGCACAACGGCTTCGCCCCAGGTGAACTCAGGGCGTACATCTCCCGTCTTAACCTTTTCATCTTCCTCTAATTGTAAAAGAGCTTTTGCACCTTCCATCAGTGCTTCGGTTTCGGTACCAGCTTGAGTGAGTTTTCGTACTCGCTTTCCTTTGAAGCTGAAGTCGTAGCCGATTCTTCCTTTTCTGTTATAAGTTCGCATTCTTGATCTCCTGTTTCTGGCAGATCATCACTCCGAACACCATTAGTGTAGTTCGCTCTGATCGCATTCTCAACATCCTCTTGGATGAAAAACCGTCTACCGCCCAACATCCCGCTGGGGATGAGCCCGTCTTTCACCATCAGAGAGACCGCAGATGGGGCTACCCCCAGCTGCTCTGCTAATCGTTTTGGTCTTAATATTGTCATCTGGTTAGTCTCCATCCTTGATGAATACCCCATCGGGGGTAGTGCGCCCTGTGCGCTTGGATATCTTGGCGTAGGCTCGGTCTAGGGCAGTCTCAGTGTTGATGCCGCTGATGTCAGAGAGCAGGATGATGGTCACCATCAGATCCCCGATCTCCAGCTCCAAGCTGTCTGAATCTTTATCCTTGGCGATACACTCTGCCACCTCGCCCACCTCCTCAATCATCTTGAGAAACTGACCTGGCGCATTGCCGCGAGTCACTATTCCTTTGTCTCTGCCCCACTGGATCACCTTCTCGGTGGTTGAAGTGGCGGCCATCATGTTGTCCTGTGTCATCTATTTGTTCTCCGTTAGTTGTCTGATTCGCTCTTGGCATACATGGATAATCTTCTCGTAGTCCATGCGCCTACTCTGCGACTTCTTTGTGCGTAAGATCCGTTTGATAATGTCGGCATCCCACGGGTTAAGTTCGTACTCCAACCATATATCCCACGGTTGAATAGTGTGTTTTGAGTAGTCGCTATCCCCCACATTGTGGGAACGGACTTCTACTTCATCGGTTTTGCTTTCCATTGGTAATTTTTGTCCTCTTCGGGTGTTCGTTTGTCGAGCTCTGTGAGCGCAATAGCGGCTTCCTCTCTGGTACGTGCCCAGCCAGTCATACCTTTGTATACGTACTGCCACTTGAGCTGGGGCGCATCGGGGTGGGGGGTGTTTTCGATCATTTCTCACTCCATCTTCTGCATGAAAGCAATTGCTGTCTTTCTGTGTAGTGGTCGAGTAACCGGCCTGTACACCAGTATTTAGGTCTCACCTTTCGTTTGCTAGTATTCCCGGTTCGTTTGTCTTTTGTGCTTAGGGCTTCCTCCATTGATAACCCTCTGTTGAGTCTTGACCAAAAGGTTCTAGGTTCCACGCCGTGATCTTTGGCCATCTGCTTTTTGGAGGTGTTGTAAACTATCCCCTGATGCTCAAATGAATTCTCGACAGCCATTAGTAAGATCCTATTTGATGAGTGTAGTTACACCAACGGGCGGAAGTTATCATATCGTGTTCTGGTTTATGACACGACAGATTCTCCGCCTCCTGTTGTCCAGCCTTGAGCCTCAGCCACCATATGGTTAAGCTCTTCATTTGTTTTATCTTGTAGGTTCATCAACCACCTCCGCAATTAAATGGTTTCAAGCTATCCAACAAAGATACTCGCTTTGGTCGAGAGCCCTCATGTGCTTTTCGATTTGCAACTTCCTTCCACAATTGCTGTGTTAAGCGTTTTTGTGTTTCCTTAGTAGCTAAGGACTTTCTGAATACTTCTCCCAACCGCTTTCGTTCAGTGGTTTCATCTTTTAAGTTCATTCTGCTTTCTCCATCAGTCTATCTAAAAGCAATACCCCGTGTATGTATGCGGGGTTGCTCCCCATTCGAGCAGATATAAAGAAATTCTTGAGTTGTTCGATCTCGGCTTTTGTGATGGTTTTAGGTTCTTTCTTCTTAGATGTAGAAGAGAAAGCATTTTGTATTCTTTTTAATGTCATTCTGCTTTCTCCATCAAGATATATTCCTTAACATTGTCCCAGTCAAAATAGTCAGCCGAATCATGATAGGCTTGGTATACTGGATCGTATTTGACAAGAACTATATCCTTTGGATTACCGTCATACTCCCCACCGAACCACGGTTGCCTGATGCCGACTTCGCGGACAAGTCGGATATACTTAAAGCGTATTAACATATCTATAGCTTGGAAAGGTTGTTCCGAATCTTTACGGTATTTTTCAAGTTTGTAAAATGGACCTTGAGGCCAAGGTGTCTCCGGGGTATCAGGATATACACTACCACTAACTTGATACCCTTCATCAATAATCCGTTGAATCTGTTCCTCCGTGAACCCGCTATAGGTTTTGGGTTCTTCAGGCTCAACCTTGCTGAACACAACTCCAAGGTGGAACAGCGCGTCTAGTTGCTTGTCGTCTACTTCTATTAGATGTTTGTTCATTAGCATAACCTCAATACATTACACATGAGCCAGAAAGAGTTTGGCTCTCCACTTAATGCCAAGACGTAGATTACGCATAGGCTAATCCCTAGCATCCCGAGTATTGTAATTAGTTCGTCCATTAGTCATCTCCGTCCCATGAATCTAGCTGCCTTGTAGCAGATGCTCCGGAAGACGTAAGTACTATTATTGCAAATACTGTCCACCAGTAATATCCGGGTGTAATGTATATAGGGGCAAATACTGCTAATGCTAATAGCACTAACTCAAGAATCAGAACTGCGAATATGTAGGCTATCTTCATTTAGTCATCCACCTTTTCTACGGTCACTCGATATTTCATAGGGGTCTTATTAGGGAGCGCTCGGTAGAAGTCTGCTTCTTTGGTAAAGTACTGGCTATCAACTCCGTACAATGCCCAATCATGAATTTGTTCATGGTCATTGTCTCCTGCAAATACTTCAAAACATAATGGTTCCATCACTCACCTCCTAGCGCTATATAAACAAACAGCATAACCGCTGCCCAAAAGCACATGACTTCAATTACTAGGTTCATAGTATGTGTACTCCATGATGTCGTCGGATTCACCTCGGATATCCCAGTAATCAACCTGACTGGCATAAAGAGGAAAAACATCTCCACTCCTGTGTTTAACTAACAACCTTGTGTCATCAGGCAAATCAGGCTTTTCTCCAAAGTTAGGCTGGCGGTGTCCTGGCTGACGTACTACTGTGCAATGAGCCCATGTCGATCCTGCTATAAAAATGTAGACACCCTTTGTTCGCATTTCACTTAATATCAGCCAATGATTTATGTTAGTTTCTTTACTTTGCGCGTGGTCTAGCCCTGAATCTGAAACAACAACAAAGAAGTTCTCATCTACCACTCTCTTCCACTGTTCGGCAGTTAGACCGTCATACAGTTCAGGCACAACGACCACCTCTAATCCTTCGTTTGAATCTTCAATCGCTTTAGCTAATTCATCGATTAAGTTTTCAATTGTTGTAAAGGTTATGAAAAAATCCCTACCTGCTAATATCTGCCCCAGTTCATTTACTTTAGCTCTTAGTTTTTTCAGTATATTTAAATCGACCATTTATTTAGCTCCAGTAGTCAGTTCATAGTAGACAAACCCCATGATGTCTTCAGCCTCGTTTCGGATATCCCAGTGGTGAATTTGACTGGCGTAAAGATGAAAAACATCCCCGCTTCTGTGCTTAACTAACAACCTTGTACCATCGGGGAAAACAGGCGTCTCCCCGAAGTTTGGTTGCCGGTGTCCGGGTTGACGTACTACTACACAGTGTTTCCAATTAGCTCCCGCATTAAAATAATGTTGTGTCCCTTTTACATCGAGGCGTTGTAAAGTTGTCCATTCGCTAATGGAAGCGGTTCTCACATTAGCATCCCGTGCGGAAATATCGGAAACAACAACCGGGAATTCTTCATTTACTACTCGCCACCACTGTTCGGCAGTTAGGTCGTCATATAGTGTGGGTTCAGCAGGTAGCTCACCCGGTACTAGCTTCCCTTCTAATAAATCAGCTACTGTATCAGCCAACTTTCCTACATCTCTTTGCAGGCTTTCAAGTTCTTTTCTTGTTACTGGCTTAGTCATTTGGGCTCCATTCTCTGCATCCATATTCGTCTATACATAGCACGAGTGACAGGGTTCGGATGATTGATCATTAGGTTGTATATTTCTCTATTAGGTTTCATTTAAGTCCATCTCATCTCTCCATAATTAGTTGCCTGACATTCAGAGCATCAGCTCAGGCGGCACTGTCATTATTACTACCTCGTCACTTTTATAGGGAAAAAGTTAAAAGAAAGTTTGCTCTAAATTTTAATCATTTAACCCTTTTAATCCCATGCGCTTCTTCAATAGCATGGCGAATATCAGCCTCAACAAGCTGCTCTTTCTGCTCGATTACCAGCTCTTTCAGAG
>Ga0233437_1004940_pt1 | contig 15109 bp, 14 predicted proteins | sample SI_122_August201_FD_182714 | JGI IMG/M metagenome (GOLD analysis project Ga0233437, IMG submission 182714) | Seawater microbial communities from Saanich Inlet, British Columbia, Canada - SI_122_August2016_200_MG | ecosystem: Environmental > Aquatic > Marine > Inlet | place: Canada: British... | reverse complement strand
GGATCAAACCCTTTGCGTCTTCAATTGAATCTGTCAGATCACGAATCAGAATATATTCAAAGGTGATACGTCTGCGGGATTCGAGGGGGAATTCGCGACAAACTTTCATCAGTTGTTCCAGATTGTATGCATTGTTGATAGGCATCAGTTTTGAACGCACTTCATCTGTTACACCATTCAGGGAAATTGCGAGATTGGTTTTAATTTTCTCTTGACCAAACTGCCGGATTTTCGGTAAAAGTCCGGAAGTGGAAACAGTAATACGACGTTGTGAAAAATTAAATCCGTGTTCATCAGTCAGAATTTCAAGTGCCTGCATCAGGTTTTGATAATTATGAAAGGGTTCACCCATTCCCATGAAAACGATATTCCGTAATTTTTTTTCTTCCGGAAGATCTTCAGAGACAGTTAAAACCTGATCAATAATTTCTGAAGTTTCTAAATTACGCACCAAACCCATCGTGCCGGTCATGCAGAAATCACAACCCATTCCGCAGCCGACCTGAGATGAGACACAGATTGTATTGTGGCTGGTGTGCGGCATGAAGACCGATTCAATGCTCTTTCCGTCTTCCAGTAACAAACGGTATTTAATAGAACCGTCCTGCGAATGATGCTCCTCTGCCTTTTTGAGCTTACTGATCCAAAAATTCTCCTCAAGCAGTTTTCGAGTTTCCTTGCCTAAATTCAGCATTTCGGCAAAACTTTCCACCCTTTGTTGATAAAGCCAATAAAAAACCTGATCTGCACGAAAAGCCTGTACTTTTCTTTGTGTCTTGGCTTTTTCATCCATCCACTCACGCAGATTCTGGCGTGTCCAATTTTTTATATTGTACAGTTTGGACATTTAAAATTTCGAAATGTAACTATTTTTTTGATTATGTTATTCTTCATGATAAGTAAATGCGTGAGTCTGGTCAAGTAGGAGTAATTTCGAGCTAAAAAAACTTATTACACAGATTGGTTAACAAATGAAATGTTTAAAATGCGGATGGTCCAATTCCGACACTGCGGCATACTGTCAAAATTGCCATTCCTATTTGGCGGAAGCACCAGGGATGGAAGCTCTTAACACCTTCAAGTCACTGATTTTAAGCCTGTTATTTACCGGGATTTTCTATCTGATATTTCCGATGCCCGTAATCCGCAGTGAATACTGGCAGCAGTTGTTTTCCGGACGTATCTCGGAAACGATTTTTGCACTTATACTATGGTCTTTATTTTTAATTTTTTTCAAGTGGCGTCAGTTTCGTCAGCAGCATCGGGCTTATGCGTCTTTCCGTAATCAGTTACTGCATGACTCATTGTCAAAAGGAATTTACGTAAAGGATGTGGACGAACGTATCCTGGAAATAAGTCAGTTTTTGCAGGAACAAAAAGTCAAAAGGTTTCAGGACAGTGTCATTTTCAGGAGGGTACGCCGTACCTTAAGACATCTAAAAGCCATTCCGAAAAAGGAAGAAATAACTTCGATTCTGAATTATCAGGCAGAAATAGACCACAACCGTATGCAAAGCAGTTATGCTCTGCTAAATGTGTTTATCTGGGCAATACCAATTCTTGGATTTATCGGCACTGTTTTTGGAATAGGTCAGTCAATCGGAGAATTTTCAGATTTCATCCGCAGTACTAACGGTACTGACTTGAACACGCAAATGCGTTCAGCGCTTGGCGGAGTTACAAGCGGTTTGTCAGTCGCCTTCAGCACCACATTTATTGCCCTCGTTGGAGTAGTTCCTATCATGATGCTCGCCTCTTCTCTGCGTAAACAAGAGGAAGATTTGCTGCTCAGTGTTGAAGAATACTGTCTGGAAGATCTGCTGCCTAATTTACATGTACGTCCGGGAGATGAAATGCTGGATGACTCAGTAAGTGGACATTTGGAGCAGATGGCGGAATTTTCTGAAAACTGGCGCAAACAGGTTTCTCCGGTGCTTGAATCAGTAGAGCAGCATTCAAAAGGTTTGGCCGCGCAAGTCGGAGGGCTGCAGCCTTTGATTCAAAAATTCAGTGAATCTTTGTTTGCTGCAAATGATGAAGTGAGTGAGCTTAATCAAATTGATAAAAACAAAGAAAAGTCCGCAAATCCGAAAACAGCAGCCTTGCAGGACGAAGAAGAGCCAACTAACAACCAAGCATCAAATCAATGAGGCACGTCTCTCATTCTCCCCGTATTACACTGTTTCCTTTCCTGAGTGTACTGCTCAGCACGATGGGAGTTTTGGCTTTCCTTTCGATCAGTTTTTTACTCGTAGTTCCTCAGGCTGCAGATTCTCCTTCAACACCCAAGCGTATCAAGTTTGAATGGGTGGGTGCGCCGGGATATGTCAAACCGATTTTTATTCGCTGTTATGCGGATCGGATTGAATATTACAATTTGTTTGACAATCAGGATTACACCCTTACGCTGGAGGAATTGCTGGATCAACTTCAAGGAGATAATCCGGAATTGTTGTCATACCTTGTTCAACTCTTACAACTGAATACCAGTATAAAAAAACAGTTTGGAAAAACAGAATACTATCCACTTTTATTGGTTTATCCGGACGGTGTATTGACTTCAGAATTATTGCTGGTTGTGATTGAAAAAATAGGTGGTTTGAATTTTGGACTGGAACCTATGTTGCCAAACTGGGAAGTTCCATACCAGAGTCTGAATGCTGAAGGATAAGAAAAGTTGTTATGAAAAAATGTAGTGTATTTAGCATATTTATTTTTTTAGTAATATGGTCCTCTGTTGCCTGTCAGGTATATAAAAACCCAGTTCAGATTATAGAAGAAAAACGTTTACGCAATGCTGTCCGGATTCATCCTGTTCATGAATTAGCTTATGTCAGGCTGGCTCAATATCTTGAAAGTCACGGACGCTACACTGAAACTTTTTCGGTTCTCCGTGTGGGGCAGCAGCGTATTCCTGATGCGATCGCGCTTGTCCGTCTGGAGGGAGGTCTCTTTCAGGGCTTGGGATATTATAACGATTCCCAAAAATTTTACTCTGCACAAATCAGTAAACATCCGGATGAAGCACTGCTTTATTTAGATCGCGCACAGCTTTACTGGCGCATGGAAAAACAGCAACTCGCCCTTGCAGATGCTCAAAAAGCAATCACTTTGCAAGCTGATTTGTTTGAAGCACACTATCTGACCGGTGTAATTTTATCCCGGAAAACCACCCCAAATCTTCCGGATCAGTCTGAAAAGGCGCTGGACGCGTTTATTAGCGCTAGTGAAATTAATGAGCGTAATCCGGATCTCTGGTTACGGATTTCTGTTTTATGGGAGAGAATTGACGATATTCACAAAGCAAAATTGTCTATGCTGCGTGCAGTTGAACTATCTCCGGAATCAAAGCTTTACCTACGGCGTCTTACTGTTTTGCAGGAAAAAGAGCTGAATCAGGCAAGTCAGCAAAACTCCCTTGAAATTACGGAAGATCTACGGAAGACTCTGCTGCATATGCTGAAATTGTTTCCGGATAACAGTTGGGTACAGGCGCATTATGGAAATTGGTTCTGGACCCAGGATAAATTTGTGACTGCGGAAACACACCTGCGACGCGCCTTGACTTTAAACTCAAACTATCCATGGGCCAGCTTCCGTTTGGGTGTTGTTTATCTCTCACAGGAAAAATGGGAATCGGCACTGCTCTCTTTTGAAGAGGGATTAAAAAATGATCCGGAAAACGAATGGGCAATTCAGCAGGTCGGACATGCTCTGGAAATGCTGGGAAAAAATGAGCAAGCAATTGAACGTTACGAATGGTTGATGGTAAATGCTCCTGTAAATCTGCTGGTTATCAATCGTCTGAATCGTCTCTATTGGACTGAGTTTTTGTTTGAAAAAGGTGAAAACGCGCTTTTACGTGGGTTGGAAAAATTTCCCACTGAAACCAGACTGATTGAAAAACTTGTTGCATATTATGAGTCACACAGGCTTTTTGAAAAAGCAGCAAATATTTTGAGGTCCTTTGTACAGTTGGAACCTGATAACGCCGCCGCGTTGGCCAAAATAGGATTTTATGAAAAAAACTTAAATCATCCGGAAAAGGCTCTGCTCTGGTTCAATAAAGCACTCTCTGTTTCAAATGATTTTGAATGGGCACGTATTCAAAAAATTGGCTTATTGCTGAAAATAGCAAACACAGAAAATGCTGAAGTAGAACTTAAAAACTTTCTCAAGCAAAAACCTGATTCGGAATGGGCGCTGCTGGAATTATCACAGTTAAAGTTGAAACAAGAGCAATTTGTAGAAGCGGAAAAGTTGCTCAAGCGAGGACTGCAGAAGCACAAAGATTCTCCGGGTTTACTGCAAACTCAGGGTCGTTTGTACAAAATTCAGCAACGCTGGCAGGAAGCAGAAATAGTTTTTCAGCAACTGCTGAAATTACGTCCATACAATTCTCTGCTGCTGACCCACTTGGGCTTTACTCAATGGAAACTGAATAAGATAACGGCTGCACGTCAAAACATAACACAGGCTCTCTACGAAAATCCAGGTAGTCTCTGGGCGTGGAATCTTCATTTGCTACTACTGCCGGAAGACCAGCAACGCCGCTGGTTTGGTGAGGAATATGAAATTCTGCTGCCTGTCTTAACAGCAATTGTCAGCCAAACTCCTGAAAAAGCCTGGCAGAAAATAACCGCAGTTCGGAGCGATCCTTTTACGCGGCAGGTGTTGAAAAATTTACATTACTTACTGGAAGGTGCGCCGGAGGAGATTATTCTGGAACCGCAGGACATGACATCAAAAAAACTGCCGCCGTGGATGCACGAACAGTGGGGCTATTTTCATGAAATGCGGGGCAACAGAGAACTGGCGGCTAAGCATTTTGAAGTAGTTTTAAAAGCACTTCCGGAAAACTCCTGGATTCATGCACGTCTTGGTTGGGTCTATGAGAGACTGGTGAAAATGGAACAAAGCCGGAAGCACTACAATCAGTTTTTGCAGAAACATCCGCAGGCGTTCGACGTCAGCTTCAGGCTGGCCAACGTTGAAACATTGTCAGGCAACGAAGTTGCAACAATCGAGCTGTATGAAAAAATAATTGCTGTGCGACCGGATGATGATTTGGTGCTGAACAACCTTGCCTGGCTCTATCTAACTGCTCAGGACAGGCAGTTGCGCAATCTTGAGAGAGCAATGAAGTTAGCCCAAAAATCAGTCGACCTGCTAGCTACCATAGACAATTTAGATACTTTGGCCGAAGCTTATTTTCAATCCGGTGATACAAAGAAAGCACTTGAAGTTATCCGCAAAGCCGCCAGTGATGTAGATTATCCTCCAAAAAGACATTCCTATTTACGTAAACAACTGCTGCGTTTCCGTAAAGGAAATCCTGACTCAAAACCTCCGGCTTTATCCTGATTGTAAGTTCTGCCTAGTTTTGCCTGCTGAAAGAGTGATCAGAAAAAAATTAAAGCTTAATTTTGCAGTCAAGTAAATCATTTTAAAACAAAATCATGAGATGGCATAAACTGAGCCTGCTGCATGATTTAGCACCATAAGTAGCTTATTTCTGAACCAAGTGTTTTTTCCCTTGTGGTTTACTTTTATTTTGTTAAAATGCACGAATACCATGGAGTAGATGGTATTTTATAAGAGCTTCCTAAGACTGGGGGAATTCCGATGATTGAAGTCTAAGCTCAAAATAACAGTTTCAAACACAGGATGAAGTCTTTGTTTGCTGGGAGCGTCTTTGATTCAAGAGGAATAAAATCGATGTTTGCATTTCCATTCAGGGAGTGCTTTAAATAAAATATTTGGAGAAAAAATGAGAAACTTCAAACTTAGTATTGCACTGTTGTCAGGACTTCTTCTGGTATTCAGTTCACTCGCATTTGCGAAGGTGGAAGGTGATACAATTACATTAGGTGCCGCTGTGTCTCTTACCGGAAAGTATTCTACTAACGGTAAAAACACTAAAAATGGCTACGAGCTGGCTATAAAAAGAATTAACGAAATGGGTGGTGTTAAAGTAGGAGGAAAGTCCTATAAATTTAAAATTGTCTATTACGATGATGAATCAAATGGAGGTCGTGCAGCTCAACTTGCAGAAAGACTTATTAAACAGGATGGCATCAAATATATGCTTGGGCCATACAGTTCAGGGATTACAAAAGCAATTGCACCTGTAACTGAGGAGAATAAAATCCCAATGGTTGAAGCGAATGGTGCATCCAGATCATTGTTTACAAAAGGATATAAATATCTGTTCGCGGTATTATCTGCAGCGAACCAATATCTTGAAGTGGCAATCGATCTTGCTGTTGAAAGAAATGGTGGCAAAGGCGTTAGAATAGCAATGGCATTTGAACAAGATGCATTTTCTCAAGATGTGAAAATTGGTGTTGTAGAAGCAGCTAAGAGAACCGGTTCTGAAATTGTCATTGATGATAATTTACCAAAAGAGCTAAATGATATGGCAGCAACGCTCGCTAAAGTGAAGGCATTAAAACCTGATGTACTAGTAGTTTCAGGTCATACAAAGGGAGCACTGACTGCAATCAGACAGCTCGCAGACATGAGAGTAAATGTGCCTATGTTAGCGATGACACACTGCGATGCAGGAAAATTGTCAAAACAACACGGCGAAAAAGCAGAGTACGCTTTGTGTGCAGCTCAATGGCATAAATCATTGACTTACAAAGACAACTTTTTTGGAAATGGAATGGACTATGACCGGGATTACACTGCAGAGTATGGTTCTCCACCTCCATATCAATCTGCTGAGTCTTCAGCAGCACTGTTAGTTTGGAAAGATGCTTTTGAAAGAGCAAATTCTTTTGATACAGAAAAAGTCAGAGATGCTTTGGCAAAAACAAACATGCAAACTTTTTATGGAAACATAAAGTTCAGTGATACAGGTCAAAACATTGCGAAACCTATGGTGTTGTTCCAGGTAAGATGTGATGGTGGGAAATGTACTAACAAAGTAGTTGCCCCAACAAAATGGGCCTCAACTAAAATAGTTCATCCAATACCTTCTTGGTCACAAAGATAATTTACAATAGGTTTAATTAAATATTTTTGCCCTCTAAACAATTTTAGGGGGCATTTTTTTGGTGTATTCTTTATGGATTTTCTAATTTTCAAAGCACCTATCCTGATGGTTCAGGCATCTATGGATGGTATTTTACTGGGTTTGTTATTTGCGCTGATTGCTTATGGAATGGCACTTCAGTGGGGTGTGATGAATATCATAAATATTGCCCAGGGTGAGTTAGTGATCATGGGTGGTTATATTGCCTATTTTATGTATACTGCGGGTATACATCCTGCGTTTGGTATTATTGTTTCACCAATCATAATGTACTTTGTAGGTTGGTTTTTATATAAATCCATCATTAATCGAGTCGTTGAAAGAGATTTGTTCATCTCAATATTAGCAACTTTTGGAATTAGTATATTAACTCAACAGTTGATGAATTTTGTTTTTGGGGCAGATGTTGTTGTTGCTCAATCAAATTTTGGTACAACATTGCTTTTTGATGACTCTGTTACTTTGCCAAATGCAAAAATATTTTCTGCATTAGTGAGTATAGTCTTTGCAGTTGCTTTAGTGTTGTACATGAAAAAATCCAGACTCGGACGTGCAATAAGAGCGACCTCACAAAATCCACGAGCAGCAAAAATTTTAGGTGTAGATACAGAGAAAGTTTATGCAGCAACTTTTGGAATTAATGCCGCTTTGTGTGGAGTTGCAGGTTCGTTGATTGCGATTACCTTTACTCTGCATCCTTATGTTGGTCTACCTTACACAGTTAGATCGTTCATGATAGTTATTATAGCGGGTTTGGGAAATTTACCTGCAGTCGCTTTGTCTGGGGTAGGATTAGGAGTTTTTGAGGAATTTGCGGATTATATTCTTGGTACAGAATTTAGAATTGCTGCTGTATTTTTACTGTTGGTAGTAATTCTTGTTTATCGAAGATTCAAATTATCCAAAAAAAGAGAATACTTAAAATGAGTAAAAACAACATAATTATTTATGGTTTAATTTTAGTTTTTGGTATTGGTGCGCCATTTTTGTTTCCTGCCTATAAACTACAAATTTCTATTTTATGGATATTGACTATTTTAGCACTTACCTGGGATATTCAGGGTGGGCAAATGGGTTACAACAGCTTTGGAAACATTCTATTTTTTGGAATAGGGATGTATGTCTGCTCGAGCGTACAAATAGGAATGTTTTTTCCACTCTCGGAATGGACTGCCAGCGGAGGTGAAAAAACATTTTTACATACAACTTCGCAATATTTTGAAGGATTCACTTATGGGCTGATCTTAGCAGGCATAATCCCGGCAATTGTAGCCGCGCTGATCGGATATGGTATTTTAGGTTTAAGAGGTCATTATTTTGCGATTTGCACCTTGGGAATAGGTATTGCCGCTGGTGAAATCGCTGGCGGAATTGAATTAATAGGTGCAGGACAGGGAATGACAGTCCCACCCTGGCCAAAAGGTATCGGTGGTACAGAGTTAAGATCGCAATTTTTTTACTACCTTTGCTTCCTCACTGTCAGCATTACATTTTTAGTTATAAAATGGATATATCAAACGAGATTTGGATTGGTATTGAATGCAATCAGAGATAATGAAGATAAAGCAGAAGCAATGGGCATACATACTATGCGCTACAAAATTATCGGCTGGGTGGTATCAGCATTTTTTCTAGGCATTGCCGGTGGTTTAATGGGCAATATGATAGGATATATTGAACCCACGGAGATTGCTTTTGCCGGTTCAACTTATGGAGTGTTTATGGTTTTAATGGCAATATTAGGAGGAAAAGGAACACTCTGGGGGCCAGTAATCGGTGCTGCTGTTTTTCATATTTTTAAAGAAGGTTTTTGGACATTCTTTCTAGGTTGGCAATACGTTGCACTGGGAGCTTTAATAATAGTGATTGTTATTTTTTTCCCCGAAGGCATTATGGGCTGGCTCAGAGAGAAATATCCGCACAGATTTGGAGAAGTTGTTGATGAGGCTGATCGTACGGCACAAGTGGAGTTAACATAATGGGCATCATTTTAGAAGTAGACCAAGTTTATAAACACTTTGGTGGAGTAAAGGCCAATGAAAATGTTTCATTAACTGTTGAGGAAGGTAGCATTGTTGGCTTGATTGGTCCTAATGGTTCAGGTAAGACCACATTATTTAATTCAATAGTTGGTACTCACCCAATTGATCAAGGCTCAATATATTTTGAAGGTAGAGAAATCTCTGCTCTACCTGTTCCCGCTATAGCAAAATTAGGTTTGCTGAGAACATTTCAGCAGACTAGAATTTATGAAAAGTTGAACTGTATCCAAAATATGCTGGTAAGTTCTAAACCTGAAAATGATACTGTGTATAATGTGTTTGCAAAGATACCTGAGGAACTAACAGAAAAGTCTGAAAACTTATTAAAATTTGTAGGCCTGTATCAAAAGAGGAATCTCAGAGCAGGTGATCTATCATTCGGTCAACAAAAACTTTTGGAATTGGCAATGGCATTAATGAATGAACCAAAGATGTTGTTGCTCGACGAACCAACTGCAGGAATTAATCCGACCTTAATTAATGGAATTATAGATCGACTGATAAAAGTGAACAAAGAATTCGGCATTACATTATTAGTCATTGAACACAACATGAGAGTAATAATGAGTTTAGCTCAAAAAATGTTTTGTTTGGCCCATGGTCAACTCCTTGCTGAGGGCACACCTGAAGAGATAAAAAACGATCATCGAGTTATTGATGCGTATTTAGGGGTACAGTAAATGGCAACTAATCAATATGAGGTACTGGGTAAAACACCCGATCCAACTGAGTTGAAAAAACTTGCGGGCAACGACACCCATTTGAGAATTAAAAAACTTAATGCGGGTTACGGGAAAATGGCAATTTTACACGACTTTGACTTGTTTGTAAGTAAAGCGCAGTCATTATGTTTAGTAGGACCAAATGGAGCAGGTAAGTCAACTATTCTCCACTCAATCTATGGATTTACAAATATCTTTTCAGGACAGATTGAAATTGAAGGTAAAGAAATTACCAATATGACTCCTGCGGAAAAGCTTAAATCAGTTGGAATCGCATATATTTTACAGGATAATTCGGTGTTCCCTGATATGACAGTTGAAGAGAATTTGCTGATGGGAGGTTATATTAAAGATAATACCGAAGAGGCTCATGAGGAAGCAGAGAAAATATTTGAAAAATATGAACGATTGAGAAAAAGAAGGGATCAACCTGCAAAGGTTTTGTCTGGTGGTGAAAGAAGACTGCTTGAAATTTCAAGGGCACTGGTTATGAAACCAAACATTTTGCTAGTTGACGAACCTTCAATAGGTTTGGAACCCAGATATATAGAAATGGTTTTTGAAATTCTGATTGATCTGCAAAAAAGTGAAAATAAAACTATAATTCTCGTCGAGCAAAATGCAAAAAAAGGCTTAGAGTTTGCTGATATCGGTTATGTGCTGGTTTCAGGTCAGACTGCGATCGCAGGTACTGGAGATGAGCTGCTCGAAAACCCTGATGTAGGACGTTTATTTTTAGGAGGATAAGGAAGTTTCTACAGTTCAGCACAATTTTTCAGCATGCACGGGAATGACAATCGGGGTTATTAAATTTTGAAAATGATAAACGTAGGGGCACTGAGGCAATTTCAAAGATATTTACCGGATGTAGAATCATCCTCAGCCGGTAGAGGATTATTATAAGGCTGCTGCGGTTGTCCAAACTGCAGATCATGTGTTCCCACGTATACCAGTCCCAACAGCAGCAAAGCGATAAAAATCAGGATTACCTTTTTTTCCTGCGGATCAAAGTTATCAAGCATAATCAGAATTGCTGCAGAAATCTCAGGTCGTTTCCGTAAAAGTAGCGGATATCGTCAATGTTGTGTTTTAGCAACGCAGGCCTTTCAACACCCATCCCGAAGGCAAATCCGCTCCATTCTTCCGGATCATATCCACCGTTACGTAAGACAACCGGATGCACCATTCCGGCTCCGGCGACTTCCAGCCAGCCTGTATATTTGCAGAGCCGACATCCTGCGCTTCCACTGTCTGCAGTATCTTTACAACTGCAGCTCATATCGATTTCAATACTTGGTTCAGTGAAAGGAAAGTAACTTCCGCGGATTCTCACTTTTCGATCTGCTCCATACATTTTATGCGCGAATTCACTCATCACCCCAATCAGGTCAGTGAGCCTGATATTTTTTCCAATAGTCAAACCTTCAACCTGATAAAACTGATGCTCTGAACGCGGAGTGATTTGCTCGTAACGGTAACATTTACCTGGAAGAATTACCCGGATCGGTTCCGGATAATATTCACGCATGGCCCATATTTGTCCGGGAGAAGTGTGGGTACGTAATACCACTTCGTCATCTACCCAGAAAGTGTCCCACATATCCCGTGCAGGATGGTATTCCGGAATGTTCAGTAGTTGAAAATTGTACTCGTCACTTTCCACTTCTGGTGCTTCATAAACCTGAAAGCCCATTTCCTGGAAAATTTGATAAATACGGCGTAAAGTCTGAGTCGTCAGGTGCAGATGCCCCGTCGTGCAGGGACGTCCCGGAAGAGTCACATCCAAATCGTCAATTTCCAGTTCTTGATGAAGTTTGCTTTCACGTAAAGTTTCTTGACGCAAATCAAAAGACTGCTGAAATTCCTGTTTTACTTCATTGATAATTTTACCGACTGCAGGGCGTTCTTCCGCAGAAAGTGTGCCGAGTTGTTTGAGAAAAGAAGTGAGATCACCTTTGCGTCCCAGATATTGGTGATACCATTCCGGAAGTTGATCGGTACTGGTTAAAGCCTTAAGTTCGCTTTGCCCTTTTTCGCGGAGCAGGTTTATTTGTTCAAGCATTTTATGAGAATAGAAAATTAATTATTAGTCAGTGGCAGAATTTGAAATTTCGAGAGTGCCGGGAGTCTCCACCAAATTTATATCAATACCTCCGCTGCGCAGTCTGGTAAAAGATTCCAGTACATGCTCCAATTCTTTTACTTTTTTCGCGTTTTTAAGTATACGGTGACTGAATTGCTGAAAGGAAATTTGATGACTGCTCTGAACTCTGAGCGTTCCATTTACAAATTCCTGCAAATTAAGATGCACCTCCTCAAATTGGTCGCACCAGCGATTATAACTTAAATATGCTTCTTTGAGCGCAACAATCTCCGGGTCTGCAGAATCACCATCTGCTTTTGAATTTGGAGCACCTTTTGTGTCTCCGCTTTTATTGAGCATCTGCAGTTCCCTCTCTAACGTTCGTGCAAGATCCGGACGGCCGAGAGGATCGGATAAACCGCTTACCGGTAAAGTCGCATTTGGTACAGAAACGGCCGGAATTTGCTGCGACGCGGATTGGCCTGCCGGTGCTAACGACCTTTGTGAAGAACCGCTTTCCAAGTGAGTTAAACGCTGTTGAACAGTATGTATTTGATCAATCAAACGAGCCAACTCTGAATTGAGTCCACCAATTTCCGCAATTCCGGGAATTTGGTTTTCTCCGCTTTTTAGCACATTCGGCATGACAATTATTTGTTGCCTTTTAAGCCAGGCCGGTGTACTGAGCCGAGCCTGCCATTCCGGATGTTGAATAAGCTGTTGCTCGCAGGCAGTTAACCAGGTTTGAAAACTGAAAGGTCGATTTGGAATCTGGAGTGGTTTTTCAAAGCTAAGTGGACAATCTAGGTCAGCCAGCCACTGCAGCCATTCTTCCCAATTCTTCTTCGTTTCCTGTTCCAGCAGGTATTGCAGTAACCGCTCTTCAAGTGCATCGTTGATGCTTGCCATTCCGAACCTTTCTTGATACCAAACTCAGTGTTTACCGCTTCCTTCTACAGAGTAAATAAAGTCCAGAAAAGCACGGACTGCTGCACTTTCCCCGAAAGTTTCCTCTATAATCCTCAGTGCTTCATCATTTTTCAGTTCAGAACGATAAAAAATTCTGTGTGCTTCCAGTATTTCACCGATTGATTCTCGACTGAACCCCCGGCGTTTTAAGCCAACTATATTAACACCTTTTACTTCAAATCGATTTCCGTAACCAGTAGCGTATGGTGGGATGTTACGGTCAATCAGGGAAGCCGCGCCAGTGTAAACATAAGATCCAACACTCAAAAATTGTGCTACTCCGTTTTGTCCACCGAGAGTTACATAGTCATCCAGGGTAACATGTCCACTCAGACCGGTGTAATTTGCTAGAATATTATGGTTGCCTATGCTGCAGTCGTGAGCGACATGCACATAACCCATCAGCAAGTTGTCATCGCCAATTACAGTCTTTCCGCCGCCGCCTACAGTTCCACGATGTACGGATACTCCTTCACGAAAGGTATTTTTGCTGCCGATTGTGACCAGAGTTTTTTCCAGATTATATTTCAAATCCTGTGGTTCTCCACCTATGTATGCCGAAGGGTGAAAAATATTTTCGGTACCGATTGTAGTTTGACCATCGAGGATGACGTGAGATTTTAACCGACATCCGTCTCCAATTGTGACACCTGAACCAATCACGCAATACGGACCAATTTCGACATCTGCACCGATCTGTGCACCGTCCTCTATGATGGCAGTTGGATGAATTTTTTCCATAAGCAGTTAAAAACGTGCGTGGTTAGGATATTTTGCTGAGTTAACTAAAAAAATATGAAGATTCATTGTGTGCTATTTGCAACCCTAAAGTCAAGAAAACACTGCGTGAACAAGTTGTCAGTATCTGCTGAATCAGCTTGGCCCCTTAAACAATTAGCCAAGGTTCACGAATTGCATTCATTCTGCAGCATGCTGACACTTTTTAAAAACAATAAACAACACAGAATGATGCTTAAATATACACTTTCACTGCTAACCCTGCTCCTTTTTGCAATTCCCGCAAGCGCGGAAACTTTACGTCTCAACAGCGGAGAATCGCTGGAAGGCAAAATACGGATCATGGATGAAAAAACTTTGTTTATTGAATCAAAGCTAACTGCGCAGGAATTAAAAATTGACAGGGCTGATTTGAGTCTGATCGAATTTGACACCTCCGGACGCAGTCTGGCACGTAGAATAGGGATTGGTTTTCATTATCGTCCGAATGGAAATGAGGAAAATCTTTCGCTCAAAAACTGGCTCAGCGAAATTGATTCCGCGGAATTGATGATAGGTTACAGTTCTGGTTCAGTGAATACTTTCGGTGTCGAATTACGTTATGCAAGAGTATTCAAGGTTGAAGGTACAAGTGACCTTTTTTATGGCGCAGGTACAGGAATAATTTCAAAAGACAGCACACGCGGTACCTCATTCAGATTTTTTTCAGGCAGTGAATTTTTTCCAAGGAGCAGTCCTAATTTTGGTATTTCACTTGAATTTGGTGTGTTGCGACAACAGGGAGTAGGTGACGATACTCAAGGCTTCTACAACGCAATATCAGCACGTTACTATTTTTAATTGCGGGACAACATGGGCAAAAAAAGCTCAACTTCGTCCAGTCTCTCTTTTGAAGAATCCGATCAGCAGGATTCTTTGATGGAACAGATCTTTGACGGTATCAGAGATATTCCGGACAAAGAACCAGCCTTGGAAATTGCGCTTCCCAAATCTTCTCCGAAAAAAAAACAATCATCATCCAGTACTGTTCCGAGACCTGACCAGGAGTTGGACCTGCACGGTAAAACGCGTGAAGAAGCAATCATGATGGTGCAGAATTTTGTAATGACGTGTCATGCAAAGCAATTCCGTACCGGTTTGATCATCACCGGAAAAGGCCGTAATTCCGGAAATCAGGGACCTGTGCTAAAAAAAGAAGTTACGCATTGGCTGGAGCGTAATGGTAAGCCTTACCTGCGTGAATTTCATGAAGCTCCTCCTCGTTTTGGAGGTTCAGGAGCAATCTGGCTGGATTTTAAATAATCCGTTATTAATTGATAACACCCGGAATTGCAAGTGTGAAGCAGGGTATGGTTACCTCAAATTCTTCACCGTCAGTGGTTGTCATTTGATAAGAACCCTGCATCGTTCCCACAGGTGATTTTAGATGAGAACCGCTGGTATATTCATATTCCTGATCCGGTTCCAAAACAGGCTGATCACCAACCACACCTTCGCCGCGCACCTCGTTTGTCTC
>Ga0233437_1004938_pt1 | contig 15115 bp, 24 predicted proteins | sample SI_122_August201_FD_182714 | JGI IMG/M metagenome (GOLD analysis project Ga0233437, IMG submission 182714) | Seawater microbial communities from Saanich Inlet, British Columbia, Canada - SI_122_August2016_200_MG | ecosystem: Environmental > Aquatic > Marine > Inlet | place: Canada: British... | reverse complement strand
GGTTTTTCCCATTGTTCGGCGTAGTTATCGTAAGTTGTTGCGACTTTTAATTTTTTGGATGGAAGATTGGCGGAGTTTCATTGCCATATTCTCCAAGCGCCTGTCCAGAATGCCCTTTGCTCGTGCGAAGGGATTCTCATCTTCAGATTCGTCCTCTTCAGGTTCTTCTTCAGATTCGTCGTCTTCGGCTTTGGTTTCCGCTTCTTCGTCTTTTTCCGGATCTTCTTCGAACGGATTTTCACCAGCTTTTTCTTCGGATTCGTCTTCTTCGGGTTCCGGCATTTCGTCGTCAGATTCGGCGGCGTTTACTTCGGACACGGGTTTCGCGTCTTCACCATCTTCGGGATCTTCCTGCGCTTCCGCGTCGTCGGCCTTTTCTTCTTCTTCGGTAGGTTCTTCTTCAGGTTCTTCGGTTACTGCGTCTTCAGCCTTTTCTTCTTCGTCTTCTTCGACAACTGCGACTGCCGCAGGAACGAATCGGGAATCCAAATTCAAATTCAATGTGACGTTAGTGCTTGAACCGTCAGCACTTACGACTTTTTTGTCCAGTTCTTCTTTCATTTTAGGTGCTCCGGTTTTCGCATTATCGAGAGAGCGCTGCGCCACGGCAATGTCCGTCCCTTCATATGCGGGAAATGTTACAAGACTTACGTCATATAAGTCCAAATCGGTCAATGTTCGTATGGGAGTGCCAGTTTCCGGGAATTCCCATTGTTCGCCTTCTTCACGAACAGCGAATCTGAAACTCATTTTGCTGATGTCACCGCGTTCCACCAGGATTTTCGTGTCATTTCCTAATGTGGTGGTCGGCAAATCAATGCGCGAGTTCAATCCGTGCTCGTTTTCTTCTAATTGGACGGTGCCAGACGAAGTTCTGCCCAATAGCATGGAATCGTCGTGATTTATGTTGGCAACTACGTCCTGGCCCTCAGAAAGCGCGTTTGCAAAGGCGTTTGGCGCAATTTGCTCACGAAAATCATACAAATTCGTAAGTTCGTTGAAAACTGCAGCGTGTCCCTCTAACATTCGATTATCCGTGGTGGCCGTGTCTCCGCGTTTTTCGAAAGCCACATTAGCTACGTATGTGCGCGTTTCAAGGTTTTCGGGCTGATTTCGTGTAGGCATTTTTAGACCTCCACCTCGTAATCCCCTTCACCGTCGTTATAAACGGTCGTTTTTACGGGAACTTTGTAGGTTTCTTCGCCATCATCGTATATTTCGACGGATTCTGTGACTGGAGCGTCCAAATTAGGCACTATTACCAACTCTTCACCGTCCTCAATATCAGAAACCACTACAATAGTAGGCTCATCTTCTACTGCGGGAACGACAACAGGGAGCACCGCTTCGCGTATTTGGCACCTAAGTTTCTTCCATTTGGATGGGGTGGGCGGTGTTCCGCACTTGATTATCTCTTTTTCTAGCAATTCGAGCAACTTTTTCATGTTTTGAGTGTCCTTTCATTGCCGGAAATGCGGCGGGACGTTACAAATTACGACATTTATTACCACTTGGCGGGTAAATTTTTCCTACTTCACCAAGTTACACTCTTATTTGTTTGCAGAATTATCAGTTTTGCGTGCTTCAATTGGGAGATCCGCAAGATCCAACGCAACTTCGTCGTCCGCAGTATTATCACTTTGTTCAATATTATCAACAGTGTCAATAATCTTTTTCGCCATCTCAAGTTCCCGTGTTTCGGGTATGGAAGTCCCGAACAGTTCAATAAGGTTTTCTATGTCGCGAGAAGCTACGCTGTCCGCGCAGTTTTCAATGGTGTCAAGGTTCTCCCGCGTTCCTCCTGTAACGAGCGCTTGCAAGTCCCTCAAGTATTGGCCCATTCTCAGGTCGATGTACTCTCTCACGTAAACGTCGTAGTTCTCAGGTGCATATTCAGTGTCAGTCGCCACGGCAATTGCCCGTATGCAAGCCTCTAAGGGTTCAGAGATTATTGGTTCTGCGTATTCTCTATGCTGATCGAAGAACTCAGATGCCCATTCCTGGAGGTCGCCGCGTTTATGAGCGCGTCTCGCTTTGTCCGCTACTGCATGCAGCAGTCGTCTATATGCGGATGTAACTGGGATGATACTAGACTCCACAATTGCCGCCACAATCTTAATTCTTTTTTCTTTCTCCGCAGAATTATCACTTTGCTCATTATCCGCAAATTCAAATTCCACGCAAAGTTCTTGGTCTTCGATTACTTCGGTGGCGTCTCGGGTTTGTTTTTCTTTTTCGGGAGCACCATCAATAATATTTCTAGGATTCGCGTTATTATTTTCCACGGGATCTTCATCAGTGGGTTCCTTTTCTAATTGGGGTGTCGGTTCTGGTTCAGGCGCAGGTGGATTCTTAAGGGCTTCTAAATTAAACTTCGCCACCTCAAGTTCAACTTCTTTTAATTGCGTGGTGAGTGTTGCTTGCTTGTAAAGTTCCTCGGAAGGTGCCATCGCCATTTGTATCCAGGCGTTATTCGCTCCCTCTTCTTCACTTGGGTTTTCACCTTCTCGCTTTCGCACTTCGTTGGAAGACATGGACGAAATGGTGAATCGCTCTTTATAATACTTGGAGCGAGAATCTTGGTCACCGCGCAACTTACTCGACATGTCCAACTGGATAAAATAATTATCGGGCCTATGCGTCAGTAGCTTGCGTTCGGCTTGCTCTTCTAGTTTGGTGACCCAAGGCAGCAACGTATCGTCATAGTACTCTTGGTGCTGCATTTCTAATGTGTTGAAATTCGCCTTGAGCAAGTGCATCAACTTAGAAGGCGGAATGCGGAACCACCGAGCGACATTCTCAATACTAAATTGTTGGGATTCGGTCATCTGGGCTTTTTCAGGATCCACGCCCAACTGTGTCCACTTGGTACCCTCTTCAAGCAGGAGAGGTTTACCTGAGTTTGCGGAACCCGCGTAGCGCTCTGAAAATGACTTGCGAAGTCGCCTGAACGCTTCGTCCCCCATTATGCCTGGGTGCTCCAGAATTCCTGATGGAGTCATCCCATTCTCAAAAAATGTACCACTCTGTGATTGGGACGCGATTGCGATTCCCATTGCGTTGCGGGCAATTTGCGCCAGCGGGTACCCGGAAATCCCATTATACGAAAGCCCAATAACATGGAACATTTCGGTGTCGTCTAGGATTACTGACTTGTCCCTACCGGTTGACAAATCTAAAATGACTCTGTATACTATTTTGCCAAGTTCGTCTCGCCAAATGGTTACCGTCGTAGGATCAATGAGTTCTAGGCTGGTGGGTTGCCCTGCGCCGTCGCGGACGATTTCCGCGAACCCGCCACCCCATGCAAGCGCGTGTGACAAGAACGCGGACCAAAAGTCCATGGCGTCCATATCTTGATTGGGTTCTTTATTGAGTAGTTTGGCGATAGGGTCGTGCGTATCCACCACTACGCGATCCCCGCCGTCCTCCGTGTGCTTGACATTCTTTTGCATCAGGCCAATGTCACTGGAGATTGCGTATACCGCGCACCAGAACGCCGAGATGCCCAACATAGTCTCCGGAGTCACTACCACATTAGAATCATTGTCCGTGGCATTAAATGCATTCAATAAATCAGAGGTTGGATTGCGCAAATTAGAACTGCCAGATATGTACCCGCGCTCCTCTGCTACCATTTTTTGCCCATAGGCGTCCAAAATATTAGTCAAAAGATCGAACTCCACGAGTTTCGTACACTGATTTACTTTCTTCGGCGTCGTGAAGCATTGCGCGTCCCACGCCCATTACGGTTGCCACTATGCTGTCAATTTTTGATGGAGAATTATGCGCAGGTTTCATGAGTTTTACGTCACCTTCGGACCCGGACTTGGTATCCGCGTTCCCCGCTTGCCATCTAAGTATTGGATTGGACCCATGATTAAGCTGCCCGGTCTCCACGCGTCGCTCAAGTTCCCGAATCGGAGGCGACATCATATTGAATCCTTGATGAAACGTGACTGCCTCGATGCCGTCTTTTTCTAGATCCTGCATCAAGTGAATAGCGCCATGTTTATCCACGCCAATGTCATGAATGTTGTATATCTGTGCTAGTTGGTTAATTCTAGTGCGTATTATATCATATTCGATAGCCGCTCCGCTAATTATTTCGATAAATCCGAGGTTTTCCCATAATTTGTACGGAATATTGTGGTCACGCTCGTATTTTATGGCGGTTTCTCGCGGGATCCAAGCCCAAGAAAGTACGTGCATTTGTTTATCTGGCATTGGGAACACTAGTGAAAACGCCGTCAAATCGAGGTTAGCCGACAAATCTAGACCGCCAAAGCACAGTTTTCCTTCTAAATTGTCCTTGAATTTAGTATATTCGGAGATAAATTTGCGTTTTGACTGCTCTGCGGACTCAAATAAGGGTACGGACGTGCATTTGTCCCACGTGTCCATACTGAAAAATCGGTTGGTAGCCTCTGTGCGAATATTTAGGTGTAGACGCCTAAAACTGTTCTCTTCGCGTGGTGATAATTTTGCTTTGGCTACTTGGCGTTCCATGTATTCATAGGGAACTGAAAGGCCGAGCATTGGATTTGCTTTTGCCCAGGTTTTCGGTGAAGTCCAATCGTCGTCTATGTCCGCTTCGTAAATTACTGGAAGAAATGCGTCATCCTGAATCAATCCGTCGCGAACTTGACACGCATACAGATATTTGTCTGTACATAGGCTCTCGCGTTGTATGTCTGCAGTGGTTATCCCGATCATAAGGGGTTGGCGTCTAGATACGGTACCTGTTTCAAATGCCTCCCAAAGGTCTGCATTGGGCTGCACGTGTAACTCATCAATAATGGCTGCATGTACATTATGCCCATGCTGCGTTCCGGCTTCTGCGCTAGTACACTTGACAAACGAAGACTCATCGGGAGACAATATAATGCTACGCTGTACTTTACAGCGAGACGCAAGTTCCGGTTCATGCAATATTTGCTGTTTTTGTATTCTGAACAGGCGACCTGCTTGATCGCGAGACGCAGCGGCCACAAATATTTCCGCCCCAGGCTCATTGTCAGTAAAGAATAGCATGTTGGCGATGCCTGCAACGGTAGTAGAATTGTGCGTAGGAATCATGCCTTTGCCTGCACGAAATAAATGTGATTTTGAGTCGACCTCAATACAACGTACAGGAACAGAAGGAACTTCATCAATTGACGTAATGTACCTTGTTTTTGACTGCGCCAAATTCGTAGGTCTAGTTTTTAGTCTAGCTAATTTCCTAGTAAGCTTGAATACGGGTGGATCGTCTTGGTACGCCCAAAATTGAATCCTCCAGTATTTTTTCTTATCTACCCCATTAAGTCTTCCTTGGCTTTCACAAATTGAAGGCTTGTATCCCAAACTTCGCAAGAGTTCTACGGTCTCATCAATTAGCGTTCTACTCGTATTGGAAAAGAAGCACTGACCAATTTTAGAAACACTTCCATCTGAGTCCATTAAGCCTTGTAATAACTCTAACCTGTCTGTATCGGAAGCACGCAGGTACTTAGGCGGTATGTGCTTGTTTTCTAGAAGATTTGCAGCACGCAAGCGGGAATGTAAAGAACTGCTTATAGGTGTCCCTCGTAGGCGTAACCCCATACACATAACATACGCATCTGCTCTCTTAACCTTCTTTAGTTTCCCTAACTTCGATCCTGCTTCACAATTTCGTAGGTTACTGTAAGTCTCAACAAGGTCTTCCCCTCCTATGACTATACTTGTACTGCTTTTGCTCCCATCTCCTAGCCACATTCCCAGCACGTACGGATGTATAGTTTTCCAATGGGTTCGCCCTACTCCCCCCATATTTTTCTTTCTTATATTCAATGCGCCTGTTTCGGGCACCCTGTGATTAAGTTGCTTGTTTATTCCGTGTCGAAGCGTGTTTAGAATCTCTTTAGTTGTTTTTACACTTTTGCCTTTATGTGGTAACCGTGTATGTGTTGTCCAGAGATGGTCTTCTGCCGCAATAATTGAAGTGTGGTCCGAAAAACTTACCTTATAGCATTTTTTACCGTACTGAATTTCTTTAGCCTGCAATACTTTACACTGTTTCCCCCGTTCATCAAATAAAATATCCCCCACCTTCAACTCTCCCATATTCGCCCAACCGTTGGGCGTGGGAATGGGAGTATTGAGTGCAAGTGCCTTTGAATTTTTGCGTGGAACGTAAATAAACGCTTCCCTGTATCTGCGCGAACCATCTGGCCTTTTCCAGCCCATAAGGTTGCCCACTACCGCCTGCAACCAAGGTTCAATTTCCAGTGGTTGTCCAGATAACTCGCCCTCCACATGCTTAAGCACGTCTGGGAAAAAGTTACAACGCGCTTGTGCAAGTTCCGCGTCAAAATAGCAATCCCCGGCATCGCGATAGGGGTCGTATCCAGGCACATTTTTAATGATTTCCCGAATATCAGTCTTTTTTCTTCCCATTATTTATAGAATTCCCGCTTCAAACCCTTAAAACGCACGATTTTTCCTAAATTATTTTGATTTTTTACTTGACTTTTTCCGAAGTATATAGTATAATCAGTGTGAACTTGAACTTTATTTGGAGGAAAACGCACGATGAAAACTGTTTTTGGTGCCTTTACGATGTACGGCGCAGGCAGCCTTGTGGAAGATATTGCCAATTCATATGGTTTAATTCCTCCAGACTCCGACGGTTGGGCGTATTTTGTACCTGGAATGATCGTTTTTGCAATAATCAAGACAATTAATGACGTTAAATTCACTTAAAACTGGAGAAAATCAGCAATGTCGCCCTATTTATTTGCCAGTTTTCCATTACTGTCGAAGGTTTGGAAGTGTCTAGCCTTATTAGCGTTCAACGTGGTCATACTGGTATCCCCAGACACAAGTGAAGCTCTATCGGCGGGGCTGAGTCCTAATTTGCCGCCTAAGCGACACAATTGGTCTACATACTCTTTAGCTGCGCTGCTCTGGGGATACCGTCTCCAACATTCTTCCCCTTCTCGGTTGGTGACACAATATGCATCACCATTGTTTACCAGGAAGTCTTCGGCCTCGCGCCATTTGGCATGTGTTTCACAAAATAACGCTACAATCAAAAAGTCAGACTCGGATAACACTTTCATTCGTTGTAAAAGCGGCACGAGTCGGTTCCAAATTAACACGGCGTCCGGACGCAGGTATGGCGGAGGCAACATTTTAGATTCGTCTTCGACTGGGATCACCGGTGGTTCTACTTTAGCGCGTGACTTTGCGCGATGCGATCCTCGTTTGGCTAAGACGGGTGTTGGTGTTTTTGCGGGTCCACGTTTTCCCATATTCTCTCCTTAATGTACGGATAGTATAGCACACTATGGAAGTACACGCAACCACGTTAAATACGAGTACGCTAGGAATAATACTTAAACTGTGAATACTGCACGCAAAAACGTTGCTAATTAAAATAAAAATACGCAAAACCAGAGGAAAAACACTATGAGACTTCGTAAACCAGTGACAGAAGCGCAAATTTTGAAACGCGCAGCACATGACGCGGTACTCGATTATGCTTGGAATTTCTTATCCGATAAAAAGAAACGCAAGGCGCTCTCCGCAATAAACAAAAACCGCGAGGAAGAAAATGAACATCGCATATTGTTGCAAATTGATCGTCTTAGCAAGCGGATTGGCAGGGATACGCAAACCCGCGATAACCTTATAGGCACTTCTGAAGAACCTGTGAGCATCGTGGACTACGTGCCAAACACTGATTATGCATTGGGCACATTAGTTCGAGTGGTTCATAACAATGGTCACGAGATTTGCAAAGTTATGGAATCTGACGGCGCATGCGGTGTTGGGCAAGTTCGTTGCATTGGAAATGACAATAATTTCGCCGCAAATGTAGACTGCGACAGATGCTGCGCGGAAGATCGGACTGACCACACCAACATTGCTTTTATTCCTGTAAGTGATCCCGCTACTCGCTCCGTGCCCAATGAAGACATTCCGAATTTCGAATTCAAAACAGAATATCCCATAGGCACAACCTTGCAGCATCAAGGCAATCTGATAAAAGTCGTACCAGACGGTGAACATTCTTGTAGCGTATGCGCCATGGACGCTACATGTGACAACGCCACGTTAGCAAAACACCAATGTGGGCACAGTGTTCGGTCGGATGAAATCGCCATACACTATGAAGAGATTCCCCAATCATAACAGGAAAACGAATATGCTAGTGTCTTTTACATTGTCGATGCCTGGGAATAACGCATGGAACAACCGGTGGTCCGGGGAGGATCGCTCTTACGTAATCATAAAGTCGTTCAAAGGCAAGAAACGCGAAGCAAAAATCCAGTCCTTAATTGACACGGGCTACTTTTCGTACGATTTCGGGGATGGCTGGCGTGCTGGAGTATCCCTACAACAAGTGGACGCCGCTTTAGCGCGAAAATTACGAAAGCAAAGCGCGGGATTCTGCGGCTACGATTGGATGATAGATTCTATTTTAATGCATGGGGAAATTAGGAGTTCAAAACATTAACATGGATATTCCACACATTACATTGATTTGGGAACCATACAAAAACACATGCGACGTTACTGGATTCTTCGTGCAATTCCCAAAAAGTAATCTAATTCGAAGCGTCATAGGGGCTGAACAGCCAGAAACATTTGTAATTTATCACATTGATGGTACTGGTGAATTAATTGAGCACCCCTGTCAACCCGACGAGGCGGAAGCAAAAGCCTACGTCCAGGATTGGATAAACAAACAACTCGCGGCACTGTACATCCAGGAGCAATCATGATAAAGCCTAAACCATTTTTGAAATCCGCCGGGGGCAAGCGCAGGCTGGTAAACCCTATTGCGAGTTTGGTGTCCCAATCTGGATTCACGGGCAAATATATAGAACCCTTCTTGGGCGGTGGCGCGGTATTCCTGGACCTGCATAATCGAAAACTATTAAAAAAGAAAAGGGCGTTCCTGGCTGACGCTTGTTTGCCTATTGCCCACACATGGCAACATGTTCAAGATGATCCGCAAAACCTAATGGCGGATGTTGACGATATTGCGCTCCGCATTCAACATGCGGACCGCGACAATCCAGCGCAAGATTACGACGCGTTTCGATGGGAGTTCAACGATTGCCTGTTGGACAACCAAGTGGAGGCTGGGTCGTTTCTTTGGTTGAACCATACCTGCTTCAATGGCCTTACTCGTTTTAATGCGAATGGTGAATTTAATGTCCCGTTTGGCAAGTACAAGAATCCGACAATCTATAATAAAGAGAACATACTCGCAGTAACCAAAGCGTTGAAGCACGCAAAAATTCGCCACGAAGGTTTTCTACAGTCGTTGGACCGCGCACAACCCGGAGACATCTGTTACATTGACCCTCCCTACATTGGGCAGTTTGATGGTTATACGCCTGAAGGCTTTGGTCGAATGTCGCAGGTAGCGCTTGCCGCATGTCTACGCGATCTATCCAACAAGGACGTAAAAATAATCGCAAGCAACTCAAACTTGCGAGCTACAAAATCCCTGTACGCGGATTTCATGCAAATAAAAACAGTAAGCGCGAACACGAAATCCCTAAACAGTAACACGGATGACCGCGCAGCCCGCAATGAATTGTTAATGTATAATTTTAGCGCAACACTGTAGGAGAACCGAATATGGATGACGTGCTCAATGGTACTGACCAAGAAATCTTCGATGAGACGCGCTTAGCCGAGTGGCATAAACAATCCAGTATCAAGCATATTGAAGACGGGGGTGACTGGTTTGTAATCTCCAAAGAGGAATTGGCTGCAATCAACATAATGAACAATGAACTTGGGCAGTGTAGGCACACTGAACATAAACCGAGTTTCGACGAAGCTGAACGCGATAGAAAAGCACGCAGAATAGTGAATGCACTGTTACTGCGCATGGAAAATAAATAATGGCTAGAAGAAGACTAACCTATGGTCTGATTCCATTAGGCGAAGAATCCTGTATTTTTATGCTCACTCCCTGGGTCGGCATTGACGATAACCGCAACTGGGGAGGTGCTTTAAGCATACGCGCTGGGTGGCTGTGGGGGTATGCGCACTTACGCCTCAGTCCGTGGCCTAAATACGATAATGATTAATAGCCTCGGTCTGCAATTTTCACATTATTCGCAGTATTATTTTGGCTAACAAGTTCACGCATTTACCAATTAAGGAGATTCCAAATGAAAAACTCTAAAGACCTTTACAGCGAATGGGAAACATGGAACAGCACTGCCATCGACTGCGCGAATAACCTGATGGCAGGTTTTGAGGAGGCGGAAGACCGTATCGTAGAGTTAGAAGACCTTATATTACGCATGCTTCCGCTATTAGAATCCGATGACCAAGAATCCTTTCGCACAGACGCGGGACTCTAGCCAAAACCAAAAAGGAAACCAACCCATGTCCATATGCAAAACCATCGCCAATCGAATATTCGCAAGCGTCCTACAGCAAGGATGCGCGGGATGCTGCGCGGAAACCAGCATTGAACTTTGTCGCGGCCTGCGCAACGAATCCTGTATGCGCTCCCCCGAAGAAGACGCGCACATTTGGGAAGAAATAACGGATGTCCTGCCCAACCCAGGCCACCCAGACGCCATAAAAATTGGATGCGCTTGCTCACATTTTCATAATGATCACGGAATGGGAGCGCACGGTACATTTGATGCCTCCCAATCGTTAAAGGTTTTTTACATTGAGGACGCGTGCCCACTGCATGGCGTAGGCACCCAATGGCTGATCGACTATACTGCACGAGGACACCACAAGTAATGCGTAACCAATTTTTAGAAATAGACAATCCTGAAAGCACTGGCGGAGTTATTGTACCGGATACTCCAAGTGGCAAAGAACTTGCTGCCTACTTAGGCAACTTACGATGGGAACAAAAATGAATCACAACCTAAAAAAGCAAATTGAACGAAACCAATACAACGGTGAATTCTCAGAAGAAGAATGTCGAAAATTCCTTGAGACCTTGGCAGATAAATGCTCCTATCAGTATTGGGGAGGCTATTACGATGGTTCTATTGCAAAATCAACTTGTATACTTGCCAATCAGTTTATTTCCGCATTACCTGAAAATGTAAAAATGCCCATGTTTTTCCCTAACAACACTTTTAGTGAAGATGGATGCGGAGCTATAGAGTTTAAGTGGCGCAGCTTTGAGAATCAAACACTTGAAGTAACGGTAGAGGAAAAATACCCAAATAGCAAACACAATGATAAACAAGAACTAACCTACGAGTGGGCAGGCGTCCCTCCAGATCAAGGGTACTGTAGAGAACGTTTTGACAGGCAGCATATCCCACCAAGACTCCTATTTGAAATTCAACAAATAACTAAACTACGCCAAAAGGAACAAACACCATGATTAACATGACTTGCCCGCACTGTCAACACGCATTAGAAATTGGAGAAAAATACAAAGGACAACGCGGCACCTGCAAACACTGCCTCGGCACCATTACCGTCTCAGAGGATCCCCCATCCGTCATCGTCCCCGCAAAAATTAAACTCCCACCGCCCAAATGCAAAGTATGCGACAACGGCAATCTAATCAAAAAAGAGGTTTACCGATTATCCTGGCCCGTAGTAATAATCGGCTATCTATTGTTGATTCCGTCCATGGCCTGCATTGTCCTACTTGCGTTAGGCACGGGAAGCACTTGGTTGATGCTGCTTTCGGAACCTGATTTGCTTGTGGCCTCAATGTTCGCTGGCGGTTTCACAGTCCTATTTGTAATCATTCCAATGCTAGTCAGTAGTTTGCTCGGGTGGCTCTTAATAATGAAAAAGAAAATATTACAGTGTTCGTATTGTAGCGCAACCATTAGTGCAGGATGACAAAATGAAAAGACTTAAGGTATACATAGAAACCGAAGGCGATTGGTTTTACGGGTTGTTCGATATAAAATCATTGCACCCCGCAGAATCTGAACCGTGTCACATGCTCCTTGCTCCTCGTTTTCCGGATGTTCGCGGGAACCCTACAGAACTTACCGGGCACATTTACGGGCAATCCAAGAGTATAGCCGAAGCTAGGGAAGAAAATGAAATACAAGCCACACTGGACGGCAAGTATTGAATATCGACTACAATTTGTAGTCAACCTTCAGAGGAATTCACAGTAAGCACAGAGGACTAGTCTTAAAATGCCAATAAAATCACGCATCAAAAAAGTAAAAGTCTGGTCAGCCACTTGTTCTAACCCAGATTGCGAATCAACTTCTGGTGCCCGAATTTTTAGTAACGAAAGTCGATCTGCCCAGGAAAACGCACTTGAATGTGGCTGGCTAGAACTTCCCAACGGAAATGTACTGTGCTCCACCTGCGTATGGAAAAGCAACCTACCCATTCGCACAAGTGATGAAATAGCGTTTATAGAAAGTTTGAAAAACCGAGATGGAATATAAATAATGGACTCTCAAGTAACGCTCTTTAGAGATGCGTCCCAAATAAAATTCTACAGCGTCTCCCCACTGGACGAACTATTCAAAGTACATCAAGCATTACTGCCCGTAACCGAAAAAGACCATCTGTTCGTAGAAATTCGCACAGTAGGCATAGACGAATACGAAGAATATGTTATTACCGCACTCTTTCGAGGGCAAGTATATGAATTTCCGCATACTAATAAATTAGAAGACGCCGTACAATTAGTAAAATCTTGGTGGACAACAGCGTAAGCATGGAGAAAAATAATGCCACACCTACACTACACGCCTAATCTCCAACAATATGACTCCGCTTATCAATCCGGTTACGCGAAAATGTTACACTGGGCAGACAAAGGCGCAGAATACCAAGCACTAAAAAACCACACAACCGGGGAAATTGACGCATGGTACTTAACATTAGACCCTTCAAACCTTAATGCGCCCCGCTGCATTAACGCGCATGCCCTGCACGAAGGCTTCACAGAATACTCAGATGCCCTTTCCATTTGCGCCAGTCGCTTTGCACAAGCAGTAGACGCGCCTTATGGTCGCTGCATATTCTGTCTAGCAACAATTGAAGAAGAAAAAGACGCGTTTGACTTTATTTACTGCTCAGAAAAATGCGCAATCGCAGACCAAGTTTCACTGAGCACCCCCAAGGTCAACGGTCTTAGTCCTCCTGAATATATCCAAAAATTGCGAACACTGCAAAATCCAAACACCGGCACACTACTCCCAACCAAGGAGCAACAAAAATGATTGAAGAAGAATGCAACGCCGAACTCTCCGACGACGTAAAAAATTGGGACAGTCCACTATTGTTACAATGGCTGTCAAAAGACGACCTTGAAAAACTAGTTAAGGAATATTTCACCGTATCCTATCCCGGAGGCGGTAAATGCGGCCCAGATTTCAATTTAAAAATGTCACAGTTTCCTGACGCGGTATTCGCCATTGAACAAATAATTCTCACTAAACTTGCGCAGGGTACCAGAGAATAAATATGAAAAAACGAAAAATACTACAACCGCCTCCCCCAGAACACATATCCCAAAAAAGGGCCAGAAGATACATGAAAACCGCAATCCATTTAGCGGTGAAAATTTCATCACCAATCAAGCCCAAACTCGCATGGAAAGAAAGTGACGAACAGTACGCATGTTGGGACGCCTCCTACGGATACTGGGGGTTAGGCTTGTACGCGAACGAAAAAGATCCCGTTTGGTACCGCCTAGAAATACAATATGAACTTGCAGGCGCGTGCATGGCCTACATAATTAAAGGTCGCACACTCAAAAAAGCCAAGAAAAAAGCACGCAAAATCTTCCAAGCAATCCTAAATAACCAAAAAATTTCGGACCCCTATTAATTAACTTTTTGGACATTCCATTAAAAAGCAAATCCAAACAATTCACTAAAGGAAAATAAATGCAAATACACACTGACGACCAACCCAAAATCGAAGAGCTTTTCTTTGAATTTAGTGTGCATATTCCACCAGAATTAGAGGATAACCTTGCTGACTTTCAAGACGCGTCTTATTTACTCGGGCTGCTCCGAGGCCGCAAAGAAGGACTCAACAGGATTACCCAAGAACAGGCACGGGCGAATGCGCTACTTGCATTACTCACTGAATCACCTTACTAAGGACACCTAAATGAACGTACTCTCCCTGTTCGACGGGATGTCTTGCGGTCAAATCGCTCTTGAACGCGCTGGAATCCCGTACGACAATTATTACGCAAGCGAAATTGACAAATACGCCATAAAAGTCACGCAAGCGAACTTCCCAAACACAATTCAATTAGGGGATGTCACTAAAGTTTTCGCAAAAGACCTGCCCAAAATCGATCTACTAATTGGTGGGAGTCCTTGCACTGGATTTTCAATGGCAGGTAAAGGATTAAACTTTGAAGATCCCCAAAGTAAGTTATTTTTCGAATACGTAAGACTGCTGCGTGAATGTGCCCCTGACTTTTTCTTACTTGAAAATGTGCGCATGAAAAAAAGAATACCAAGATATAATTACTGGACATCTTGGCTTACCTCACATTTCAATAAATAGTGCTTTAGTGTCTGCGCACGATAGAAAAAGAATATACTGGACCAACGTCCATAAGGTTGCATTGCCAAAAAACACTGGAACAGTACTGCGTGATGTGCTCGAACCCGCAGAAAATTCCCTATACCTAAAGCAACAGGTGGCGAACAGATACTGCCCAACCTTAAATTACCGCCTAGACAGTAAAAAAAGTTGCGTCATAGGTAAACTTTCTAAGTACCAAGGAGATAGGGTATTTGATATTAGAGCTAAGGGAAGCAGCCTAAGCGCCTGTGGTGGAAACAATGCTGGAGGAAGCTGCAACATAATACATGATCCAGTAACCGGTAAATTACGAAAACTCAGCGTCGTAGAATGTGCCCGGTTACAAGGAGTTCCCGACCATTACGCCGATAGTGTACGCGCACCCGCACAATACAAAATGCTCGGCAACGGCTGGACAGTGGATGTCATCGCCCATATCTTCCGCCACCTCCCTCGAAAATACCGAAAAGGTCGCATATGAGCCTGAATTCCCATCAAAAACGCCTCCAGCACCCTCAGAATTCCCCATTCGAGCATCAAAAAGTACCGGTAGGTAGGAAATCAAGTCCAAACAAGTCGAAAAAACCCGGAAAAAACTACAGATGCC
>Ga0233437_1004937_pt1 | contig 15115 bp, 19 predicted proteins | sample SI_122_August201_FD_182714 | JGI IMG/M metagenome (GOLD analysis project Ga0233437, IMG submission 182714) | Seawater microbial communities from Saanich Inlet, British Columbia, Canada - SI_122_August2016_200_MG | ecosystem: Environmental > Aquatic > Marine > Inlet | place: Canada: British... | reverse complement strand
CTTCCTTCAAAATTAACTTCAACTCAGAAATCAATCATTTTCTCAGCAATCAAAGATGTAGAAGAAACAACCTTCAAAGAATTAATTTACTTTGTAGAACAAGATGAAAGCTCTTCTAAATTTACCGTCGTAAACACATTAACATATTTAATGAACTTAGGTATTTTTTCCAGCTCAGCAACACCAATGAACGAATTAATCCAACCAGGAAGATGTTCAATCATCAACTTAAAAGGTTATAATCCAGAAATTCAACAAATCATTGTCTACAAAATAATGAAAGATTTATTTGAACAAAGAAAAAAAGGATTCATCCCTCCATTCTTTGGAGTAATCGAAGAATCACATAATTTCTGTCCAGAAAGAAACTTTGGAGAAGCAAAAAGTTCTGCAATTTTAAGAACAATCGCATCAGAAGGAAGAAAATTCGGATTAGGCCTTGCTGTAATTTCACAAAGGCCAGCAAGAGTAGATAATAACGTTCTTTCTCAATGTAATACTCAAATTATTTTAAAAGTTACAAACCCATCAGATCTAAAAGCAATTTCTAAGTCAGTTGAAGGAATGACTAAAGAAGCAGAAGCTGAAATCAGAAATTTACCAATTGGAACAGCTATGGTTACTGGACTCGTAGATATGCCATTATTTGTTAACATAAGAACAAGAAAATCCCAACACGGTGGTTCTACAGTTGATATGTTTAATGACATGGAATCTTCAAAAGGTCTATCAGACCAAAGAACACCTTATTCAAAAGATACTGTTTTGCCAATCATTAATCCAAAAGTTAAAAAGAAAGACTTAGAAGTAATGGCAGAAAAACCAATTGAAAGAATTGACACTTATTTGGTCCCAGGAGTAATGTTATTTTGTAAAGGTAAATCAGACTATAAATTACTTGTAGAATTAATTAAAGGAGAAATTATCACTAACTCAGACACTTTAGAATCTGCATCTTTACCTGACTTATCAAAATTAACATCAAATGAAATTGATTTACTAAAAGAATGCTATAAAAGACAGCAATTTAGATTAGAAGATTTACAATCATCAGAATTATTAAGAGTTCAAAACTATATCAACCTTCTAAAAGATAAAGGATTTTTATTAACAGCAGGAATGGGTTATAAAATAAATCCAAAAATCATTTTAAGAGACCTTTCAAATTATGCTAATTATGATGATATTTCTTTAACAAAAGTTGCTTATACCAAAAAACTACCAGCTAAAAAGAAAGTTGAAGAAATTAAAAATAAATTCTCTAAGTTTACTACAATTGAAAATGTAAGAGATTGTTTTGTTGTGCATTTTAGAGTGATTTACAAAAAATAATACTTTTATAAATGAATTCTATATCCTTTTTAATATGGATAAATCAACAGTTGCTGAATTTAAGAAAAAACAATATGGTGTATATGATCATTCAGCAGTTCAAATATGTTCATGGAATAAAAGTGTTCTAAGAGATTTAGAACCTTGTTATAAACAAAAATTCTATAATGTCAATTGCCACAGATGTATGCAATTCTCACCAGCTGCATTTTTTTGTAATAATGCCTGTATTTTCTGCTGGCGTCCAACTGAACTTATGACTAAAAATGATTTTAAGAAAATTAAAGTTCTTGAGCCTAAGGAAATGGTTGAGAATTTACTTGAAGAAAGAAGAAAATTATTAACAGGATTTGGTGGAAGAGATAATATTAACGAGAAGAAATACAAAGAAGCATTACTTCCAGACCACTATGCAATCTCACTTTCAGGCGAACCAATGATTTATCCAAAAATGGCAGAGCTTGTTAAATATTTAAGAGAAATCAAAAAAGCAAGATCAATCTTTATTGTAACTAACGGAACCTGTCCCGAAATTTTAAAAGATATGATTAAAAAAGATAGTTTACCTCACCAATTCTACTTATCACTAATTGCACCAAATAAAGAATTATATGAAAATATCACTCAAAACAAAAACTCCTGGAAAGATTATAATGAATTCATTGACCTTTTCAAAACAATCGACACAAGAAAAGTTGTTAGATTCACTTTAATTAAAAACCTAAATGATAATGATGATTTGATAGATGAATACACAGAAATATTTAACAGAATTAATCCAGATTTCATTGAAATCAAATCTTATATGCATATTGGTTATTCTCAAAAAAGATTAGATAGAGTTAACATGCCTTTATTTTCAGAAGTGCAAAGTTTCACTAAAAAACTATTAGAAAAATTAGACACATTTGAATTAGCAAATGAGCATAGTCCTTCTAGAATTCTTGTATTAAAAAATAAAAAAACAAAAAAAGAATTATTTTGTTTTAAGTAATGCAATAAGTGCTCCAACAAAAGCTAGTAAAGCACTCAACAGAAATAACCCTTGTTTTACATAAACAAACCAGTTTAAATCAAGCCCAGTTGTAAATAAGCCCCAGGCAGCAATAATTATTCCAATAATTCCTGCTCTTTTAAACCAAAGAATTGATTTATTTGCAAATCCAACTTCTAAAAACAATGGAATAAACACAAACCAACCTGCAGCTATAAATAAGCCAAGATAAAATAAATTATTCAAATTTGTCACCCAGCTCATAAAGCCAAGAGCTAAAAACCAAAGAAATACTGGTATAGTTACTTGAAATTTTGGTATACCCATTTTATCACCTTTTTTATTTTTAAATTAATATTTGATTATTATACTGAAAAAGTTATTTTTAAGTATTTATATGATAAAGGATATATTTAACAATTTGGTGAATTGCAATTATATCCTTCTGCACCATCTGAACCACAATCTGAATCCGTACAAGACACCCACCAATGATAGCAGCCATCTTCACAATCATCATAATTTGTACAAGTACTGCACGGATCATAAGGATCTGTATAGCCACAATACTCACTATTAGACCAAGAACCAATTACATCCCCATGTAATGAACAACGAGTATCTGGACAAAGCCGATATTGTTTTTTTGTATAACCAACACAACCATAGTTATTGGTAGTGCACCCAGCACATGAAATACAACCTGAATCAGCAGCATCAGTATCTCCATCACAATCATTATCAAAACCATCATCACAATAAGAACCAGTTTCATCTAGACCATAATCTCCACAAGTGCATAAACAAGCTCCATTACCATCATCTTCTGAACAATCTATACAAGATCCTGCGTAATCGCAATTTCCTTCTCCATCACAAGTTGAACTACAAGAATAATTTCCACCAATATTATAGCCATCATCTCCAGGAGTTGAGCAAGTTTTTGCAGAAAGACAGAATTGTGGAGATGCTACACATCCAGTTCCATCATCACAAGTTTCATTAACATTACAATCTGATTGGCCACTACAATCATCACCAACACAGCCAGAATAAGTTGAACAGTTTCCAGTTTTACATTTCTTTGAACAATCTTCATTTAAAGACCATTCATTTGAAGAATCACAAGTAACTTTTATTGAAGAATTCCAGTCTGCACAAGTATTAGTGCTACTTTCATAACAAGTTGATCCTTGAACGCATTTATCACTTTCATTACAACAGGCATCATCACTTGGATCAGCAACACAGTTACCAGCAGAGCCAGAACATTCTTTTGAGATAACATCCTCACTTAAAGTATCATCACCACAACAATTAGTGGGGAAATCTCCACCAATAGCCCAAACTGAACCATTGTTTAAACATAAAGTTTCATTATTATCTAAATCGATATTTCGAGAAAGGCAGCTACTATGTTCACAATAATTGTCTTTCCATACTTTTTCATCAGAATCTAAAAAATAACCATCTGGATCACAGTCAGCTTGTGAATTATAATATACAGCCCGACCTTTAACTAAAATGTTTCCATTACTTGTATCAAATAAAACCAAAGGTTCAGAATTAACAGGATTTCTAAACATTATCATATCATTACCAACTGTTTCAGGTAAAGTTTCACTCTCAGAAATTATTCCTTTTACTTGAGAAAGAGTATTTGAAAAAGTCCAATACCAATCATTTCCATATTTCAAACTCATACCATCACTCGGATCATCACCATTCTCTTCATTTAAGCTAATATCACTTGAATTTATGTATAAATTACCTGCTTCATCAATAACAAAGATAGAATTACCACTTGAATCAGTAAATTCATAGATAGTATCTTCAAAAACTATATCACAATGAGTAGTTTGTGAAAAATATCCTCTAACACTTAAGCCTAGAATGCTAATTAGAACTATAAATACAATTAAAATAACCCCTACTCTTTTTTTCATTAAAATATTCTATTTTCCAGTATTATTTAAAATTTCCTCAAAAAGCAAAAATTAAGACAATTTCTGTCTTAAGGATTAAAAATCTCATTTTAGACGATTTTCAATAATAAACTTTTTAAAGGAGTACAAAATTCTAAGAGATTATGGTACGTGGAATGTTTAGATCAAGAAGCTTAGCAAGAAAAAGGCTTAGAATTCCAGGTGGAGAGTTAACTGTCCATTTTGAGAAGAGAAATCCAAGTCAAGCTAAATGTAATACTTGTGGAACTTTACTAAAAGGAGTCCCAAGAAAAACCGTTGATCAAATTAAAAAAATTGGAAAATCAGTTAGACGACCATCCAGACCATACGGTGGAAATCTTTGCACTAAATGTTCAAGAGAATTAATTAAACAAAAGGCGAGAGAAAATGTTTGAAGTAGGAAGAGTTTGTGTTAAAATAGCAGGACGAGATTCAAATAGTTATTGCGCTATTGTTGAAAAAGTTGACGATATGTTTGTAGTTATCGAAGGTGACACAAGAAAACGTAAAGTTAATGTTAAACATCTTGAACCTACAAAGAAAAAAGTTGATGTTAAGAAAACTTCTTCAAAAAAAGATGTTGTTAATGCTATTTCAAAAGCAGGATTTGTTGTTAAAAAAGTAAGAGTAAATAACTATCCTAAAAAAGCTAAAAAAGCAACTGAGAAAAAAGAAGTTAAAAAAACAGAAACTAAAAAATAATTATTCTAATTTTAATTTAATTGTTAATTCTTTATAATCTACAGACTTTGGTTTTTTGAATATTCTAGCTAACAAAGGAACATCCTCAGTCCAAGTTCTATCTTCAAAGAAAGTTTCTGGATTTGTCTCATCAATATCATGAGTTATATTACCAGGATGGACCTGTATTCCAGATGTTTGTCCAACATAATTCCCACTAACAGTAATTAATGGAAGACTATCTCCCGCAGCATAAACATCAATTGAATAATTAGCATCATCCTCTCTTTCTTCATTAATTATTCCTTTTATCATCCAATACAAATGCTTTGCTTCAAGAGGCCCATTACCGTGCATTCCAGAAGGTTCAACTGCACTTAATAAAAACCGGTCTAAAGTCATTGGATCTTTAAGTCCAAAAACTCTAGAAGAAACATCAATTGTAAAAGATTTAGTCTCGCTTCCCCTATTATACTCAACATTTAAAACATATCTGGGCTCAACTTCACTTGGAGAAACATCTAACATGATTTTATCTAAAGTACTAGAATTCTCCGGCATAATTAAAAATAAAAAGTGATCTTTTAAAAGTCTAACCCCTATTTACAGTTAATTCAAGACGAAGTTCATGATAAGGATGTTTCTCAACTTTTTTAGCATCTTTAAGTGCCTGCCACAAATTCTCAGGAGGGATAACAAAAACTTGATCAGAAAACCAAGTCCAAGGGGCATCTAAATACATTTCACTGCCCACTCCTGAAAGTAATTTTAATCTTCCAAAATCCTCAATTCCATTTCTCTCATACCTTAAACCTGCTGTTGTTCTATCAAGTAATGTGAAATCAACAGATAAACTAGACTCGTGCAATTCAAGAACTTCATAAACAGCATGACCAAGAATCTGGGTTTTATCACATAAATATTGTCCATCTCGAATAGGACTCCCAAAAACACTTAATAAAAAATCATCCATAGATTCAAAATTACCTTTCTCAATTCTATCAGAAAGGTCCGAAACATCAAAAATAACTTCACCTTCAACAAGTCCAGGTGCAGTAACTCTAACAATATAAGGGTTATATCTTATAGAAACTAAATCAAAAAGTCTTTCATTATAATCGCCCATTGCCATAAAGATCAAAATACACGATATTTTAAAAATCTAACCTTTACTTTTCTTTTCATACTCAGAAATCGCTTTATGAAGACCTTCAGCAGCTAGATTAGAGCAATGCATCTTAATTGGCGGCAAACCCTCTAAAGAATCAGCAACTTCCTTTTTAGTTATTTTCTTAGCTTCTTCTAAAGTTTTACCGAGAGCTAATTCCATAGTCATAGAACTAGTAGAAATAGCAGCAGCACATCCTAAGGTTTCAAAGCCAATATCCGCAATTTTCCCATCTTTAACTTTAATATAAATATGCATTACATCTCCACAAACCGGATTTCCTACTTTTCCAACTGCATCATAATCTTCTAATTTACCTTGATGCCGAGGATGTTTGAAATGATCAATAACTTTATCTGAATAAATTCCCATTTTAATCACCTTTAAATGGACTCATTTTCCTTAGTTTTTCAACAACAACTTTAATTTTTTCTAAGAAATAATCCACTTGTTCTTCTGTTGTATACCTTGATAATGATACTCTAATTGAACCATGAGATTGTTCTGGCTTTAACCCTATAGAAAGTAATACTTTTGAAGGCTCAAGACTATTTGAACTACAAGCTGACCCAGTTGAAACTGAAATACCTTCTTCACTAAGATACAATAAAATAGATTCCCCTTCAATATATTTGAAAACAACATTAACATTATTTGATAATCTATCTTTCTTAGGACCATTTAATTTTGAATTTGGAATTTCAAGTAATCCTTTAATCAACTTATCCCTAAGTTTAAACATATCATTTGGCTCAAACATTAATTCTAAAGCTTTAGCCATTCCAATAATTCCAGGTGTATTAACAGTTCCAGACCTCTTACCATACTCTTGACCTCCACCGTCAATAATATTGGAAACTTTCACACCTTTTTTAATGTATAAAAAACCCATTCCCTTAGGCCCATGAATCTTATGACTAGATGTAGACATTAAATCAATTTTCATATCTTTAACATCAATCTTAACTTTACCTAATGCTTGAACAGCATCAGTATGAAAATAAACATTTTTTTCTTTACAAATCTTTCCAATCTCTTTTACTTTTTGAATAGTCCCTATTTCATTATTAGCAAACATTATTGATACTAGAATTGTATCTTTTCTAATTGCTTTCTTAAGATCGTCTAAATTAATAAAACCAAATTCATCAACCCCTAAATAAGTAATTTCATATCCTTCTTTTTGTAAGGCTTTACATGTTTGAATAACAGCAGGGTGCTCAATTTTACTTGTAATTATATGCTTGCCTTTTTCTTTTTGCGCGTAAGCTACACCCTTAATAGCATGATTATCCCCTTCAGTTCCACCTGAATTAAATACAATCTCATTCATATCACAATTAATAGACTTTGAAATATATTCACGTGCTTTGTAAACAGCTTCTTTTGCTTTTTGACCAAATTCATGTAATGAATTAGGATTACCATATTCACTTGAAAAAAAAGGTAGCATTGCTTCAACTACTTTCTTATCAACCATAGTTGTTGCTGCATTATCTAGATAAGCTTCCATTTTTAACCCCCTTTAAAGTATTAATAATTTGACAGGCTTTGCAAACTTTACTATTGCAAGGCTCTCCACAAATTTCACAAATTTGAATCTCTGATGCTTTGTAATCTTTTTTATTTTCATTAATCTTTTCTAAAGCAAAATCAACAATATTCTTATCTAACTTCTTAGACATCTTTTTTAATTCAGCTTGAAATTCCTTAAATGAATTTCTATATGCATCAACTGAACATGGACATTTATCATAAACAACAGGAAAATTCTTTTCTTGTGAATACTTCTTAATGTCATCTTCAGAAATAAAATAAAGTGGCTTAACTCTAGGAACAAAATTCTTAATATCAATTACACCAACCCAAGGCCCTTGTCTCATCATTCTATCAATATCATCTCTAAACAAGTTCATCATTGTAGTTTGTGCTTCATCATCAAGGTTATGCCCAGTTGTAACTCTTTCAAACTTCATCTTCTTAGCATATTTATTAATAATTTGACGTCTTAAAACCCCACAGATAGTGCAAGAGTTTAATTTAACACCTTTTGAATTTAATAATGATCTAATATAACATAAAGAATATCCAAATTCATCTTTAAATGAAATCACATCTAATTTTACATTAAGATCTTTACAAACTTGTTTAATATTCTTCAAGTTTTCTTTAGTATAATTTCCGATAACAGCATCAACCGTAATTGCTCTAACATTGTAGCCTAATTTCTTAAGAATATAAAGTAAAACCGTAGAATCTTTTCCTCCTGAAACAGCAACAGCTACTTTAGTTTTTTTATTGAACAATTTAAACTTCTTAATTGTATCTTCAACTATTTTTTCAATGGCTGCACTTTTCATTTTTATGTTTGAGTAATCTACAAGTTTCACATGAACAAGTAGAATGTTTATCAATTAAATCAAGTAAAGGAATTATTGTCTTTTCATTTAATTCATAAAATCTATAATTCTTTTCTTGTTTTACTTTAACAACATTACATAATTGTAATTTTTTCAAATTATGAGAAATTTTGCTTTGCTCTTGATCTAATTCCTTACAAATTTCAGTAACATTTAATTTCCCTTTATTCTTTAATAACTCAATAATATCCATTCGTAGTGGAGTTCCTAATAACTCAAAAAATAGATAATATCGATTAACCATATGATCTCAAAATCATATAGGTTATAAAAAGCTTTGGGTAATGAGAAAAAAAAAGAAAATTAATCTTCCAGCTCTTCTCCGAAATCTTCGGAATCTTCTGGGTATTCAACAGGTTTTGGTGGCTCGACGACTTTGGCCCGTGTTTTTACAGGCAAATCATCACCTTTTCCTACTATCTCACCAAATCCTAAATTCTTGAGAACTTTAGTGATCCTTATCTTAACTCTTTGATCTTTTTTTGCATTTGGAATAAAGAGAACAAAACCATCAACTTTTGCGATTCCATCCCCTCGACCGCCAACACCTTCGATTACTACAGTAACTTCATCGCCAGGGTTAACAGGTGCATTGTCATTTTTTTCGTACATAAATAATTCCTCCTCAATTGGATACCTTATTTATTATGAGTAGGTTTATAAACTTTTTCTATCTTCAACTGGATATGTTTGAAGAAGCCGGAATAAAAATCAAAGTAAATCCTCCTAAAATTGTGTCAAGACAAATGGAAGTTTTCTACAATCCTCTAATGAAATTTAATCGTGATTTAACTTCTTCATTAATCAAAATCTTAAAACCAAAAAAAATAGGATTACCCCTAGCTGCAACCGGCATTAGAGGAATCAGATTCTTAAGTGAAAACAAAAATATTTTAGTTAAATTTAATGATAGGGCAATTGAAGCAATTAAATTAATTAAATCAAATTTAAAACTAAATAAGATTTCGAAAAACTTTGAAATTCATAATTTAGATGCAAATCTTTTCTTATTAACTCAAGGCGGCTTTGATTTTATAGATATAGATCCATTTGGGTCCCCTAATCCCTTCTTAGACGCATCAATAAAGGCAATATCAAGAAAAGGTGTGATTGCAGTTACAGCTACCGATACAGCCCCATTAGCAGGCGCATATCCAAAAACTTGTAAAAGAAAATACTGGGCAATTCCTCAAAAATCAGACTCAATGCATGAAATAGGAATTAGAATCTTAATTAGAAAATGTCAATTAATAGCTAGTCAATATGAAAAAGCCTTAACCCCAATAATAAGCTATTACAAAGATCATTATTATCGTGTATTCTTTAAATGTGAGAAAGGAAAACAAAAATGTGATAAATTAATCAAACAACACGATTTTTATCAAGAAGCAGGCCCATTATGGACAGGAAAATTAAATGAAAAACCTTTACTTAAAAAAATGATTAAAATAAGTGAAAACAAAAAGTTTTTACAATTCCTATATGACGAAATAAACACAGTAGGAATTTATAACATCAATCAACTTGGTAAAACATTTCATTTAAAACAAATCCCAAAAATGGAAGACTTATTCTCTAAAATTAAGAAAAAAGGCTATAAAGTTTCAAGAACTCATATCACAGGCGAAGGTTTCAAAAGTGATATTAGTTTAAGTGAATTAAAGAAGATTATGAAGTGATTACTGGCCTTGTGCATACCCTTCACTAAAATCACCTGGATCTTGTTCTAAATCTCCAATTGACTCCAATCTTTCTTCATGTGGACCCATCATGGTTCTATAAGCAGTTCCAGAACGATTATGTAGTTCAACAAACGCTTCTAAAAGATATTTTTCTTTATCAGAAATTTCACCTTTAAGTGTTCCTAACTCAATTAAGTCAAAAGTAGTTTCAGGTGTTTTAGCTGACTCACTAACTAAATATTTTAAAACTTCTCCAAAAGTTGCAAATTCAATTTCATCAACTGTTTGAGTTGGACTAGGTGATAACATAACCTTATATGGATTATCACCTTCACCAAGATTAACATTTAATCTTCCAGTAAGTCCTTGAGGACTATGATATAACTCACAAAGTTCAGTAATATCACTCTCTCTGATAAGTTTATAAGTTCCAACAGGACGATTATATAAAGTAACAAAATCAAGTAATGTTTTTTTTTCATCAGCTCTTAAAGTATCACCAGATAATAAAAATAATTCAATAGGCAACATATCAGACGATAAAGGTGATTTAACAGCCTCTTCAACCAAAAATTCTAAAACCACTTCTAAAGAAAGAGCACGTTCATCTGTTTCAGTAATTCCTTTAAGACCAGGATTAAATCTTACATGGTAAGGAAAGTCCGGCCTCCTAGAATTATACTCAAGTCTAATTTTTCCAAACTTTGCTTCACTCATAAATTCAATTAAATAAAAGCTAATTTAAAAATATAACCCCTTTATAGGAAAAGATTTAAAAATCCAATCTTGTTTTCCTCAAATATCGGGCCAGTAGCTCAGACTGGGAGAGCGCCAGACTGAAGATCTGGATGTCCAGGGTTCAAATCCCTGCTGGCCCAAACTTTCTTGGGGCAGGAGGTTCAGAAATATTTCATTTCTCGCCACCTGCTGGCCCAAATCTTAGATTTGGGATCGCAGGCTTAAAAAACGAAGTTTTTTATTGTCTGCTGGCCCTTTTTTATTCTATGATCTCCTTAATAATTCATTTTTAATACATGTTCCTCTTTTATAGTTCCTCCTTTTAAAATAAAAGAAAATAAAATTTATATATAAAAGAAAATAAACTCAATTAATGAAAGAAATTAAATCTATAAAAATCGGAATTATATTTCTTTGCACAGGTTTTTTATTATTCCTTATTCTAAAATCTTTTATTAAATGGTACATCAAAATTTTTAGTCCATTAGATTTTGGCAAAATTATAATGTCCTTAAGCCTTTTCGGTTTTTTAATTATCATTATGATTTATAAGTTTTTTAGAATTTATAATTACAAATATTGACTAAAATGAAACAAATAGACCCAAATAAAGGATTAAGACTTCAAAGACCAGAATCAATTGTATTTGTGCTTTCTATTGATAAGAATAACAAACCATCAGGGATGATTGCAGGTTGGAATATGAGGGCGTCATCAAACCCACCAATAATCGCAGTTGCGCTTTCAGAAAATGGTTACACACATAAATTAATTAGAGAAAGTAAAGAATTTGTTGTTGCAGTTCCAGATAAAGACTTAGAAGAAGCAGTTAACTTCTTTGGATCAACTCATGGGGATAAAGTAGATAAATTCGCAAAAACAAAAGTAAAAACAACTAATTCAACTTCAATAAAAACACCATTGTTAACAGATGCAACATTAAATTACGAATGTAAATTAATAAATGAAATAAAAATAGGAGACCATTTCGTCTTTTTCGGAGAAGTAATAGCCGCCCATCACAATCCAAATAAAAAAATTCTAATGAATCTGGGAGAATCAAACTTCACTCAGTTCTAACCAAATCCCCTAAACTCTCTAATGGTTTAAGAGGATATTCCCCAGAACTAACAATAACAGAACCACCATTACCAACAACCTTTTCAACAATTGGTGAAACAGGCTTAGCCTTTCCATTTTGAACAGCATCATAAAGAGAGATTCTTATCTTATCTTCAGGAACTATAAATTCACCCTTCAAATATTCACCCAAAGTAATATTTTCAAGTTCTTGATCAGTAACTAACTCACCATTATGATAAACAGAAACAAGTCCATTTGAATCAACAGTAACAATATCTCTACCAGTTCTTTTTAAATTATTGGCAATAGCACCTAACCCTGAGTAATCAGGTGTTCCTTGATAACCACCATCACAAAAACTCACATTCCCTTCTTGGCCTCTTAAATCAATACATACTGGAACTAACACATCTAAAACACGCTTAGAAGTATTCATTTTCAAACCAACATTTTCCAATCTGTCATCATTAGGGTGAAGTTTTTCAGTAATGCTTCCACCATCACTTAAATGAGCAATTCCAGCTTTTGCATTTCCAACAATTGGACTAACTATTCCACCTTCTAAAATAACTGACCCCATTACCCCATAATGATAAAGAAATGCTTCTAAATCTTCACCTTGAAATGTAGGAATAAAAGGTCTATCACCAACTTTAGCTATAATATCATAAGCCCCAGTTAAAGCTAATTGAATAGAAGAAATTGAAGCAGTATTATTAAATTCATTTCTTAGACTACCCTCAGCCATTCTTGAAGGTAAACTTAAAGAATAATCTTTTTCTTGTAAAAAAGCAAACTTAAATCCATCATCTAAAAGAAATAAAGGTAATAAATTAAAATTAACAGCAAAATATAATCTTGGAGATTCAGTATCATTACTCTGTCTAATAATATCCTCATGAGACATTGAGCCATAACAAGATAAAACAAAATCACCAGAATGATCAGTATCTACCCCTTCTGTATCTAAGCTACTAATCTTAAATGCCCTAACTTTCTCCCCCATAAACTTCTTAAAATCATCAGAATTTATAAATCAACCGATTCACGTCAATAACTTCCTTTTTTATTGGGGTTTGCTGTAAGCAAATCCCCTTCGCCTCCACTCGGCGAGGAGTGATAAGTAAACATATTTAAATCCAAACTTATCTCTTTGAGCATTATGACAGATAAAGTAATGATTTTAGCAGCGCATCCTGACGACCAAGTTTTAGGTCCAGGAGCAACAATTGCTAAATACAATTCTGACGGAATTAAAGTATATTCATTTGTTTTCTCCTTTGGTGAATTAGCCCCAATTTGGATTAAACCCCACTTAAATAAACAAAGAAGAAAACGAGAATCAGACAAAGCAGATCAAATCTTAGGAATTGAAAAAACAACTTACTATGGAATACCTGACACACAAATTAAACAAGAGATTCAAAAAGGAGAAATTCCTAAAAAATTAAAAGATTTCATAAGAAGACATGAAATTAAAAAAATATTCACTCATTCAATAGATGATCCCCACCCAGATCACAGGCTTCTAGCAAACTTAGCTATAGAAATAACAGAGGGCAAAGAAATTGAAATTTATTCATACAATGTATGGAATCCATTTAATTTAAAAAATTCAGATAAACCTAAAATGTATGTTGATGTATCTAAAACTTTTAAAACAAAGGTAAAAGCATTAAAGACATTTAAGAGTCAATTTGGAGTTATGCTTCAATTATTACCATTAACATATTTCAGAGCATATTTTGATGGCTTAAAATCAGGCCATAGATATGCTGAAAGCTTTATCAAAATTAAGTAATCCATTAAAATGGCAGAAAAGAAAAAGAAAATATTGATTGTAACAGATAACTTTTATCCAAGAATTGATGGAATCTCAAGATTTTTAGACGAAACGATTTCTAGAATAAAAAACGAATTTGAAATTACAATCCTATGCCCTCTATTTGAAGGTGATTTCATAGAAATCCCTAAAGTAAAAGTTATTCGTTTACCTGTATCAAAATATAGGGCAGCAGATTACGAAATCCCTAAACCAATCCTAAGTATAATTAAAAAAACAGTTCAAGATAATGAAATTGTTTGGACTCAATCCTTAGGGCCATTAGGATACTTTGGAATTAAATATGCAAAGAAGTTTGAAAAGGCACTAATCGGATTTACTCATTCAATTGATTGGGAGCTTGCAACAAACAGTCTTTTACGATTAAAAGGAATGACTAATAAAATTACAAAACTATACGTTAGACATCAATACAATAAGTTTGATGTTTTAATGGCACCTTCAATTGAAATTGGAGAATTAATTGTTCAAAACAAAATTCATGTTCCATATAAACCAGTCTATCTAGGTGTAGACACTAAAAAGTTTGTTCCAACAAAAAACAAAATTAAATCAAAAGAAAAAATTGGAATTAAGAAAAACGCATTTGTTATTGGATACCACGGAAGACTTGGCAGAGAAAAAGATCTCAAAACCTTATACCGGGGTTTTTTAAGATTTAGACATCACGCTCCAAATGCAATTCTTTTAATTGTTGGTTCAGGTGTCAAAGAATATGAAGAATTATTTTCAAACAAACCATTTGTGAAATTCACTGGTCAAAAAAACGACGTCTTACCTTATCTTCAAGCAATGGATATATACGTCCTACCTTCACTTACTGAAACAACTTCCTTAGGTACTCTTGAAGCTATGGCTTGCGGCCTTCCTGTTGTTGTAACTTCAGTTGGTCATATTAAAGAATATATTCATGACGGCAGAAATGGATTGATCTTCCCAAAACAAAATCCTTTCTTATTAAGTAGAAAACTAACTGAATTACATGATGATGAAAACTTAATGAGAACTTTGTCTAAAAATGCAAGAAACACAGTAGAAGAAATGTATTCTTGGGATAAAACAGTAAAAGACATTAAAGATATTTTAAACGCTTTTTAAAGAACTGAACCCCCAGTTGAACCGGAAGCGGCCTTTGGTCACTAAGTCTTTAAGAAAATTTATTTGGTTGTTCTGTTGTATACCATTCTGAAAATGCATAGTCTTTAAG
>Ga0233437_1004935_pt1 | contig 15121 bp, 13 predicted proteins | sample SI_122_August201_FD_182714 | JGI IMG/M metagenome (GOLD analysis project Ga0233437, IMG submission 182714) | Seawater microbial communities from Saanich Inlet, British Columbia, Canada - SI_122_August2016_200_MG | ecosystem: Environmental > Aquatic > Marine > Inlet | place: Canada: British... | reverse complement strand
TTGAAGAACAAAATCTTTTAGCTGCAATCGGAAACAAGAATTTTTCAGAGATTGCAGGTGCAATAGTAAAATGGTATTTATTCTTTATTTTCTTAAAACAAGCAGTAGAAATAGTTAATCTAATTACTCTAAATCAAGTACTTGGTTTTTGGATACAATATGCTTTATTAGCAATAGTTGCAGCAGGCGTAATAATTGCAGGAATGATTATAGCTAGATTTGCTAGAAACGCAATCGAATCAAGCGATTACGCTCTAAAACAAATATTTGGTTTATTACTTGAATTAATGGTTGTTTACATTGCAGTAGTAATGGGGATAAGCATTATTGGTTTGCCAACACAACTACTTGAAATGGCTTTCATAATCGCTTTAACTGGAATAGTTCTAGCAGTTTCATTAATGATAGGTATAGGATTTGGTCTAGCTCTAAAAGACGAGGCCAAGACAATCATAAAAGACATGCGAAAACAAACGAAAAAGAAGTGACTCTTTTTAGTAATCTATAAAAACTATTGTTAATACATTTTTCTTATGGTTAAAATAGCTACTTTAGGAATTAAACTTAATGAAGAACATAAACAAAGGTTAGAATCGATTGGAGAACTAAATGAAAAAGCTTCTCCTGAATCTGTTGAAGATTTTGTTAGCAAAGCGGAAGGAGCGGATGCAATATTTAGCAATGGTTCTTATTTGTTAGATTCGCTTCCAAAATTAAAAAATGTTTTTGTTACGTATTCATATGTCGAACTTGGCGTTTTTAATTCAGAAGAATTAGAAAAGAATGGTGTGACTGTTGCAAACGCAAACGGTGGAAATAGGGATTCAATTGTTGAATGGACTATGTATTCGATTCTTTCATTATTTAGAAAATTTGGTCCAATGGTTAGGGCTAAAGAAAACTTTCCAGTTGAATTGCAAGAAACGTTGGTTGAAAAGAAAGTTCTAGTTATAGGGCACGGTGCAATCGGAAGCCAAGTTGGAAAACTTTGTGAAGCATTTGGAATGAATGTAGATTTTTTCAATCGTGGAGATAACTTATTAGAAAAATCAAGGGATGCAGATTTAATTGTTGATTCGTTGAATTGTAATACTTCAAGCAAGAACTTACTTGATGAAAACTTTTTTATGACTCTAAAAAAAGGATCTTATTTTGTAACATTTGCTAGGCCGCACACCTATGATATTGATGGTTTGAAAAAGTCTATTGATGCCGGGATTGTTGCGGGCGCAGGAATTGATTGTGACCCTGAAGGTTTTGGAGACACAACCAACGCATTTTATCAAAACTGTTTGAGCAATGAGAAAATACTGGTTACGCCACATATTGCTTTTTCAACAAAGCAAGCAGTAGCAAATGGGGGAGAAATTGCAATCAAAAATATTGAGGCATTTTTAAGTGGAAATCCGCAAAATGTTTTGAAAAAGAAGTAAATAGTTAGTTTTAAAAGCAATGCGGGAAGAATGATTATTATGACACAAAGAAGGGATGTAGCCATACTCAAATTCGATCTCATTCACAGAAGCAAATAATCTTAGTGTCAACCCAATTAAACAAATTTTTAAAGATTCTTTATCTAAGTTATCTCATGCTGGTGAGAATTCATTAGATATTATATTTAATCGTGTTAATGAGCAAAGCTCAATAATGATTAGTGCCGGGCTGCTGAGCAGAGCGAAGTGCCCAAAGTACTGCCCGATTTTGCGGGCAAGGGACGTTTAGCTTAGTTTGGTAGAGCATTAGTCTTATACACTAAAGGTCGGCGGTTCAAATCCGCCATCGTCCATTCCTGGCAGGCCAGGAATACCAACACACAAAGTGTTACTTTCAGTAACACTGAAGTGGTAAAAATAGAAGTGAAAGAAAATGAGTAGAAAAGAAGTCGAAGATGCGATAACCAGTTTCTGGGTAAAAAACAAAACCTTTGAGCGAAGCGTAAATGAGCGGCCAGAAAACAAAGAATATGTTTTCTATGATGGGCCACCATTCGCAACTGGTTTGCCACACCACGGACACATCTTATCATTAGTAACAAAAGATCTTTTCCCAAGGTACTACACAATGAAAGGTTATAGGGTAACACGAAGATGGGGTTGGGATTGCCATGGTTTACCAATCGAAAATATTGTTGAAAAAGATTTGAAAATAAAAGAAAAAAAACAAATCGAAGAATTAGGTGTAGATAAATTCAATGAAACTGCTAGAACCAAAGTATTGCACTTCGTTGACGAATGGAAAAAAACAGTTGATCGGATAGGGAAGTGGATCGAGTTTGACGATTCTTACAAAACAATGGATCCAACTTATATGGAAAGTATATGGCATATTTTCAAAACAATTTATGACAAAGGATTTATTTACGAAGGAAAAAAAGTTTTGATGTATTGTCCAAGATGTGAAACTCCTCTAGCAAATTCAGAAATACAAATGGATAATTCTTACAAAGATATTACCGAAAAAACTGCAACTATTGGTTTCAAAGTAAAAGACAAAGAAGAATATTTATTGGCATGGACTACTACGCCTTGGACATTAATAGGAAATGTTGCTATCGCAGTAAACCCAAAACTTGATTATTTGAAAGTAGACGTATTTGGAAAAATATTTATTGTAGCAAAAGATCTAGTAGAAAATATTTTTGCAGATTACAAAGTTATTGAAGAAATAAAAGGTAGTAAACTAATCGGAATCGAATACGAGCCATTATACGAAATGGAAACCGAAGGAAAGAAAGGGTGGTATGTAATAGATGGCGGAGATGACGTGACAAGCGAAGACGGAACTGGTTTAGTGCATATGGCGATTTATGGTGAATTTGATTATGTGCAAATAAGAAAACACGATTTGCCAATAATCCAACACATTGACAAGAGTGGAAAACTAAAAGATGGTCCAAAACAATGGCATGGAAAATGGTTCAAAGATCTTGACGGCGACGTTCTAGAAGATTTATCTAATAGAGGTATACTTGTTGAAGCAAAAAGTTATACGCACAGTTATCCTTTTTGTTATAGGTGTGAGACTCCATTAATCTATAACGCCGTTGATTCTTGGTTTGTTGATATTGGGAAAATTAAATCTAAATTATTGGATAGTGCAAAAGAAATTAATTGGCACCCAAATAACGTAGAAACTCGTTTCAACAACATTGTTGAAACTGCACCTGATTGGAGTATTTCAAGAAATCGATTCTGGGCTACAGCAATTCCTGTTTGGAAATGTGATTGTGGTGAAGAAAAAGTAATTGGTTCAATAAAAGAGTTGCAAGAGTGTGCTACAACAAAAGTTTCTGATAACGTAGACTTACACAAACACGTTGTCGACAAGATAAAACTTAAATGTAAATGTGGAAAAGAAATGACACGAATTCCTGAAGTGTTAGATTGTTGGTTTGAATCAGGTTCAATGCCTTACGCTTCAAAACACTTTCCGTTTGAAAACGAAGATTGGTTAAAAGATCATTTTCCTGCAGACTTTATTAGCGAGTATATTGGACAAGTAAGAGCTTGGTTTTATTACATGCACGTAATCGGGGTATTATTGATGGACAAACCATCGTTCAAACATTGTGTGGTTAATGGAAACATTTTGGCAGAAGACGGAAACAAAATGTCAAAATCGAAAGGAAATTTCACCGATCCAAATAAATTACTTGATGAATTTGGTGCAGACGCTTTTAGATTCTACTTGATGGGGTCGCAAGTAATGAATGCGCAAGACATGAATTTCTCAGATGATGGATTAAAAGAGATCAACAGAAAATTAGTTAATATTCTTTCAAATGTAAAAAGATTTTATGAGTTATTCGGTAGCGAAAATTCAAAGTTTGATAACGAAGATTCAAAAAACATAATGGATAAATGGATGATTAGTAAAACAAATAAATTAGTAAAAGATGCGACCCAAAACCTTGATGAATATAATACCGTAAAAGTTTGTGCGGGTGTACTAGACTTTGTTGATGTTCTTTCAACTTGGTATGTGCGAAGAAGCAGAGCTCGATTTAGAGCAGAGGGTGCAAAAAAAGATGAGGCAATACAAACACTTGCTTTTGCTCTTGATAGATTATCAAAAGTAATGGCTCCGATAACTCCTTTTATTGCAGAAGAAATTTACCATTCGTTAAGAGGAACAAATTTTACAAAAGATGTGTCATCTTCAGATGACACTTTTAGTGCAGGTTTGCTTGCAGGCAAAAGTGCTGTTTCTGTGCACTTAGAAGACTGGCCAATGTTTAGCGAAAAGAAAATTGATGCAAAACTAGAAGAAGAAATGGTTACGGTTAGAGAAATAGTTAGCAAAGCACTTGATGAGCGAACAAAAGCAAAGATCCCGGTTAAACAACCGCTCGCAAAAATAACTGTTGCAACGCCAAAAGAGGTTCGAGAAGAATTAAAACAACCAATAATGGATGAGTTGAATGTAAAAGAAGTTGTTCTAAACAAAGGCGAAGAACTTGTTGTTGAACTTGACACAAAAATGACTCCTGAGTTAGAACAAGAAGGTGCAGCAAGAGAAATAATGCGAAAGGTTAATGACATGCGAAAGAAAGCTGGTCTTACATTAAATGATAGAATAAACCTTGCAGTTAAAACTGAATCTGATTTGATAAAACAAGCTGTTGAAAAGTTTAATTCAGATATTGCTAGTTCGGTTCAAGCAGATAAATTAGAATTAGCAAATAACAATGGAACAGAATTTACAATAAAAGAACAAAAAGTTGTTATTGAATTAAAAAAGAAATAATCTTTTTTAGTTCTAATTTTCTAAGATTTCAAAACTACATAAAAGTTGCTAGAACAAGAATGATTATGATAAAAACGATTGTTGCACCTACTACGAAGTAGGGGCTTAGTTTAGGGCTTTTTGAGTCTGCATCGAAGAATCTAGTGATTCCAATTGCACTACTTGGACCGCCACCAGGGGCTGCTTTGTTTTTTGTAAATTTTACCATTCAAACCACCATTTTTATATATCTAAATAAACTACTTATTATACAATTAAATTCTCTGGAATATTTAAAAGGGTAGTGTTTGAATGGAACTTAACTATATGGATTTAGGAATGAAGGTTTTAGGTATACTAATCCTTGCAATCGTCTTATTATTTGTTTTAACTTGGAGCGGAATGGTTTCTTGTGGAGAAATACCTTATTGGTGTGAAGTCTATGAATCAGTTCTAGGTTCGCCAAGAGTATTAATTGTTCATGGTGACGCGGGTCTTGGTGACCCAGATGCATTAAGTGCGATTTTAAGATCTCCAACAGTTGGTGTGAGTGCAGTAGATATTGCTTCACTTGATATGCTTTCGCTTGGAAACTTAAAACGCTACAAACTAGTTGTCGTTGAAAAAGCAAAGAAAATGAATATGGAACAATTACAAATGTTTATGGATTATGTTCAACTCAACGGGGGAAGACTTGTTTGGGTTGGAGATGCGGGAACAGAGAAAGGCGCAAACGAACTAGATAACTTGGTTGATGTTAATTCTTTGAAAAAGATGCTTGATAATCCTTGGGCAAGAGCAAAAGAAGAAGAAACTAGTTATTCAATATTAAATTTTGATGAGTTTTTAGGATTGCGATATGTGGGGAATTATTGTGGTGTGCGAACATGTACTGGACAAGTTTATGCTGGAACTCTAAAAACAGAATTAACTGGCGATCATCCATTGATTTTTGGTATCGCTCCTGCATTAGAACTACGTGTTAAACAAGACAGAGACTTTTCAATTGTACAACAATTTGCGAATGCATCTAATAGTAATATAGTTTTATCACTTGATCAAGGTTCAGTATTAAATGCAAATGGAAAAACTCTTCCAAGACACTTGCCTATGATTGTTACTTCTGGAATGGGCGAAAGAATCGCGTATTATTCTTATCCATTAGAATACATGGTACAAGACAACAACTATACTAGATTTGTCGTACAAATGTATTATGGTATGCTTGGGAAGTAATCCGACCGCTCTTAAAAAAATGCCTTTTTCTCTTGCAGTAACCTTTATTAACAATGAGAACATTATTTTGTCAATAGTTTTAGGATTTTGAACCAAAGCGAAACGGTTAAAAGGACTAGAATACAGAAATATTAACAGATTAATTGAAGGGAGTGAAGAAAGATGTATGATGATGGTGCAAGTGGTGCGCAAGCTCCAGCAGGAGTAGGAATGCCAAAAATTAACCTAGAAGGGCTTATCCCGTTGATATTATTAGTTGTTATCGGAATAGCGTCTTTAAACTATTTTAATGTAATAGATATACCTTATCTTCCAAGCGGATCAGACCATATGCAAGTATTGTTTATTGGGCAACCGTCTTTAGGAGAAAGGACTGTTCTTGATAGTCTAGATCATACGTTAACTTACAGAATCAGAGACCCAAAATCATTTGGTAATGCTGCGTCTGAAGAGTTATCGCAATATGATATAATTATTCTAGATCAATCAATGACAGAAAAAAGTGTATCTGTTTCTTTCGGAGAAGCAGTACAAACATATGTTCAAAAGGGTGGAAAACTAATAGTAGTTTTAAATTCGGGAATATATCAAAGCGTAGGTCTTAGTGGGGCAACAGCAATTGATGCTGTGGGTTGGAAAGCAAATTTCGAAGATTTAATTCCAGCTGAATGTGTTCTAGGACAAGACAATGTTCCAACTTGTAAAGAAGGTAGAGAAGTAACTGTTGTTGGAAGAGTAAGAAGAGAAGACTTTGATCACGAAATAATGAGTGGTATTGAGTTGACTCCTTCAATGGATTTACCTCCATATACTTTGACATCATTGGATATTAGGGCAAGTGAGGGAGCTCACAGAATTGCTTACATTCAATCAGAAACAACTGGACAAACTTTCCCAGCAATATTGGAAAAGAAGAGTTTCTTAGCAGGAAAAGTAATTTACTTTAATTACGATCCTGGGTTCACACCAAACATCTTCACAAGAACAATTAATTATTTGAAGTAGATGCAAATCTACTTCAACTCCCTTTTTTTTATTTTTTTCTTGTGTAAACAAAGTTCAATTTAAAAATGTTTTATCACTTATTCATCTAAACATTTCTTCGGAGGAATCTATTATGGCTGAAAAAAAAGAAACTGAAACAAAAGAAGCAATTGATGTAAGTAACATGGTTTTCGTTGGAAAGAAAGGTGCGATGGCTTATGTGTTAGCAGTAGTAACTCAGTTTGGAGAAGGAGCAAAAGATGTTACATTAAAAGCACGCGGAAAATCAATTTCTCGCGCGGTTGATGTTGCAGAAATCGTTAGAAACAAACCCGGAGATGGTACTCTTGAAAGTATTGACATTTCTACTGAAGAAGTTGAAACTGAAGATGGGCGACCACTTAAGATTTCAGCAATCGCAATCAAACTAACTAAATAGTTTTACTTTTTGGGCGTCGCAACGGCGCTCACTCTTTTATTTTTTCAAACACAAAAAGTATTTAAACAACAAAAGCGCTATTTGATTTGGTGTTTAAATGGTAAGTAAAAGAGTACAAGAATACAAAGGTTATATCGATAGAAACTATGAACCTGACAAAAACGATTTGGTTTGTGAGTTCTTTATGGAGCCCGCAAGAGGAATTTCTTTTGAGAGTGCTGCACAAAGAGCAACCAGCGAATCAAGTGTAGGAACTTGGACTGATATTGGAACGATGTCGCCAGCGTTATTTAACCGAGTTGCTCCAAAAATTTATTCTCTCAACCCAAAAACAGGGATATACAAAGTAGCTTATCCAAAAGAACTTTTTGAAGAACATAATATTGCTCAAATAATGAGTGCGGTAGCAGGAAATTTATTTGGAATGAGTGATGTAAAAAACATCAAGTTAATGGATATTAATTTTCCAGATTCTTTTATGAGACATTACTCCGGGCCAATGTATGGTATAAACGGGGTAAGAAAATTAATGAAAATAAAACATCGTCCGTTTGTAGGAACTATCGTCAAGCCAAAAGTTGGTTTAAACGAAGCACAACACGCAAAAGTAGCGTATGATTCTTGGTTAGGTGGTTGTGACTTTGTAAAAGATGATGAGAATTTAACTTCTCAACCATTTAATAATTTTGATAAAAGAGTTAAACTAACTCTAAAAGCACGTGATAAAGCAGAAAAAGAAACTGGCGAGAAAAAAATGTATTTTGCGAATGTTACTGCTCCGTATAATGAAATGGTTAGGCGTGCAAAGCACGTAATGCGAAATGGTGGGGAATACATTATGGTTGATGTTCTAACTGTTGGTTGGTCAGCATTACAATCATTAAAAGACATGGATTTACGCGTAGTTTATCACGCACACAGAGCAATGCACGGAGCGTTCACAAGAAACCCAAAACACGGTATCTCGATGCTAGTTATAGCAAAGCTTTGTAGATTAATTGGTATGGATCAATTACATATTGGTGGGATAGTCGGAAAAATGTACGAAGGAAAAAAAGAAGTTACTAGTGTTGGAGAAGAAATCGAACAACAAATAGTTACTGAAAGCATATTTAAGCATCGTTTACAAGAAGATTGGCACGATTTAAAGCCAATGCTTGCAGTTTGCTCTGGAGGACTCTCACCATTAACGGTTCGGCCATTAATACATGCGATGGGTCGCGATATTGTTATCCAAGCGGGTGGCGGGGTACATGGTCATCCGGATGGCACGGTTGCGGGCGCAAAAGCGTTGAGACAAGCAGTAGATGCTGAGATGCAAGGTTTATTGCCAAGCGAATATGCTAAAAATCACTCTGAATTAGCACTAGCTATGAAAAAATGGGGAAAACACAAGAAACGGGCATAGTTTGGATTGTATAGTCCATTAGACCACTTGCATCTATTTCTAAAGCCGAAAAGTATATATAGGTCATGACCCTATCATGATATAACATGACTAATCATGATACTTTAGATCGAGCATACGACGCTCAAAAGTTATTAACCGATCTTAACGCGGTAAAGCGTATTTCTCCCGAGTTTAATGACTTGAGCATGGATGTTCAAGAGATCATGAAAGAGTCAAGTAATCCAGCTTTCTTAGCTACTCTTCTTTACAAACTAGTAAAAGAAAGAGAAGAAACAAACAAGGTTCTTGTCAAAATGGAAGCAAAATTCCAGAAAATACAAGAATTATTGTTAGCAAACTCCTCTAACTCCCACACACAGTTAGAAGAAACATACTTGTCAGAGCCGGATCAACACATCATGCAATTAGTTGATGAAAAGATCCAGGTTACTGCTCAAGATGTAAAACAACGCCTAGCCTATAAAAATCCAAACGCTGCTTCTCAGCGTTTAAATAAACTTGCGAGAGAAGGGCATCTTAGACGAATGCGTTCCGGAAGGAATGTACTATTTGTACGTCAACACCCAACCCCTTGTACAAAATAAGATGTCTTTCCCTCCTTTGCCATGCCGAAAAGATTCGGCAGAGATCTGTCGCATTTCACTGCGTTCAATGCAACGTGCTTCGCCATGCCGAAAAGATTCGGCAGAGATCTGTCGCATTTCACTGCGTTCAATGCAACGTGCTTCGCCATGCCGAAAAGATTCGGCAACAATCTGTCGCATTTCACTGCGTTCAATGCAACGTGCTTCGCTATGTGAAAAGATTCGGCAGAGATCTGGGCACCTGCGGTAGCCCGTTACTTGTTTGACAGAATATTTAGAAATTGCTATTTCTTTTTGACGTCTTGTTTGATTAGTTTTATAATTTCTGGAAATGTAGGAACTTTGAAATGCCCATTTTTATTTTCATAAATTATGACTTTTGCTTTTTCTAGTTTCTTTGCATATTTTTCTGCGTGAGAAACGGGTACCGTCTCATCATCTTTTGAAAACATTAAATACAGATTTTTACAATTTTTTTCAAGTAACGATAAATTGGATTTTAGTTTGAATCCGCCAACGAGTTCTTCACCAATAACTGTATTATCAAACGGAGGACAAACTAAAAATGCAGAAAGTATCTTTTTAGGAAATTTATTTTCGGATAAATACTTTGCTAGAAAAATTCCTCCAAGAGAACCTCCAATCAAAATAAGATCGTCTTTTAAAAATGGGAAATGTCTTTCAAAATAAATCTTCCAGTCTGAATATTTTGAATTATCTTGTAGAGGCATTCGTGGTTTGATTATTTCAAAATTCTTTCCTAAGTTTTTTTCTAGGTATAAATCATGCCAGCTGATCTTTTTCTCAATAGAAATGTTTCTGGTTTTGAGATAATGAATGTATTCTTTTTTATTTCTAAAAGTCATTCCGCCATGAACCAAAAAAACTTGTGTTGTACTCATAAAATCACTTTTTCGCTTTGAATTTCTTAAATTGCAACGGAGAACCAAATGCGATTGAGTTAGCAGGAACATCTCGATAAATAGTTGTGTTAGCAGGAATAATCGCGTTATCTCCAATAGTTATTCCGGGTAAAAGAAAAGCACGCGCTCCAATCAAAACATTTTTGCCAATTTTGATTTTCCCATAGCGAAACTCATGTACATTGAATTCATGACAAGCGATAAATGCTTCTTGTCCAATAACAACGTTGTCGCCAATCGAAAGTAATTCAGGAAAAAATATTTCCATTCGAATATCAGGCATGATTTGAACATTCTTTCCGATTGCTACACCCATTTTTTTATACAAATAAAGTTTTGCTCCGCCAGGTAAACGCGATGCAAGCCAAGCACAAAACCAATTCCTAATTACGCGCAGGGAAGATTTACTATGTTTCCAAGCGTCAGCACTCTGCCCACCCTTAGTTTTAATAATAGTTAATTCGCGCATGACAAAGTAATTACTTTGAAATATAAATAACTAGGCTTTTTTGTCATAAACCTTGCTGACAAAAATTTATTATACTACTTTTTCCTCACTATAGTATGACCCAAGAGTTTTCAAAAGAACCTGCAATTCTAGGACGTGATTTAAATGACATCGAAAAATATGGTTCGAAGGGTACTGCGTACCTAGGAAAAGTAGTTATGTCTTCTGGAGAACGCCCTGTTCTTGGAAGAAAAACTTTAGTAGATGTGTCTCGTCCACACTTAATGCTTATTTGTGGTAAAAGAGGTGGAGGAAAGTCTTACACGCTAGCAGTTCTAATGGAAGAAATGGCTCGCCTTGATCCGAGTGTTCGAACAAGAATCTCAACAATCACGATTGACACCGTAGGAATTTTTTGGGGATTAAAATTAGCTGCAAAAGGAAAAAATGTAGACGAATTAAAGAAATGGGATTTAAAACCAGACGCAACAAATGCAAGGATATATGTTCCAAAAGGACAATTAGCTTTTTATGAAGAAAAAGGGTTGCCGGTAGATGGCGCATTCACTCTAAAATGTTCTGAATTAGAAGAAACAGAATGGTTAGCATTGTTTCGATTAAATTGGATGGACCCGCAAGGAGTATTAATTTCTAGAGTAGTTCAAAAAGTACGCGAAAAGATTGGAACTTATTACGGGATAGACGATATAATTTCTGCAGTAAATTTAGATGAAGATGCAAACAAAGAAATGAAACAAGGCGTAATAAACCGATTACAAATGGTAAAAAGCTGGGGGCTAATAGAAAAAGACGGAACAAAAATAGCGTCACTTGCAGCACCCGGAGCAATAACTGCGATAGATGTTTCTTCGTACCGACAAACAGTGGGCGCTGAAGGAGTAAAAGACATTGTTGTTGCGTTAATCGGAAAAAAATTATTCGAACAAAGAATGCTTTATCGAAAAGAAGAAGAAATAAGATTAATTAAAGAAGGTAAACGAACAAGCAAAATGCCAATTGTTTGGTTAATGATTGATGAAGCACATATGTTCATGCCAAAAGACGAACCAAATATTGCGTTACCTGTGTTATTAGAGTGGGTGCGAGTAGGGAGACAACCCGGCTTAGGTTTAATACTTGCTACACAGCGACCCGAAAAACTTCATCCGGATGCAATTAGTCAATGTGACTTATTCATTTCGCATAGAATGACTTCGCAACCAGATATTGCGGCAGTAGGACAACTTCGTCCAACGTACATGTCAACAGATCTTGACAAACTCTATTCTGAAATGCCTAGACAAAAAGGATTTGCATTAGTGATTGATGATAACACAGAAAAAGTTTGGATGATAAAAGTTCGTCCACGATTTAGTTGGGATACAAGTGTAACTGCAAGCGCATTCTTAATATAGTAAAACAACACTATTTTTTGTATGAAACCGAAAACAAAAAGAACGGGATTTTTTGCAGGGCTTGAAATTCCTTTAAAGATTAGATTGAGATTACCAAAAACACGGCATGCAAAAGTATTAAACGAAGTTGAAAACTTTTTAATGGAACATAGATTTGATGAATTATTATGTGCACACGAAGCCGGGGCGAATCATTTTTTTGCTTGGAATGTTCGCGTCTTTAATTCAAAACAGGGTCTTGTTGCAATAAAGGACGTAAGAGGTCATTGGCGACATGGTGCAGATTATGGGAAAGTAGTTGCGGATGTACACGCACATAACCACGCCAAACAGAAAGGAAAGATTGTCGCGGATAAATATACCATTTTTGTTCCAAAAGTGTATGGTGTGGCCTATGGTTATTTAGTTATGGAATTTGTGCCTAACTTTTTAAAAGAAATACATGAACACGAAGTAGCCCCCGATTTTAAACAGGCAGTAACTGAAGCAAGAAAACAAATGGTTGAAAATTTTAGAACAGTTTTCAAAGATAGAAATCAGTTAGATGAAGTATTGCAAACGCAAGCATTCATGCCACTTGGAATGCATAATGGACGCGTAGTTTTCTCAGCAGTATACGATTATTTTTAATAAGTTAATTGAGAAATCTTGCGAATATTAGAATTGTCGCTCTCGATTTTTAGTTCAGTACTAGAACGCAAAATGATTTTCGCGTTATTAGTTTCAAAAATTATATTCTTGAACATTCGTTTAGCGATTAAAACACTCAAAACTTCAGAGAATAATTCTTTTTGTACGATAAATCCTTGTCCGGTTTTGTGTAAACCAAGTTCAATAGCAACTTCGCCAAGATCCATTGTTCCAATGAATTGCGGGTTTATAGAAATATGGTCTGCGTCAAGCGTAGCAATAACTCCGCCTAAAAATAAGAGTGAATCCGTTGTTTGTTCAAAAGAAAAAGTCTTTTTTGTTCGCAAAGACTCAACAAAATCAGCTACTCTTTCTCGATAAAGAGTTTGCTTTGATAATTGTAATTTCAAATCATTGAAATCTTTTTCAATGCCTGCAAAAAGATCAATGATTTCTTTGTCGCGAAACTCAGTAGAAACCTTTTCCATGGTTTTTGGGTCGGCAAGGCTCTTTTCCTTGATATTGTTCAATTCTTCAAGAATAGAGCAAAAATCGTTGTTTATGTGTTTAACGCCGGCAAGGTCTTTTTTTACTCTTGCGAGATTAGTCTCAAGTCTAGTATAAGATACCATTTCAACACCCGAAACTATTAAGACTACGGGATATTTAATCCTTTCCTAAACAAAAATTCTTATGGATAATAGCGAAAATGAGGGTATGCGCTTTTCATTTGAAGAAAATAAGTTTCTTTCAAAAAGAGATAGACAAAAAAACGCAATAATCCTTTTTGTAATTATTTTAATTGCGTTAGCAGTTATATCTGGAATAGCTTTGTTTTGGCATACACAGCCAATAGAAAATCCGCAATTTGCATTATCGCTAAAAGATTATGACGGGATCGTGACAACACGCGACGTTTGTTTTACACTTGCGTTCCAACAACATCATTTAGAAGATCGTAGTGAAGATCTATTAGTAAGGGTTAATGACAAAATTGTGTTAACTGACAAAATATTTTTGGTAAGTGAAAGTGAAAAAGAACTTTGTTTACCTAATGAATTATTTACTGAAACAGACAATATTATTGAAGCTGAATTATTTCAAAGAAGCATATTTTTCCATGTAGAAAAGAAAGAGTCTTATGAAATAATAGAACCAACGCTTGCAATAATTTCTTTTGAAAAAATTAGTTCTAACGAAGCAACAATAAACTTTGAAGTAACAAATTCGTTGCAAAAAAATGAGCCAGTTGAAATTTATTTAAACGATAAACCGATTAGAAGAACTTTTTACCCAACAGGGTTACAAAAAGAAAAAGTCAATTTGGATGAAGGCGAAAACAAATTAAGAATAGTTTTTGCAGGGGCTACCGAAGAGATCGAATTGTTCAATGAACCGCCATTAACTTCAAATGCAGTAATTGGTTTGTTGTTAATCGCATTCACTTTGTTTATTCTAATTGGTTGTGTTTTCTCACAAAAAGCATTGATTGAAAAAATTACATATTCGTTATTAACTTTCTTTTCAATTCTAATGAGTATATTTTTCATTTTGAATTACTCGGGGTTTCTAACAAATTGGTCGTTTGTAATTGCGTTATTTGTTATAGATATAATCTTAGTATTAATTTTTAGAAACAAATTTGCTTTACCAAAATTTGAATTAAGAAAACCGGATCACTTCGAATTTTTCTTAGGTTTATTTTTATTAATCGTTCTTTGTTTTAACATCGTAACTCCGACAAATGTAAGTTTTTGGACTTCTTTTTATGAACGACAATCGCAAACAATTTTTGAATCGCAAGGCGTGCCAATACTTGATGAGTTCACTCATTTTGGAGAAAAACCCTATGGTTATATCTCAGGTTATTTTTTCGTTAACGTAGGAATTTCATTTTTGGTTGGAGAACAAAACACAATTGCTTTTGCAATAATAATGGTTCTCGCCAACCTCGCATTATTCCTTTCAGCCATGATGTTCTTCAAAAAAATAGGTGTTAGCGATTCAAAAGCAAAGCTAATGGTAATGCTCATGCTTATTGGAGGATTCCTCTTAGGCGATGTCTTCTTTAACGAGAGACATATAATTGCAGTCGCATTAATGTTCTTGTCACTCGCAATGCTTGTTGATAAGAAAAAGTCTGCGTTTATCCCTGCTGGAATTGCAATGTGGTTACAATTACCAATTGTATTAACATTTGTATTAGTGTCTTTTGTTCTATCAAAAGAAAAATATGTTCGACTAATAAAACAATGGATTGGCGCAGCAATAATCGGTATTTTATTCTATATTCCAACATTCTTGTTATATGGTTTGCCAACGCAAG